>Ga0114966_10000046_pt1 | contig 103619 bp, 75 predicted proteins | sample M_130207_XF_Meta_FD_87029 | JGI IMG/M metagenome (GOLD analysis project Ga0114966, IMG submission 87029) | Freshwater microbial communities from Lake Montjoie, Canada to study carbon cycling - M_130207_XF_MetaG | ecosystem: Environmental > Aquatic > Freshwater > Lake | place: Lake Montjoie...
AATGTCATATTGGTGTTATCTTTTTCTTTGTATAATGTATAATTTTCTGTTTTTTTTAAATCAGTATCCCCCCCCCCCCCCCTCATCACCTTCCTACTCTTCCTCCCACGACGCAACTTCCGCATCGTGTTCTTACGACGGCGTCCACCATTCTGCGACTGCGACTGTTTTTGTAATCGACTTCGTTCTTTTGAGTGTGGACTGGGGTTTTTGGTACGAGACGGCGAACGTGTCTGCGACATAAGCCATCCACCGGTCTGCTTCTGGTTCATTATATCCGACTATATACAATGTAAACCGAAAAAATATAATAAACCACTCACGTCCTGATCGCACCTTTATTCATACAACCTCGCCCACCAACGCACTGTCCTAAATAATAATAATAATCAATATCGCGAGCCTGGTTCTGGTTATCTACGCGGTCAAATGGCGTCTTTGAGTTCCCCGCCACACACTTCCCAGGCACGGTCGCACTAGCCCCGCTAGGGTCCGCGACATTCGCCTCCGCCGTATTCATAACAACCGTCGGGTCATTATCGCCTTCAAACCCGACGTATTTTGTCCATCCGCAGCAGCACTTCGTCCCGCACATCGTCCGCGACGTCACTGAATTACACGCTTTCTCTAAATCCTCCGGCGATTTCTGGTTCATGACACAGAATTTATCGCTACATTTCGTATGAATATTCTCCAGTTCTGCTTCGGTGTATTTCGACCCGAATGCCTCTTTAAGTTCATTTCGGATGCTTAATGCGGGGACGGTCCATGGGACGTCAGTGGGAAGGGTGCGGGCGTCGTCAAGACCTGTATTCGGTTCAATATAAACCGTTCTATCTACGAATTCCTTTTTAGGGCCCGTTACGCCAGCGGCGCTGGTTGCGCTACTGCTCGCGAATTCAATATATAAGATACCTCCCAACAAAATAAACACAACTACTATAATCATGCTTATATTCTTGAAAAATGATTCGCCTAAACTGGAACCTTTAAATGTGGATACACCGCTTTCCGCGGTGGAAGTAAAGAATCCGCCCACGGTTGATGCGCCGGAAACAGATGCGTCTTTGATTGCTGTCAATGCATTTGATACATTTTCCATTGTTTATTTATTATCAATCCAATTACATTATGATTAGATAATATCACAGCGGCGTCGTGGTCGGCGTCGTGGTCGTCATTGCGGTCGCTCCGGCACCGGCTCCCCGTTTCGCCACAATCCGCACACCCTTCCCCGTTTTCACTTTCACGTGTTCTACTCCCGTCGTATGAATCTCGCGATGACATGCCTCACATATCGACGCCAGATTCGCCGGATGGTTTTTATGAATATGCCCGATGAAATTGTCAGCATCCGCGCTCTCTTGATGCTGTAGATGATGGATTTCAGTCCCGCGCACCTTTTCGCAGAGTTCGCATAACCGCCGCAGTTTCGCCGCATTATACCGTGACGGCACCGAGTCATCTAAAATACTCGCCGTCGGCGTTTTCGTGCTTACCCCGCGATATTTCACCCGGATCATATTCGCATTTTCCAGGAAATCGTCCGGCAAGTGGAGCGACTTACATACTTCAAGTCCATACATACTTTCGCCCGCGCCGTCCTGGAGTTTCCGGTCATAGACGAGTGTATCGCGTGCCTTATCATAGAACACGCGCATATGTGCGAGACGAAGACGCGCCGACGACATCTCCCGGATTTCGCTGTACCCGGCGATTTCATGGAGATGGGTGGCGAAAATAAATGAAGCGCCGGCACGATACAGATGCTGTAACCCCGCTACGAAGATACTAATCGCGGAGTCCATTTCGGTTCCAGAGCATAACTCGTCGCCAAGCACGAGGGTGTGTTCATCCGCCATTCGCAGAATAACGCGGAGTTCGGACATTTCAACAACGAACGTGGAGAGCCCCTTGAATAGATTATCATTGCCGAGAATACGTGTCATAATGGCGCGGTAGGGGCGGTATACAAACGACGACGCAGGGACATAAAACCCGGCCTGTGCCATAATAACGGCGACGCCGATCGCGCGGATGAGACTGGTTTTCCCGACAGCGTTTGTGCCATAAAGTAGCATACCGGATGCTGTGTCCGGTCCTCCTCCCAATTGCACGTCATTGGTCACATAACATTCTTCTTCATTAATTCTCTCGATGAGGCAGTGACGAAGTCCGGATGCGCGGACAAATGACGACCCCGCCGCGTCCCCCGAGGCAATGACCGGCCGGCAATACCGGTATTTCCGCGCAACGTAGCACCGATTCTGTATCATATCCACCGCCGATACGAATGCGGTCATATTCTCAAAATCGTGGTAGTATTCATGTAATGAATCAATAAATCCATAATACAGGAGTGAGACCATATCCGATATTTTCACACGCAAAGACACAACCGCCGCACATAATTCGTAGATTTGCTGACTGTGGATGGTATTGTTACTCCCGGATGCGGCCGGGTAGGTCAACGCGGATGTATCGAATAATAAGACTTTATTCTTGTCTTTATCAAGCACAATCGAGATCACTTTACCTCCAGGTGGGAGTTTCTTAATCCGGTCTTCGAGTAGTTTTGTGCGTCGTTTGGTCGCTTGTAATGAAATCCCCATCTTATCGGTTTCGTGGATTTTGACATACTCCGCCGGGTCCGTCGGCCCACCGCTCGCCGCACCCGCACCCCCCATCGGACGTTCCCCCGCCTGTATGAGTTCATTCAATACTCGCTGAACCTCGTCGAGAGATTTCTGGGTGTACATGTACTCGTCCGTGAGTTTGTCCAGTTCCGCGGATATCCCGCGCTTCATAATATTGGTTTCAAATAAAGTATCCGTAATCTCTCGGCAGGATTCAATATTCAATGTATTTTCAAATAAATCAAGTAGGAGCGTACTCTTCCCGACAATATCGTCCCGGATATTCCATCTCTCAGAGAGGTACCTGGCGAGCGGAGCGTCTCTCGTCCCTGCGGTCATCGTATATAACTCCCGGATATGCCGCAGATTATGAAACAACACAAATACGTGATAGGGTGTAATCTTGCGTAGAATAATATGACGATGGAGTTTCTCGATATCTTTCATATAGGATAATCTCTCGCGCATCATTCCAACTCCGATGTCAGCGTCGGTGGCGTCGTTCACCGAGAGAATATGCTCCGTAATCGCATAATCCTGTTCTAGGTCGGCCGCACAGAATGTCGGATGTAAAAGCGCATATTTATACGCACGAGACCCCATCGGGGTAATTGTATGATTTAATAAAGACAATACTGAGCTCAGGCGGCCGCCGCCGCCACCGCTATTCCCGTCATCGATGATATTCAGTTGCCGCAACGAATGATTCGCAAGGACCAATCTCTCGGACATGTTTTCAAAGACGGGCTCTTGTATCTTAGAAACCAGGTTCGGATTATGTTCGTAGATGAAGTTCAGGAGAAATACAAGCGACTGGGTCGCTATTTCATAGTTCATAAACGATTGTTCGAGAGATTTGGCGTGACCATTTGGATAAAAAGTGTTTAATACTTCCATTTGATAGACTTGTTTAGAGCATCTCTCGGCTTTCACGGCACCGGCCACACCGGCCACACCCCCGGTGGGTATCCGATGAATCATCTTCGCCTGTATATTTGTATAATGAATAACGTCTTCAACTTCACGTGTCGAGAGATTTGAGATAAGAATCACCTCCGATGGAGCATACGACGAGATAAATCTCTCGACTTCATCATATGTAGTAGGATTATGTGTATCCTTATTCTCTGTTTCGAATATAGTTGAACGTCCTGTATAAATATCTATATTTGTCATTCCCATGATGAGGACGTTGCCGCCGCCGCCGCCGCCGCCACCTCCGGATATAGCCTTCCGAGAGATTTTCTCAACCCAGATACACGCGATATTATTCGACAGTGCGCCCGTGCCCGTGCCCGCGATATCCGTCGAAAAGAACGTCCCCGGCGAATAAATCCCCTGTAAAACACGCACCGGCGGATTCTTCACCCCGTCCTGGACATAAACCACCGCTGTATACCCCGCATCCTGTATTTTCTTCAAATACTTATCCAGTCCATAATCGCGAAATCCCGCCATAACGAACCCCGGGGTTTTATTCGCTTTCGCCAGTTCGCATATCACGCAGAAATCATCGATACGACTGCCCGAACACGTGACGCCTGTGGCCGCGGCCCCTGCGGCCGGAGTAATTAATTGTCCGTAGACTTCGAAGAACGCGCCGACTTGAAGGAGGACAACCGTATTCGGTCCATATTCCGCGGTATATTTATCTGTAAGGGCAAAATACTCTTTAATAAGTGCCATGATTATGATGCGTCTTATTAATGAATGAACGAATGAAATCTCTCGGAGATGATGATATATATATCTCGTATGTTGCCTTTATTATAGATTCATTATCGCCGCTTCTAGTAATCTACATAGAGCTATAACGATGATAACTGTATACCTGTGTATCCGTATCCGTCTCCCAATGTCATCAATCGAACCCGCATTTTATTCCACCATTACGAGCCCATCCCGTACAAGAAGCGCAGCAATTCCAATTCATAATTTTCCATTAGAAAAACGACGAATATCGCGTAATACATTATTAGACCCGTGGCGCCGCATTTATAATATCCAAGGTTTATCTGCGTCAAAAATACGCGATGCTGACGCAGATGCCGGTAAATATTACTATATTCATATCGAGTCATATGATACATCGCAGACGACCACCGATATCATCGACGAAGTAAGTCCGATTCTTATCAATCCGGTGGAGTTTGAACCAGGCGCGTATTATACATACATTGTAGCGGACATCGTAGGTATTGACCGGGACACAAATGAAACGATCGTAGTGTCCCCCGCACAGGCGCACGGGCACAGGCACGCCCCCCAATTATACGCAACAAAGACAATCAATATGTACGAATTCGGAACAAAACATCACCAGATTATGTATCGAAAGGCGATACAAGACGAAGCGTTATTCGCTGAACTCGAAAAAACATACAAGAATGTCGAATACAGAATCTACGCCGCGGGTGAAATAATGTGTGTAAATGAAAACACGCTGGTTTTTAATTTTATTTCGGGAACGTATAAAATGAAAAAACATATGACGGCAACCCGTATCAGATACGAGCATGCCTATTTTACATATATGATGCGTAATATCGCACCGAAATATACCAATATTCTGTTTCAACAACTCGCGCTGATAGTTGAAGAAGTATTGCCACTAACCAAGCGGGAATTGTCGCGTTTGCGAAGGCATAATGTGCCAGTGTTTCTGTTTGACACACCGAACCAGTGTTGTCGAATGCGAAATATGTTCATCCAGAAAAAAGAAGTGTTACAGGATATACATGAACGTATCATACATTCATCACCCGCGTAATCACCGCACGACAAACCGGGCATTCATTTTTCGTCATCTTGGAATAACATGCCGAACAACAAACGTGGTGTTCACACGGCGAGAATCGTGCATTGACGCGGAACTTAAAACACAGAATACACTGATGTTCTTCGTTGTCGGTTTCTTCGGGCGCGGGGAGGTGTGCGGTAGAGAGCAATGCGGCAGCGGCTCCCGCATTATAATACACCGCAGTTACTGAATGAGATAAATACGCAGGCGACGGCGGGATAACTATCATCCCCGGGTCCATCGTTATCCGTGTATAAAACCCGAGATACCCCGCCCGCGCATATTCGTTATCGCATATCCGTGTCCGCGACCCCACAGCGTCATTTCTCTCGAAATACACACTATTATTATCATTCCGAGAGATATTAAACACGATATTCGACGAGATACCTGACAAGGGGATGGTAACGATTTGATTCGCAAGAATCCGGTCGTTGGATTCGTACGCAACCGGCGATGTCCTTCGCGACATATATGATTTCGTGATACTTCGATGTTCGTCGTAGATAAAATCGCGATAAGCCCATGCCTGATACTCGCGAGCGGGCAACCAATTCGCGCGGGCCATTGCGGGATTATTCACTATAAAAACGGCGACATCGTCCATATCCATAATCGGCATCGGCGGTGACGTCATCGTGTCATGAATCTCTTGAGTTATGATTACAGAACCGGTCATCTCGTTTAGTACATCACGTGCGTAGTCAGGAATATCTGCCTGCCGTGCGATATAGGTCGGCAAATACGGGTCATTATCGGGGCGATACACGATATACTCGCCGGTGAAATGCGGCTTCTCTCGGTAATAATTCGGGCGTTCTTTATATCCCGCATAAGCGTCACGGATGGCTGGTGACACGCCGCTGCCGCCACGGCCGACAGACGCGGTCCATTCTCTGGTTATCGGGTTACGAATACAGATGTTCATATTTACGTACGTATGTAATCAGTAGTTAGGTATATCATACAGTCGTTTTCGTTTTATGTCAGTTACGCTACACTGCGCTACGCTACGTAAATGGTATAAAGCATTTTCCACGTCATTATATATTGACAGGCGTATACACACAATGGACGCTTTTCGTAGAAACAACATACCGATGATTACACTTGATGTGCGTATTTCATGCGATACATTCTGGAATTACAAATTCAATATTCCAATCCGGATAAACGATTATTACAATGCGGACACACGGAGTGACCGAAATATCAATAATGGTCGTTACGGCCATCACGGCCATCACGGCCACGGTGCGGGCGGTGGCGGCGGAGCGGCTGCGTCAGATACATGCGAAATCGGGAATATTGGACGCAGCGACCCGATGTTTATCGAATTGGAAACACATCTGGTAGATTATGTGATTCAGTATATTTATGACGACCTTGTCCAAAACGCCAACATTGCGATATACCTATTCTTCTGAAAAAGGCACGGAAGTTTCATATTCACGGACGCACACTGGAAGACTTGTTGTTTCCGGGGGGTAATAGTATTCCGGAGACGGGGGTGCGTTCGATGCCGGAGAATACGGTGTATATATGTACGCATTGTTAGCGAGCGATAGTGAGCCGGTGAGCCGAGCCGCGCCTCTACGACTCCCCCGACAGAAAATTGTGTAATAACACTCCATTATTCGTATTCTTGACTTCACCGGTCAAAATCGAATCTTCATACATCCGGCGAAGAACATCAGGCGGAGCATTTGAACCGATTTTAAGTAAATGATGTTCATATAAATGTTTCCGGATTTCGCCGATTGTTTTTTGTTTCAGCGCGAGATGCTGTTTTTGAATATGTCGTTGTGCTTCTTTGTTTTTAAGCAATACACCGACAACATTGTCATGTTTCCCAATACGATACTTCTTTTTCTGGGTTCTACGGATTTTCACACGCATTCCGGCGATATTTTCCGGATGTTTTGACAATGTTTTGCCGCTACCGTCCCCGCCGCCGTCCATTTCCGCCGCGTCCCCGCTACCGCCGTCCCCGCCACCGTCACCGCCACCACCGAACATATTCTTGATAGCTTCCACCGGTTTATGAAGCATTTTATTCGCCCATTCGCGAAATGTCGGTTTCGACCCATTTTTCAAACATCCGTGAGGCGGCGCATCCTTGATGAAAATAGACGGAAGAAAAGACTCCGGGTCTTCTGGCACATGAATCGGGTGGTCATCCGCCGCCGTCGTCGTCGTCGTGGTCGCGGCAGTATTAGTATTTGAATTGTCCGCGGACGCCACTGTTGAATTATAAAGATCGGCCAGTTCGGTGATATTCGGTATCGCCGACGCCGACGGCACCGACGACGACACTGCCTGTGGCGTCATCCCAAACGGCAAATCAGATATCATCGGGAATGTCGCCATAGCAGTGACGGGTGTCGCCTGTGTCGCCTGCGCGACCATCGACATCGGTCTCATTATCGACGATATATCCGTATTGATGACCGGCAACCCAATCAAGCCCGTATTTGTAATAATTTCACCATGATGTAATGTATCCGCGACCTGATTCAGCATTTTGGCCTCGGGTGTTTTTGCGGTTTCCACGGCCAATGAAGGCACGTGCGACGACGACGACGACGACCTCCGTTGTGTCGCATTCTGTCGTTTTTTTAATGCTAATTTCCGCAAGAAATCCATCGATTGTGCGAATGCCGATGATGTATCGGAGGGCGCGGACGCAGACGCAGACGCGGGCGTAGACGCAGACGCGGGCGCACGGTCACGGTCGCTATCGCGCCCTTGTTCTCGCAATCGTTGATGTTGTTTAATTCTCTCGAGTAATGTTTTTTTAAGCGTGCTTGGTTGAACGATTGAACTTGGTCGCAATCTCCGGCTCGGACCGCTTCCTTTCGCACGTCGTGTGCCTCTTTTACTTCCACCACCACCACCGAACAATGATTCCGAATTTATGACTATACTTTTTCTATCGCTCATTATTCAGATAATTTGTATGAATATTATAACACGTATATAATAACGTATAATTATCGTATAATTATCGTATATCCTTCAAGGGTGATGAAGTATCTTATATATAGTCTATAAGATACTACAATGAATACCGGACCGGCGGACCGGCGGACCGGCGGGCGACGACCGGTTCATAAATAAAGCGTTTTCATATAAGAACCACCGTGGTTATTCGCACGCTCCTTGACTTCCGGGTTTTCGATAAATAATTTGAACCCATTTTCTAAATCTGTCATCGTAATCTCGGTTTTGGCGGAGAGAGGCAGGCAAAATACCCGCCGACTATGTGCGATTTTCGTTTTTGTAAATAATGTCTCCATATCACGCCCGTATGACGTGAAATAATCCATATGTTCCGCAAACCACTCGTCGTGTAAGCCGTGTCCGTGTCCGTGCTTATCGGACACCGCCGCCGCCGCCGCAATCGTCCAACCAAAATCCCGCACCTGTTTTTCATATATGGATTTCAATTCGCCCGGTTTATAATTATCGAGTTTAAACCGCCACGTAAATCGCGAATTCAAACCTTCATTTAAACTGAAAAAACAATCATTGAGTTCTTTTTCATACCCCGCAATAATCACCATCCAATTATGTTTATGCTCACTCAACGCCTCGCACAGCGTATCTACACACTCCTTCGCGAAACTATCCCTTTTCTCGGAATTCCCGAGAGAATACGCCTCGTCGATAAAAAGCACACCACCAATCGACGCCTTGATAATATCTTTCGTTTTAATTGCGGTTTGTCCTAAATATCCCGCAACCAGGTCATTGCGACTGACCTTCTTAAATGTTTTCTTGGTTAATATACCGAGATTACTGAAAATCCGCCCGATGATTTTCGCGACTTCGGTTTTACCTGAACCGGGTGGGCCGCATATCACTGTATGCATAAAATCGCCCTTTGTAGGTGCGGCGAAATCTGCTGAATTTGTAGGGTCGCCGCCGCCGCATTCGTTCATCTTTTTTTTGATGTTTTCCGAGATGCGTTGATTCAATGTCTTGAAATCAAATAACGGTTCCGGAAACGGATTGAGAACGGGCGCGGGCGCGGGTGGTGCGGGCATCGATGCCGTCGATGCCGTCGAAGCGGACTGACCTACCGGCACGTGAAGTTCTTGTAAATAATACAAAATTTGGTCGACGATTGTCTTTTTAATCGTATCCATACCAATCATATTTGTTAAGTCCGTCAAAGGTCCGCGTATCGCATGGATAGCCGTCATATTAATATTGTATTTGACGGTATCCGATAACGGATATTTATCACATAATGCGATAAGGTCATCGATGTGATTGATATCTTCGTTGATAAACATCTCTGTTATCTCGGCAGCCGCCGTCGGCTGCGCGGTCGTCGTGGTCGCTGCTGGCGTGGTCTCGGTCTCCGTCGTCGGCGCATTAAACGGTGAAGGCCACAGTAAGGGCATCGAAAACAAAGAAGATAATTGGGGTGTCGCGGTGGACGGAATAAAAGGATTAAATGTCAAATTCATAAATGGATTGGCGGGTGCGGATGGTGCCGCAGGTGGCGGCGCCGCGGGTGGCGGCGGTGGTGCGGGCGTGAATTTATATACCCCTGTATCATCTACATATGTATATGGCGTATTTGTCTTATGAAAATATTCGTGTAACTGTTTTTCCATATTCGCTACCTGTTTTTCATTTTCGAGTCGTTCATTTTCGAGATTCTTCAATTTATCTACCAGCGGCGGCGTCGGCGGCGGGGGGGACGAGTCTATTTTTTGGTGTTTATTCACAATGGCGCTGCCATTGTTATTGGCGCTGTCATTGCCATTATTATTGGCGTACCACCACCGATGACGTTTTCTCGGTCTTTTCGGTGGAACATTGTTATTGTTATTTGACATTATTTGCTGCGACGTTTTCGCAACTGACAGGTAATATAATATCAAAACGAATATTTATATCGATTTATCGACGCGTCGATTATTAGGTTTTGAACACTATCGTGCAATAACAATATAAAAATAAATTGAACTATAATATAGTTTTACCCGAGATATACATACATTACCACGGGTCAAATCTCAAAAATGCCAAGGAAACTCGTTAAGAAACAATTACCCGCTCCTACCGCGGCTTCTGCCGCTGCTCCGCTTGCCGCACCCGCGAAACCGGCAGACGACGGCCACGACGGACTCGACGGCCACGACGGCCACGACAGTTATGAAAATATGAATCCACGTTACGCACAACATCCAATTCCAGCAGCCGCAGCAGCCGCGGTCGCCACCGACACCGCCACCGACGCCGCCGCGGTCGATACACTGCTCTCGCAGAAAATAACCTCCCGAATCGGAACGTATATTGAAGAACCATGGTCGCTTATTGGTTCATATTTTCAAGGAAAACATCTGGACCAACTGGTCCGTCATCAAATCGAGTCGTATAACGACATGGTTAATGTCCAACTGAAACGCACGGTCGATATGTTTAACCCGGTGCGTATCGTATCCGACCAGGATTACGACAAGGAAATACAAAAACACCGTCTTGAAGTGGAAGTTTCGTTCAGCAATTTGTACCTGTATCGCCCCCAAATCCACGAAAATACCGGCGCAACCAAGATCATGTTCCCGCAAGAGGCGCGACTTCGCAATTTCACATACGCCGCGATGATGACAGTTGACATGAATATCAAGTATATCGTGCGGACCGGCGCGAACCAGCACACTATCATTCACAAGAGTTTCCCAAAGGTCCAAATCGGGAAACTGCCGATTATGTTGAAATCCAGTATCTGCGTATTGACCCAGCACATCCATCTCGACCACAATGTGACAGGAGAGTGCCCGCACGACGCAGGCGGGTATTTCATCATCAACGGCAGTGAAAAGACGGTCCTAGGTCAGGAACGCGCGGCGGAAAATCGCGTAGTTTGCTATAATGTCGCGAAAAACAACAACAAGTGGCTCTGGGTTGCGGAAATCAAGTCTATCCCAGACAGCAAGTGTATCTCGCCGAAACAAATCAATATGATGGTGGTCGCCAAACAGAACGGGTTCGGACACCCTCTCGTCATTCAAATCCCGCGTATGAAGCAACCAATCGCACTGTTTATCGTATTTCGTGCACTTGGCGTGATGTCAGACCGCGAGATTTGCGAGTATATCGTGTATCAAATCAATGCGAGCACCGGTGGTGCGATGGGCGGAAGTGCGGGAGCAGGCGCGGGCAACGACGACTATAAAACAAAAATGCTGGAATCACTCCAGGCGTCCATTATCGATGCCAACCACATCATGACGCAAGAAGACGCGGTCCGCTATTTCATATCACAGGTCATATTCACTCCCATCAATATGGATAAAGAGACCGGCGCAATCAAGAAGCGCGAGTTTGCGCTAGAGGTGCTGAACAATGACCTCTTCCCACACTGTAATACGGGGAAGCAGCGGATATTCTTCCTGGGATATATGGCGCATAAACTGTTGCGCGCGTTCTTTGGAATCAGCAGACAGGACGACCGCGACTCCTACTTGAATAAGCGCGTGGATTTGACAGGAACCCTGCTGAATAATCTGTTCCGCAATTATTTCAACAAACTGGTGAAGGATATGTCGAAACAGGTTGTCCGTGAAATCAATACGGGGTCGTGGAGATCGACGGAGGATTTCCTGAATATCGTGAATGACACGAATATGTACAAAATCATCAAATCCACGACCATCGAGAACGGCCTGAAACGCGCTCTTTCCACCGGCGATTTCGGAATCAAGAGTCTCACCAGCAATAAAGTGGGTGTCGCTCAAGTGCTGAATCGTCTCACCTATTCATCGAGTTTGAGTCACTTGCGTCGTATCAATACCCCGATTGACAAGAGCGGGAAACTGATTCCGCCACGCAAGCTACACAATACGTCGTGGGGGTTTCTGTGCCCGGCGGAGACGCCAGAAGGCGGCAGTATCGGCGTCGTCAAGAATATTAGTTATATGACACATGTCACAATCCACGGCAATCCAGTCTCGCTTCACACACATATCGACGAATATATTGAGCGGATTGAGACGCTGACCCCGCGGGATACATTTAATCAGGTGAAGGTGTTTGTAAATGGAATCTGGGTGGGTATTACGAAGGACCCGATTCGGCTGTATACCGAATTCAAGCTGAAGAAGCAGCGCGGCGTGATTAATATTTACACATCGGTGGTGTTTGATTACCTGAACGCGGAGATTCGCATCTGTAATGATGCGGGGCGGTTGATGCGGCCGCTGCTTCTCGTGAATCCGGAGACGAACGACCTGTATATCACGCGGGATATGTTGACGCGGATAGCGTCGCGGGAACTGGAGTGGGACGACTTGTTGACGCATATGAGTGCGAGTGCGAACGAAGGGAGCCCGAGCACGAACGACGGAGCGAACGAAGGGAGCCCGAGCCCGAACGACGGAGCGAACGACGGAGCGAACGAAGGGAGCCCGAACACGAACGACGGAGCGAGCGAAGGGAGCCCGAGCCACGGCGTCATCGAATATATCGACCCAGACGAACAAGCGTTCAGTATGATTGCGATGCGCCCGAAGCACTTGTATCGTAATGAAAAGAACCCGATGGACCCGTATATTTATCGGTATTCGCACTGCGAGATTCATCCGAGTACGATATTCGGGATTTTGGCGTCGTGTATCCCGTTTCCAGAGCATAATCAGGCGCCTAGGAATACTTATCAGTGTTTGGATATTAACGAGACCGTCTTGATGAGCGATGGTCGGCGTGTCGCAATCAAAGATGTCAAAATCGGCGACGAAGTAATAACATATCACCCAACATCATTTGAAGTAACAAAGACCCGCGTCGTAAATCATTTCATCCAAGAAAATACGCAACCCGTATACAAGATAACCACGATATCTGGTCGCGAAATCATTGCGACGGAAGACCATCGGTTTTCAACCAATGCGGGGTGGAAGACGGTGAAAGAACTGATAGAAGTCCCAGAATTACTGATCGGTGTATTTAATAATAGAAGTAATTTCGGAGAGGTTGGAAATGCTGGTGAATTAATAATCGACGAAGATATGTTTCGTTTAAAAATGAGAGAATTAAATATTGAAGAAACCGTTAATAGAAAAATAACCAAAACTCAACGGTATATCAATCATTTAAAAGATGCCGGTATGCTCCCGTTGTATTCGAATAATCACAAACTAGGGGTTTTGGCAAGAATAATCGGATATTTGTATGCCGATGGGTCTATTAACATATACAGCAAAAAGAAATATAATTATAATGAATTTCAATGTTCGTTTGATTTTGGGAGAAGAATTGACGCAGACAATATGATTGAAGATTTGAAAATGGTTGGATTCAATCCAGTGAAAATTACAGAAGGAACCCGAACTTTCAAGTCTTTCGGTTCAGAGAGATATCAGACACATCATACATTCAATTTGACGTTTAATGGGTGTTTGCCAGCATTTATAGTCAGCTTGGGTGTAAGTTATGGTAAAAAAACAGAGACACCTAGAAACGAAATACCTAGATGGATTATGAATAACAAATACGTATCCTCTCAATTTATTAGTGGGTTTCAAGGTGGAGATGGTTGTAAAATTAGATGGGACAAAGTTCTCGACAAAAGAACCGGAAAAAAAGGTTATTTAATCAAGATTCAAGAAACATCACAACAGATAAACCCAATGATTAAAGATTCCTTGAAAAGATTTATGGAACAATGTATTACGATTTTAAACAGTTTAGATATTAAGGTTACCAAACAAGAACCAATTGAAGAACAAATTAGTTCTACACGTGTCAAATATTCATTTAGAATCTCAAGTACACCCAAAAACCTATTGAGATATTATGAAACAGTAGGTTATTCGTATTGTGATACAAAAAATATGGCATCTTTTGTAAATGTTGAATATTTAAAATACAAAAACTTTACAAATGAAAATATAAACATAGAAGAATGGGCCCAAGATATTATTCAGAAACAAAACAATTGTATATTCGTTCCAGTCCACAGCATTATTCCTGTATCAAATCGCCTGGTCTCCGATATCGAAGTTGCTAGCGAGAATCACTCGTTCATCGCCGGCGATGGATTTGCGAGTTCAAACTGCGCGATGGGAAAGCAAGCCATCGGCATCTACGTCACCAACTACCAGCGCCGTATGGATAAGACCGCGTATGTCCTGACATACCCTCACCGCCCCCTCGTGGATACACGCCTGATGCAGATGATTGAGCTCGCAGAAATCCCCTCCGGCGCACCCCTCATCGTCGCCATTATGTCGTATACCGGCTACAATCAGGAAGACTCCGTTCTCGTCAATCAAGGCGCCATCGACCGCGGGATGTTCTCCGCCACAATCTACCACACCGAGAAGGACGAGGACAAGAAAATCAACGGCGATGAGGAAATCCGATGCCATCCGGACCCCTCCAAAACGAAAGGAATGAAATTCGGGAATTACGACAAACTGAACCAACGCGGAGTCATGCCAGCGAATACATTCATCGAAAACCGCGACATCATTATGGGGAAGGTGGTCCCGATTAAAGACAACCGAAACGACCCGACGAAGGTGCTCAAATACGAAGACATCAGCCGCGCATACCATACATCAGAGGAATGCTATGTGGACAAGAGTTATATTGACAGCAACGGTGAAGGATACTGCTTCTGTAAAGTCCGCGTCCGCGCATTCAGGAAGCCGGTGATTGGTGATAAGGTGTCCAGTAGGATGGGACAGAAAGGCACCATCGGAAACATCATCCCAGAGCGTGATATGCCATTTACGAAGGAAGGAATCCGCCCCGACATTATTATCAATCCTCACGCTATTCCGTCGCGTATGACAATCGGGCAATTGAAGGAGACGTTGCTCGGGAAGGTTCTCGTGAATTTAGGATTATTCGGTGATGGGACGTCGTTCGGCGAATACGATATTAAGGACATCAGCAAGGAGCTCCTGAAAGTCGGGTTTGAAATGAACGGGAATGAACTGCTGTATAATGGACTCACGGGCGAACAAATCAAGTCGGATATCTTTATCGGTCCGGTGTTTTACCAACGGTTGAAACATATGGTGAATGACAAGCAGCATAGTCGGTCGATTGGACCGATGGTGAATTTCACGCACCAGCCCGCGGAAGGTCGTAGCCGCGATGGTGGATTACGTTTCGGTGAAATGGAGCGTGATGCGATGGTGGGTCACGGAGCGTCGCGTTTCACAAGGGGGCGTATGTATGACTGCTCGGATAAATATGAGGTCCACGTATGCCGTAAATGCGGGATTATCGCGTCGTATAATGATGAGCGGAGTATCCACTTATGTAAGACATGCGACAACCGCTCGGATTTTGCCCTGGTCCAGATACCGTATGCGTGTAAATTGCTGTTTCAAGAGCTGGCGACGATGAATGTGGCGCCGAGGATTATGACGTAGTCGTCGTTTGTCGTCGTTCCACGCTGCGTCTCGCGTTGCTCGACTCCGCGATTCCGCTCCGACGCTTATTCGAATAATTAAGTATATATTTAGAGAAAAAGTATTTAATTATTTATAAGGATTTATTCGTCGTCGCTACATCGTTGCCGATAAAGCAATATTACAACCAATATTTTTATCTATATATATAATAAATGTCATCACCATCGCCCCCCCCGTTCCCAACCTTTTTTTTTAAGGAGGAGGAGATACATAATGATATATATAAAATGCCTGATGACTATACATATACAGTTGTAACTGCCGATTCCATTCAACTTTTATCGAAACGTATAAACTATTTCAAAAAATTAAACACAAATTGGGACTATTTAGGTACTATGATTATGCGAGAGAAATATGACGCCACATATTATCGGATTGACAATGGTGATGGCACGATAAGAGTTAAGGAGGATAAATTATGCCAAGTTTTTATTAAGAAGGAAGCAGCAGCACCAGCACTAGGTGGTTCAATCAGACAAAACTCGCGTAAAATCAAACTACAACGTAAGAAAAGGGGGTAATCGCTAATCAAATAAATTCAAGTATAAATAAATGCATATTTATATGAATAATTTTTTACAGATAATAATTGGATACATATTGGCAGATTTAGTTACAGGTATATTTCACTGGGTTGAAGACAGCTATTTAGACTATTGTATAGATGTTCCGATTATTAGTGACATAGCCAAGGATAATGAACTGCACCATTATTTTCCAAGAACTATTTTATCATATTCTTATTTGGAAAACATGTATGTAACATTTCCTTTAACAATCATTTTCTTACTTATATTGTATCTACTAAACAAATCACTGTTTAAGTATGTATATTTAATAGCATCATTTGCCTTTTTCAGTATTACGTCTAATCTGATACACCGGTTATCCCACATGAGAGAATGTGAAAATCTCAGGGTTATTACCTTTTTACAAAATCTTGGTATTTTATCTTCTCACAAGACTCATCAGGTTCATCATTTAGAAAGTAAATCAAAATATTGTCCTATAAGCGAATATAATAACTATATACTTGACTATATACAGTTCTGGAGGGCGTTAGAGCACATTATTTTTATAGTTACTGGTATACAACCTAATAAAAAACATGGGTACAATGAATATCGCGAAATACAAAATCATATGCACGAAAACGCAAAATTAGATTGTCCGGACAAACCGACGAAAGAAGACATAATAGAATTAAAAAGTATTTTGAAGCGTTACAAAAATTGCGGTTGTTAGAGTTCGTACACCTTTTCGTAATAAAGAATAATATATCCCATAATATTATATCGATATTATACACAACAAACAATCAAAATGCCAATGAATTTCTCTTTAGGAGGCGGCGTCAAGGGCATCTCCCCCCATCCTGTTTCAAATGGAACCCTGAAGGGGAGCTCTGAATTAGAGACGACCCGTTTTATGCTTCGTAATGCGTGGAATGGTCTTGCCGCAAGCAAGAAATACGGCGGTCGTGCTCCCGCTGCTACCCCTTTTCGCATCGTAAACAACGCCGGTGACTATCTTTCCCGCCAGAATTACACATCGGGTGGTTCAAACCAGGTTACTAGCGTGAAACAAAGTATCGCGTCAGGATGGCGTGGTCTAGCAGGTGGAGTCCACGCCCAAGCGGATGCTACCGGTATTCCATCCGCCACTTGTAACACCAAATTCGTATACGACAGCTCGGACTACATTCGTTTCCGCAAGCAGATGGCAGTGAACCGCAATTACAATGACGCCGGGTTTGGTGGCGCGAATAACGCGGCACAGTCTGCGATACGTGCGATTCGTCGTTGATTTCGCGACGCACGACGCACGACGCATATTTTGATAAATACATTATTTTATCATAATACAGTAAACACTCATAATACACACACATACACACACCTATAATGTCAAACCGTGCGATATCTATGCCGGAACAGTTTGGCCCCTCTGCGGGCGACACCTTATTCGCGATGAACCGTGCATCTTATTTACGCACTGCTGGTGCGGTTGGTGCGGATGATACCAAATACAACGCCATCATGAATAAGAAAACGAAGATATACGCATCCACCGATTCGTCGTCCTATATCCAATCTAGGCGTATCCATTCGATCGGATATAGTTCGACCCACGCGCCTTTAGGCGATACGTTGACATTTAAAAGCCCCGTTCTTCAAGTTCAAAAAGACGCAATTCGTCGTTGTCGTTCGGGAGGGTGTGTTGCGCCGGCGAAGAAAGGGGCGAATCATTCGTTTCTCTCTGGACGATAATTAATTAATTATTTATACATCCATCCGTGGACGAATGGACGCACGGACGGACGGACGGACAGTCTTTAGGATAAACTTTTTTTATTAATTTATTGTATAACGCGCTAACAAAATGTTGAATAAGTATCTCGTCGAGTTCCTCGGTTCCGTTTTCTTCCTTTACGTCATTATCGCCACCGGCAATGCTATTGCTATCGGTGCGGCTTTAGCCATCGCGATTATGCTCGGTGGTCACATTTCCGGCGGCCACTTTAACTCTGCGGTCACTGTTATGATGGCTGCGGCAGGCAAGATTCCCATGTCCGATGTTGTTCCTTACATCCTCGCCCAGATTGCCGGTGGTCTCGTTGCTCTTGAGCTCCACAAGCGCATCAAGTTCTGAAATTGCCATACATGATAAATCTAATAATATTTATACAATTGCCGAAATAGTATAATTATAAAATCGCATTATTATAATAGTATAGCAACAATCAGACCCGGATTACATATCAATAATGTCGAGTGTATCAAATATAACAAGACAATATGCGAATCTACAAAGTAGACGGAACCAAAAACAATCCGGTGGAGCAGAAGCAATTGCGGCCGCACCAGCACCAGCACCGGCACCAGGATTTTTTGATAATATCTTTGGAGGCAACAAAAAGGCTGAACCGGCCGTGCCTGCTGCTGTGCCCGCGAAAGGCGAACCTGAATCTACATCTATACTAGAAAAATTCGGATTTGGTTCGAGTGTAGACGAATCTAAAAAAGACGCCGCCGATCCCGCCGATCCCGCCGTTCCCGCCGAGGCGGACACCAATGCTGACGCAGTTGACCTTGGTGCTACAGAAGCACCGAAGAAAGAAGAATCGTTTCTACAAAAACTTGGTATTACATCTGCTGAATCATCGACGCCGGCACCCGCCGCCGAACCCGTGCCTGCGGTCGAACCCATGCCCGCACCTGCCGCCGAACCTGCAGCCGCCGCGACCGAACCCGTGCCTGCACCTGCCGCCACCGCACCAGAAGCCGAACTCGCTGGCGAAAAAAAGTCAATGTTTGAAAGTTTAAAGGCTGCGGTAGGACTCACACCATCAGTCGATGATAAAAATCCCAATGGGGAATCCAACAATGACAGCGAAAGCGGCGAAAGCGAAAGCGACAGCAGCGACGAAGACGACAATGATTCTGATTTCAAATTAATTGTTGATAAAATGGAAACTCTGCGCAAAAAATATGACGATTTGAAGGCAAAATACAAAGAGGAAATAAAGAAGAAGAAAGATGAACCTGATGCTTCCAAAGATAATACCGAATTTTCAAATATACTCGCTTCGTATTTTGCGATTGAAGGTTCAGTAAAGCAATTGAAAATATACTTAAAAAAACACGCCGACAAGAATGGATATCCGGTTGAAGGGCTTGGTTTAGATGCAGTCGAAGGCGATGTAGCTCCTGAACCAGTGGTACCCGAGGTAGCCGAGGTAGTACCCGCACCCGAGGTAGCACCCGAACCCGAGGTAGCACCCGAACCCGAGGTAACACCCGCACCCGAGGTAGCACCCGTACCCGAGGCACTTCCTGTAGAAGGTGATGGTGTCACACCCGAGGCACTTCCTGTAGAAGGCGAGGGCGATGAAGTTGCTTCTGAGTCAGAAGACGCCAGTGTAGTATCCGGGGTAGATTCAGATTCAGATTCAGAATTGGGAATTGATGGATCATCTTCATCCACTATAACTGAAATACCAGTAGAGGGTTCTTCTCCTGAATCTGTGGCACCTGCGGCACCTGCGGCACCAGAACCAGAACCAGAATCAGAACCAGAACCAGCAGCGATCTCAAATGCCAACGATAATGAAGAATCGCAAGAACAGCCGCTACCGCCCGCCGATGGTTCCACCGAAACAATTCGTGGTGGTCGCAGTCATTTCATCCAAAATATTCGTAAAAATAATACACATCGTCATCATAAGCGTCGTAATCGTCATCGGACATTACGAAATAACCATAAATAATAATAATAATAATAATAATAATAATAATATAAACATTGTCAATACACGCGTCTATGCGTGTTTATATTATTAACGCCGATTTTTAGCATACAAGATTTTATACAATAAATAAAGCATAATGAGTGTAATACTATAATAATATACCTGCGATAAAGTATCACCCTTTATATCGGATAAATCTTCACCATGGCTCCTGCTATTTCCATTACTATCCGTACCGATACTTTGGATTAACTTTGACAATTTAGCCAATATTGAATCATACCCATCGGCTCCGGATCCATCGGCTCCGGTGTCACGTACTATTTCCAGGTCATCTTTAAAAAATGTCGAAATATGTGAATTGTGAGATTCGATTACATCCTTCGTTGTAAGGTCCGGTTTCGAATCAGGCCCGAACTTCGCAAATGAAAGCTCGGACATCGCAGATGATTTACTGGTATCTACATTATAAGAAAGGGGGCTGCGATGCGTTGTCTGATACGCGACGCCAGAAGAACCGGCTAAACTGCCAGTTTCATATATACCAATAGACTCCCCATTTTCAGAGACAAGCATGTATTGATTCTTATATATATCCGGCTTTTTTTCTTTTTCGTCGGCGCCGATGCCAGTATTCGACAGTCCGTCAAATCCTTCGCCGCGACAGCGCATACCACTGGCAGGATTTACTTTATTTGGAAAAGAGCACGGATTCATTTCAACCATATCCATAAGCGCCAAATGCCGATTTTCACTATTTTTGTTATTATTCTTATCAACCGTCTGTAATGTAATTTGGGCGCAATCTGGATACGTTCCGTCTGTAAATGCGTTAAATAGGGGGACTGGATTTAAAGCACCTAAATTTCCCATAGCACCAGGAATTAAACCACGTAAATCATTAAATGTATTTCCATCAGCACCACTCGCAATAAACGGGATTGAACCATCCGGGATATTATTCACATAAATCCACCTATCAACGATTTTCTTCTCTTTTTGGCGTTTTTCATCGCGCTTTTTCTTTTGCTCGGTCAGTGCGTTTTTCAGTTTCGTGGCCTCATCTTCAGTGATTGCTTTGTTAGATTCTCTATCAATTACGTCTTGATAGGAATTTTCCCAATCTTCGTCTTCTTTACGCTCCTTTCGCCATTGTTCTATATTTGTTTGACTACATTTACCGGTTGTTTTAAGAAAAAACTTGTTTCCGAGCGGTTTTCCGGTTACACTGGCCTTTCCACCCCCCGTAACAAGAACTTCAACATATGAAAGCAGACCATCCACATTATTCGCCAGAGTAGATAATGAAAATCCGGCCGACATACCCATTTCACTGGGCTGTTTTACACTTTTCCAATAGTCATATGAAGGTCCTAAAAAGGACGTATCGCCCTTTGGGTTTGTCATAATACTGTTATAGAAAGTAGATATTATAATATCGCATACGACAATATCACATGCGATATTATAACTGTATATTCACTTGCCCCCCAGGTGAAAGCGACTTATTTAAGTCTTCAATTTGTTTTCCTACCGCGTGTATTTGAGCGGCATTTTGTTTTATACTATCTTTCTGGTCTTTTACAGCGTCTACCATCTTCGAAAGCAGATTTATTTGACCTTTAAGTTCGACATACTGTCCGCAATCCGTATCGCAAGGCGTTTTCTTTTTAGATGCTGACACTGTTTCAGCCCCCTTTACATCAGCACTGGCAAATCCTCCGTTTTTGTTCGTGACTTTTCCATCTTGGTCTTTAGGTCCTGCGGACGACGACGACGACGATGACTTTTTATTTACATCAAACCCTTCTATCGCTTTCCGGAAAACAGCCGCGCTGGACATCGTATTATCCCGCCCACCGTAACTGTAGTTAAATAATCGATTGTAGTCGTCCTCGTCGGTGGCGGCGGCGTATTTATCGCGAATATCAGAAACTGGAATGAATAAATGTCGCCAAGAACTATGCTTGAATATCTTGTCGCTATGTAATAACCCTAATATAAACACTCCTGATATAACTAACAGAAATACTGCAATAAATGCTTTGTATTTTACAACCGGGTGCGTTTTAGTGTCATTTACAAATTCAGATACAGTCGTCCTAAATATATTATTGTCATCGTGTACGAATGAGCCGAATATCATTTTAGTCTTTTAGTCCTTTAGTCTTTACAATATATTATTAGAATAAATAACACTATTTTTTTTTATTGCCGGATTCTATTATTTTTTGAACCGCCTTTTTCATATTATCTATTGTTTTTTGTTGGACTATAAGTGTTTCGTTGTTTTCTTTGACGTCTTTCTGTAATTTGGTAGCATTTTCAATAAGAATCGTAAGACGTTTTCGCATCGCTTCTACAGCATTACAATCTTTGGGGCAACTGTCATCTCCGCCACCGCCGGCGTCACCGCCGCCACCGCCGCCACCGTCACCGTCACCGTCACCGTCACCGCCACCACTCTTCTTCTTTGTTGTCAACCCTTCTTTGCCCTGGCCGCCACCGCCGTGTTTCAATCGCATATTCTCTCGCACATTTAGATACACACCTTTTACAATCTTTCGTATCGTTATATCCAATATCGCAATAATAAATCCTACTAACAAGAGCACCGTGAAATTCGAAAGGTTTTTTGTATAAAATTGTATGTATTCAAACATTATTGAGAATAGGCGTATTACATATAGATACTAAATTAAAATATCAATGTGTAATATACGAATAATAATAATAATAATAATAATGACTAAGAATTTCGTTTCATGGCCTCTCAATTTTAGAAAGATTACGAACGTCGCTATAACTTCCACCAAACAAAGCACCACGCGGAGTATCTATCCAGGTTATACCCGCCCCGCGACAAACGGCCCCGATACCGCAAGTAATCCACTGAACGACTTCGGTCGCGACACGAAATGCTGTGATTTCCCCGCTTCGAAAAATGTCATCAAACGGTCGAATTTCAAGGCACGCCCTATTAAACACTGGCGTAAAAGTCTTATGCCCGCTTCGGCCAATAAATCCCACCCGACTATCGGTTTTATCGACCGTCCCGGCGGTATCGTATTTAGAGGAACTTCATGCGGATGCGACGCGAGGGTTGCCTCCAAACAGAATTATGTCGTGGAAGATATCCAGCGCCCCTTTCTGCGCGAATGCCAGCCTGATCTTATCGTCCAAAACCCCGGATATAAACAGGTCGGTGCCCCCGGCGCACCCGGATCCTATCAAATCAATACAGGGATATATGAAACCAAGAATCTCTCGTTCAACCCCAAAAAACGTATTGTTCGAAGCGGAAATACGAATGTAAGCCGCGCGTATCATACCAATACCGCGTCCTATCTCCAGGCCAGGTGCCTGACCTACCAGCAGAAACAGACCTTCTCGAAGATGTCCGCCACGCCGAACCAGTATGTCCTTCCCAACGGCAACCCCGCGAATCCGAGCGATTCAAAGACGGGATCGCAGGTGTTTTATTCGACCAATTGCGGCAACGCCGAGAGAATTTATGCCAACCCCGCGGATAGCGCCAAATGTCGCACCACCATTATTCACAAGCCGAATAATGTGAAATACGGCGTCCAGGGCGCCGTCTCTGCGGGGACACGTCTCGAGAGATTGAAGTTGGAAACCATCACGAAGAATGGTGCGTCGTTTAAGTCGGCGTATGGTGTTGCTGCGGGGAATGCGGGCCAATACCATGGCGACTCGATGGGTGCACCTTACTTCATCAAGAGCAAGATATTCAAGCCTGACTGTAATTTGTATAGCCGCGCACTGAAACGCCCGCATACGCGGTGTTAGAAAATAACATGAAAACAGTGAATTCGATAATATTAGACCGACCTAGTATAATATTATTATAATCTAAATATTATATATAACATTAATAATGACAAGAACTCACCGCCGTAAAATCGCACGTTCTGTGGCAATTCGTCGCGTTAAACCGAATGCGAAACGGAAAGAACGTAAAACACAGAAGCGAAAACCACGAAACATAGTTATGAAAGGAGGTGTTCATGAAAATTTGAAAGTATATGTCATACAAAAAAAACTCGGAAAACCCAAATGTTTTATAGTACAACAACAAAAATCAATGACGAAAGATACAATATATTTATTTTTTGATTCAAACATGAAGTCGACTGAAATAAAAGAATTTGTATGTGCCGCGATGGGTTTAGGCGTCGATACTGTTATTAATCCAGAATTAGAATTTGCTTCATCCGAAGTAAATGAATTTAATAATTTGTTTGTAAAATTAAGCGGAAATTTTTTAGGTTATTCTTTATCAAGTGGGAATTTATATGCATCTGACGTAAATATATCAAAATTACAATTAAAAACGCATACTACTACACCAAAAATAGAGAGTAAAAATGGAAAAGCAATTATCGACAGTTTAATATTAAAAACATCGACAAATGATCAGGATTATACATTTAGTGAATTTACTAAAGAACCTTATTTTAGGAATGAAAATTTTGATTTACCCGAACTTAAGAGTTTAGGGGTTAGTGTTATGCGAGAGACACTTCTAAACTTAAAGACACATTGTTCACAACAAACTATATCACGAAAAATAGAAGAACTAAAAAAGATGGTTAAACGGCAAGAAAATTTAATTAAGGTGATTGAGACTGGAGCGTATAATTTTCCTCGAGGACGAGATGTTGTTCCGGGAACGACTAAAGATCAACATAAAGAATTAACACTTAAGAAAGCTAGGACTTATGTAATAGATATTCAAAAAGCAAAAAATCTAATTGAAGAAATTAAAAGTGACAATTCATTCAGTCTATGTAAAAGTTCAATCGAAGATATATTTCTTAAATATATTGATGGTGAAAAAGAATTTACACCTAATGAATCTATACCAAAAATGGTAGACGATACGTATTTACTCCCTCAATGAAATTCATGAAACCATACACAAACCATTAGACACACATAATATAATACAAACATTTATAGATTATAATATTTACATATTTTTGGCAGGTCTAATATATCACGAATATATAACAGTACATTATATATTCGTATCAATGGTGTCTTCTTCTGCGAAGACACGACACACACGATATAATGACTCCCGTGTAAGCGGTCGCCGCCGCAACACCCAACATCACCATCACAAACGAACGGTCCGACGTGGAAAGCACGACGATAATCATAATGACATCCAACGCAACAACTTCTATTTATGGGCGAATCACAAATGGATAAGCGAAGTGCCGAAGACGTTACCGAGAGAATTAAGGTATATCCGCCCTTTAGATAATTTCAAATTAATCCAGGATGAAATGTATAAAAATGTGATTGAGATGTATCACGACTACGTCAAGGGCCACGGCGGCCACGGCCACGGGCACGCCGGCGAAATGAAGAATATCTATACATCGTTTTTGAACTTGAACCCCGAACCCATTGTAGGCCATATCGCCGGGTTTTGTGCGACGTATGATACGATGGTCCAGGAAAACAACCTCTACAAATTTCTCGGCGTTATGAATCAAAATGAAATGATAAAATGGGCACTTCCAGTTGTATGGACATTGTACCCAGATGAATACACCCCCAAACATATTACGCCGCATTTATCGAGCCCGGCTCTTTCTCTGTATGACTACCGATTTTATGTAGATGACAAGATACTCGAAAAACAGATGCGCGGGGTGCGTTTGAATGTGAGTAATAACACGGTGATTCGACAAGAGGAACAGACTGGCGGCGGTGGCGGCGGTGGCGGCCCAGAAACCAAGACTGTCGAATATATTAAATATAAACAGCGTATTACTCGCGCATTTATGAAATTGATAGACGATATATTTACCAAATGCTTTGGTTCTGAGTATGAAAAGACCCATCACATTAAAGCACAGGATGTCTATGATATCGAGTGCTTATTAATGAATCTGATGAATAATAAAGACGCCCGGTTCGATATGAATTACGCGAATATGTATAATACTGCGAAACATCCCGATATTCCGCCGCATCGTGTCCCGTCGTCGCATGCGAATAAGTCACGGGACAGTCGTCATAAACACTGTGATTGCGACGGGAGTGGCAGCGGCGGCGGCAGCAGCAGCAGCAGTGCGACGGATCTTAAAGACCGACTGAAGTCACCGCATTATCAACACAATATTCGCGGAGCGACGCGCATCCTCGCAACGGACGCGGTTGAACTTACCGACATCGATTGGCGGGAGATGGCCGGACATATCGGCTACACATCCGACGATATCCCGCGATATTTTGTCGCCAGTCAGGTCGGGTATTTGAAATCAGTCATGTGTCTTCTTAAAAAGGAGTGGGCGTCAGATAAATGGAAGAGTTACTGGTATTTTATTTATATGCGCCAACTCATCTATTTCCATGACAAGTGGCGACAGATTATACTCGACTTCAATGATACGCTTATCCGCGGCAAGGATACGCACTTTCCGAGAGAATATTTCCCGATTATAGGACTTGGGTATGCGTTCCCGAAGACGATGACGGAGGAGTTCACCCGAAGATACAAAAATGAAGAAATGGTTTCAAAGGTTCGAGAGATTGGAATGACGATGTTGGAATGCTATAAAGAGCGTATCCAGAAAAACACGTGGTTGTCCGCAGTTACCAAGAAAGGTGCGCTTAAAAAACTGAATACGATTGAGCTACGGATTGGTGATGCGAATCTCTCGGTGCCCGACCCTACGCATCTAGAATATGACCCGAAAGACGCATGGGGCAACCTTATGAAGCGGAGCGTCCAGAGGACCGTATATTTCGCGAACCATTCCGCCGGGACGGGTTCGGGTTCGGGTAAAGCCTCACCCTCACCGTCACTATCCATCGAAGACCTCGATATGATGAATTGGAATACGATGAAATTCGCGGGATATCAATCCTTTATCGTAAATGCGTATTATACCGCAGCGTCCAACAGCATCTATATTCCGACCGCGTATATGCATAGTTTGAACGTCCAGTTTGGGCGCGGGTATGAATACGACCTGGCGTCGGTAGGGTTCACATTCGGCCACGAAATCTCGCACGCGTTACATGTCAACTCGCGCACTTTTGATTATAAAGGCGTTATTAAAAACTGGTGGTCTCGGCCTGACGTGGCGATATATGAGCGTAAAATCGCCGGTATTCGGCGGCAATATGAAGATATTAGCAAAAAATACGGGTTCGTCATTGACGGAAATCTCTCGTTATCCGAGAATCTAGCCGATATAAATGGATTGGCGGTATGCGAAGATGCGCTTCACCGCTTCCATGTCGCGTCGGCGTCGTCGTCGGCGGCGGCAGCGTCCGTGTCCGCGTCGTCGTCCGTAGCGGCGTCGTCCGACCATATACGCACAATGTCATTCCAGCATTTTTACACATATTACGCAATCCAAAACCGGCAATATGCGAACCGGCGTGAAATCCTCGTCCAGGTTCTTACAAATCCGCATCTTGACCAGAAGATACGAACGAATGTGCCCCTGATGCGGAGCAAGACCTTTCGTGAGGTGTTTGGTATTCATAAAGGCGATAAAATGTATAGTGACGACGTTGATGTCGTGTTTTAGCATAAACATAATACAATAAAACAAGTATAAATATCGATTTTATTGTATCGTATTCTAATAAATGGGTTCTTCAATGTCAATGGATGTGGCCGCCGCCGCCGATAACGCCACGTTGGTGACACGTGAATCAGATAAAGCACCCGACACGCTGTTTGAAGATGCACTCCGGCAAGAAGTCCTTCTTGTTCCGGAAGATATGGAGGATATACATATTCAGGCGTCGCCTGCCACCACCGCACTCACCGCAGTCGCAGAGGCGACCGATGCAGCCACCGATGTCGATGCCGCCACCGCCACCGCTAACGCGGACACCCCCGCGAATAATACGCGTAATGGCAACGCCGCCGCCGCCGCCGCCGGTAAGGGTAAACACTGGAAACGGAACTTAAAGAAAAAACAACAAATAGAACAGAAAGCTACCGAGCGAACGCAAGAACAACGCCGCGAACAAATCCGCCCCATTATCGACAAACTCACCGAACTCCAAATGAATGCTTCCTACCATGCCATCCGCGAACTCCACAAAGTCCTGAACCAGTTCGTCAAGACGGGCGAAGATACGAAATTCAAAATCCCGTTCCCTGAATTTTCTCGTAAAATAAAAGGCGAATTATCGAATGCGCCTTATATTCCATGTTGGGTGAAGCTGGAGATGGACTAACGCCGACCATCTATTATTATTTCTTATATTTATATGTTTGTTTGTTATGTTTTCTGTATGATTTTTTTCTTTGTTGCGATTTCTTTCTTGAACGATATAGCCGCATTCTGCACCGCCGGTTTGTCATTTTCTTTATGAAAGAAGTATTCTTATTATGATGTCGTTTACTACCGCTACCATCGAAAATGTCTCTAACCTGTGATCGAGACACAGGATCACCTGGAGTGATTTGAAATAATTCATATAACGGTTCTAAAATAGGGTTAACGGGGAAATTTAATAATTTGTGAACATTAAACCAAATATCATCGATTTTTTTTGGAAGTCCACCACTTATATGAACCCATACATTAATTGCGGGACTCGTTGGATCAAGGAATTGTAATATAACATCAATCAAAACATAAATATATAAATAGTCGGACCTATCATAACTAGTTTTAATAAATGCAACTAATGCAGCATCTAATGGTCTAATTAATAATTGTGACGGCAAAATAATTGTCCGTGGTAATAATGTTATTAAATATCTTCTAAGTGCTTCTTGAAACTTCGCAGGACCTTGTTCAATGCTGTCTGTTATTGTTTCTAATTGGGGTAGAGGAATTTCTACTATGAATCTATACGCGGGGTCGTCAGGTGCGATTATAAGTTGTTTAATTCGGTCTATTTTAGGATTATAGCGTTCTGGGTTTATTATTACACCGCGTTGACAGATAGGTATACCTTCGAGATTAATAGAAATAAATCTTCTAAATAATTGAAGTAATAACATTTCATCAAAACCTATTTTTAATTGCTCGGTAATTTCACTATCAAAATCTCTGGAAACATGCAATCGGTGTAAAAATGTTTTCAAGGTAAATAACGCATCACTAATACTTGCTGGGTTGTCCTTTCTGAAGATCTCTATTGTTGTAAATGCATTAGGAGCAGTGTGGTTTTCGTCATCATATGTTGGATCCTCATATTCTACCTTAGTTAAATTCCCTCTTCCACATCTAAAATCCCGTTTTATTTGTTTTCTTTCTTGACCAGTAATACTGTCTGGAATTAATTCTGTCTCAATTTTACCAATAAAATCCTGGAATTTAATCTGGGGGGTCTGCTGCACCAACAGTGTATATGTCCCGCGAATATGGTCGAACTTCTGTAATGATAATCTTAAGTCTTCTATTGACCTTGTATAAAACGCAGCTTTGGGTTTTAATTTTGTACAAAACCCTCCAGCAAGTAAATCGTAAACATTTTTATGATTATAAAAATAATACCGATTCATTATACTTTTATATACGTATAACCACGTTGAATAAGACGAAAATAATTCCACATTCACACTTCTGTTTTGCTCGAATTGATTTACTTTTATGTATTCAGGTAAATAAAATAGATGATGAGGTGATTCATAAAATTGTTGTAAATTATGACAATTTAAATGCGTGAAACATCCATCTGCTTCACTTGAATAGAAACACGCAACTCGTGGATCTATTAAAGGGGTAAATCGTATTATTCTGTTATGTGCAATTGGTATTCTGGTTCTGCGTTCGTCATCATCAAACATATATACTTCAACCTGCGGGTGTGAATAAATATACTGATATGCGGTCATAATTCTTTTCTTCGATTCAACGTGCATCTCGACTGATTGTCTAGTTATTAATTCAATATAATCAAAAACAGATGACCCAAAATATACCCTAACGACCCAACCGGGTAATTTTTTGGTTATAATTTTTAAACTTCTTTCAATGGACAATAAATATTTAAGTGCTATTTCGTCGGTGGGTTCTATAAAATATAACATAAACGAGATAACATTGCAGCAATTTTTGCGTACGGACCAATCAAATTCATCATCGAAAAATTTAGGATCAACATCATCACCTAATGCCGCCTGTATAGTTTCTCTATGTGCTTGTCCATTGATTATTTGATTGTATAAGTGTGTTTGTTCTTGAGTAACTAATATAAAATCTATATACGGGGCGATACCGGCCATAGATGTTGAATTTATAGGTAATTACTATATAGTAATGTTTTAATATTACTATATAATACTGTCTGTCGCGATAATTAAATACTAAAACACAATATTGTCATCAATCCATTTTTTGATGCGAATATTCGCCGGCTCCAGTATTTTGTTCAACCCGTCAATATAATTCATATAATACTGTGTGTCATTCTGTATTTTCATGAGTGTATGATAAATAATCGTATAATCCTCTTGGGAATACAAATCTGTTATCTTGATGAATATCGTGTCGATATTATTATCCATGAGAGTATCGTTAGGTATGACGGGTGCACCCGCGCCCGCCGCAGGCGTCAATAAAGGCCGCAATGGTGGAGACGACGATGCCGAGGCGGCCGACGCACCACGGACCTTCAATGGAAACTGACGCGGCATCGGTTCATCGTCGTCTCCGCCGCCGCCGCCGTTGTCGTCATCATGGTCATGGCCATGGCACTGATTCCCCGCGACCGATCCGCCTCCGCCGCCCAATCTACGAACCAACTCCGGATTATCCAGCATCCCCTTATACATTTGAAGTGTATGAAGAATATGGATTTTGTCAGTTAGATTATACGTTCGTGTCAAATTATTAATACCAATCTTCGCCAAATCAATCAATAACAAGAACAGTTTTCGATTCTCGCCCGTGCCTGCCGTGCCCGTGTCATCAAGCACATGTTTATAAAATTTATGAAACCGCGAAAATACATTGTATAAGTAAAACACGTCCTCCTTTTTATCGTTGTTATACCACCGCCGCACTTGCTGGGTATACCCGGGACCTTGGACGGTAAGTATATTGTTATGAATCGCCAGTTTACTTCCAATCGGATAAAAAGAAAGAAGCCCGATTTGAAGGACCGCTTGTAATGGTTCTAAAATCGTCTCGAACCGTTCTTTCGGTTTTTTTATATTTCCGACGATAAATTGTAACGCGTTTTGCATAATATGTATATTACCAGGATAATACATATTCATACATTATATTTAGACCCGTTTATTGTGCGTAATGCGTGGCGTGGCGCGGCCTATGGCCTATGAAGAAAGATATTCGTCGTCTGTAAGAGGATATTCTGTTTGTGATAAGGAATACCGTAATGCTCGCACCATGCGATACATTTCCCGACATTGGTCTTCTTATACTGTTCTAATTTTTCCGCATTCTTGTGATTTGTGATGATAGCCAATGTAGATGTGATATTCTCGATTTGCTGATAACTAATCATCGCATTCAGCTCCTCGATTTTATTCAAGAAATAAAGGTCGTGTTCTCTTGGAAGTATCGATGACAATGACCCGGTGCCGTTACCATCGGCACCGTCGTCGCTGGCCGTGTCTTGGTCCTGGTCCGCGTCCGCCTTCTGCGTCATTATGATCGACGGAAAAATATCACAGAATTGTTGAATGATTGGCGCAGAATCCGCGATTTTAAACCCCTGACATATCACGTATTTCTCGGAGTTCGCAACACGACTTGTATAAGGTTTCATTATCATGACATTCGTATAATAATACGACAGTAAATACAGAATATCAATCGTCGGTTTATGAAAAATATCGAATATTTTCAATATAAATGTGCCGCCCTGTTTCTGGAGTGCGAGCGCATAAAACACCTCGGATAATATCAATTGTGTCGCGATATTTTCCTGATTATTGAAATCCACCGAAAAATCAAACCCGCCGTCCGCAGTCACGATATCCATCTTGTTCTTATATTTCGCGGCGCAATACCGGAAGTTCTCCAGTGAGATTAGATTCCCCGTTTTATCCTCGCCGGTTTCAATAATAACATTCGGGTTATGGTCTAAAAATGTGCGCGTCTTCTTCCATCCGGGACATATCGGGTCGTCATTGACAAGGGTCATGCCATAATAACGGTCATTACCGTAAATTGGGGGATGGTGATGGGCCTCGATAGGTTGTTGTTTTGAACTTTCAAAGATACGTCGAGAAAGCTTCAGATGATCCATTTCTTTCATATATTCGTCGTGGAATTCCGTATTTCGTTTCAAAATTTGGACCTGCGGTGATATGGTCGCCGATGTCGACCCGGTTCCGTCGATTGTTGGCGGAATACCTCCACGCATCTTATTGTATTCTGTGCCGCGAATATATGAAATTGCCTCGATAAATCCACCTGGCCCCTCCGCTAAATGAAATGTATTTATTCCCATTTTTGAATCAGGAACAGTTATCATCGGATACTTATTCATTATGCCATTACCTGTCATAATTTCAACCATTTTGTAGAATGACCGAGATAATGGCCGCAATTTGCTGATGTTCGTTTTATTTCCCGATACATTTGTATGTATATATTCATACGGGTTAGTATATTTCTTAATATTATCCCACTGTTCTTGGTATTTTTCAATTTGTTCTTTAATATCGCATAAATGCGAATACACCGATGCGGAAATATATGGACCCGTCACATTATTATATTCGACGGATAGTTTCAATGGAATATAATTCCCAGACGATATATCATGACATAACCCGACTTGGGGCAGAATGAAATGATTATAATAACATAATCCGACATTTAGGCATTGGGATTGGTGCGACACTGACGTCGATGAACCCACCGCAGACGATACTGCTGTTGAACTGGATGTAGCATGCACACCCGATATAGGGGCGTCTTTATTAAAAAAATAATTCTTTGTCGGTTTTTTAAACATCCTGAATACAGGTAATTATATAATGACATAAAATCGTTATAAGTTGGTTTTCTAGTCATCTGCCGCTGGCTTCTTTTTTGTCTTTTTCTTATCTGATTCTGATGCTCCTGTCTCCGCAGCCGCAGCCGCAGCCGCAGCCGCAGCCGCAGTTGATGTCTTTTCGGTCTTTTCGGTCTTTTCGGTCTTTTTACGAGGTGCTTTCTTCGCCGCGACTGGGAGAGCCTGAGGGACGGGCGTATCTTCAATAATTGTCGCCTTCTTCGTTCGTTTATGTATCTTCTTTTCAATCTGTTCTATTGGCGCGGCTGAGTCTTCTACGGCCGCAGCCTCTGCGGCTGCCACTGCTTCTGCCTCTGCGTTCTTTGCCGCCGCCGCGGTCGGTTTCGGTTTGACCTTGATTGTTTTACGAACGACTGCTCCGGTGCCTGCTGCACCCGCCGCCGCTGCGACGGCTTCTTCGCCACGGCTTTTGATAATATGTGCCGCAATCGCCGGTTTTGACGCAACATCAATCGGAACAGATGCGCGTGCGATTTTATCCAATGCGATTTTTTCGGTGGATTCGTCCAATACTGCCGCCGCACCCGCCGCACCCGCCGTGCCCCGGTCCTGTTCCTCCTGTAACCCCGCATATGTAAGGAAACTGCTCTTCAAATGCTTCGCGTTGATATTCCGATTTTTGCGAAAGATGAAATACCGATTATAAAACGATATTTGTTTTTCCTCCGGGCGCATAAAGAGTGCCGACCCGTATTCATTGCGACACTGTTGTGATTGCTGCTGCGATTGCTTCTGTTTACATTCGACCTCCATCTCATGAAACATCCCATCAAAGGTATCCGTTCCATCTTGCATTGGAAACGTCAAGGTCGTCGCCGCCTCTTCTGGTGAGACCAAATCAAAACCGTAATTCTCTAATAATTGCGTCAAATATTCGAAATTCACGAGGAATTCGCGGGTGTTTTTGTTGATGGACTCTTGAAACACCTCGATTTCATATCCGATACTGCTGCTATCCGGTTCAAATTCTGCCTGATGATATTTCTTACTGACCGACCATATTTTCCGTGGTTCGACGTCGCTGCCTGCCGCCGCCGCGCTACCCGCGCCTTCCATAACGCTGATTTCACCGCCGTTCTCTAAACGCGAAAGTGCCTGAAAGATGCGAACACCGTCAAAGCACGTCCCGATGAAATACCCGCCCAATTTCGTACACTCGGATACATTTTGAAGGAAGGTATGAAGTTTCAGGATATTCTCGAAGAAGTAGTGAATCGCGAACTGTACCGAGCAAATATCAAACCCGTCAGCGGCACGACCGTAATGCGGGTAAACCCCGCGACCTAATAAGCTCGCATCCTTTGCACCTTCGCCGAATATCGCGCGGGTGATTAACCGGTATCGTTCGCTGATGGCGGCTTGACCCGTTCGCATCTCTTTACTGCTATCCCCGTGAATAAATATCGCCGCGGGAACATTGTGTTTCGTCTTTTTGATATCCAGATACCTAGCACAGACACCGTCGAATTTATGCTCCAGGTTATCTTTGGAATAATCAATCCCGAAGACGAACCCGAGTTTCGCCGCAATCCATTTCGGTAAATCGCCGCCTTTCCCGACGGCGAAATCGATGAGCGTATTTCCCGGTTTTGCGACACTTAATATCAGCTTGCGTTTCACGTATAAGTTGTGGAAGTCACGGAGACTCTTCGTGAGCGTTTTGATTTTTGCGCCGCCGCCGATATCGTATCCGCCGCCGCCGCCGCCGCCGCCGCCGCCGCCGCCGCCCCCCGACGCGGAATGATTGTAATAGACGTCGTCATTTACGAGCTCGTTGGGGATATCTTCACCCGTCATTATCATCTCCGGTGTAATCGCATTATGAATCGAATGCCAGTTGCTATTCGCGACATGATACGCGTTTCCATAATTCTTCCCGCCTGCACGATACTCTGCCGTCTTGTCATGGCGAACACGAAGCGGCACCCAACGCCAATTCACCGGCTTCGTTTCATCGTAACTGAATTCCACAATCGTTTCATCCTGAATAATATCGTTTTCAATCGTCATCATTTGGCTAACACCTGCTTCATCGGGTCGCAACATAATGTTACAAATATGCGCTTCGTTATCATAAGGATACGTCGGGTAAAACGGCGCTGGCTTGTATCCGTCTCCGGCCGCGGATGATTCTTCGGCGCCGGCAAAGGATGATTCTTCGCCGCCGTTGCGTCCGTGTCCGTGTCCGTGTCCGTGTCCGTGTCCGTGACTAGGCGGTGCCTGACCTTCAATCACCGACACACACGGATTAATATACCCGTGTTTACGCTCATCATAACCAACCCGCAATACCAGCGTTTTATATTGCTGGATTTGGACAGACCGCGACATATCAAGCCCCGATTTGAATACATTACTCACGAGGTCCTCGTTGTCATCGCCCTTCTTGGTGGTGACCAGGAAATCGATGGTATTCATATCCGCGGGCTTCCACTTGAACGAATAATTCCATGTGGTTTTATACAGAGGTCCCGCATTCCCGTCATTGCGTGTATTACTGCCTACGCCGCAGTCAAGTGGCGTAAATATAAGTCCGTCGGTATGATATTCGAACTGATATTCGGCGCACTTTCGTAAAATAGATGCACAGCCGTCAAAGATGGTCTTCCCGCCTGACGACGACGACGCGACCTCGAAATGCTTATGCTCGATACGTATCGGCGACAACGAATCCGCCCCACCAGACACACATTTCGCCTGTAAGTTTTTGATGACGCTTACCAATAACGGTAGACGGAAGTTCGTAAGAACCTCATCTTCGTTAATGGGGTAAAACAACCGTGCACGGATATCGGCTTTATGGACGTAGTATACATCGAATGCGAGATACAGGTTGATGAAATCCCCCTTTTTGTTATGAACGATATGTTCGCCATCGATTAGCGTATTATGTAGTTTTGTATTTAAAGAGACTGCGCCGGTAAATTGTACGTTCATGTTCATATCGATCAAGTAGATGCGCCCAGTTTTTGGCGCCACAAACAGGAGTTTACGTTGCCCGTCTGCCTTTTCAGTGACCGAGTAATTCATACGAATATTCGGAACTTTCGAATCCTGGCTTAATGGGCGAACATTATGCATTTGGAGCGTCAATGAAGATGGGCCGATAAAATGCCTGGGGCGGAGTATGCCCGTGCCGCCCATGGCAGCGGCGGCATCTGATGATGCCAGTTCTTTGGCGTGGCGGCGTTTCTCTTTCATATCGGCCTTTTTTTCTGGGTCACGCTCATGTCGTTCTTCTTCCGTCTCGGAATCGGACGACTCTGATGATGAGTCGGATTTCCTACCCTCGGCCGCGGCTTCTTCCGGATGAATCAGTGTATAATAACGACGCTGTATCATGCGTAATTCCGCCGATGAAACGGGGTAATTCGTTTCTTGAATCCCCGACAATACCATTTTTATAACACGGCGTATAGTATCCAGTAAATATTTGGGGTGGGTGAATGATGTGCCGGGACCGACGAGTTCATTATTCACCTCTATCTCGATTTCATACCGTATCGGGCTCTCTAGGACTTTCGACGCGTCAAATGTAGACGCGGAAATATAGCCGGTGCGGTCTCGTTGTGACTCCTTCACGACACTCAAATCCACTTGAAAAGGGAGGTCCGGATGTGTCATCGTTGAACGATTGATATACCGGAATGTCTTCTTGTTGTCGTTCCATGTTTTCAAAATCGAGCGCGCGAGTGTGGACGTATTTGCGATGCGTTTCTCGCGCTGATAACTTACCTTGAAATTGAAATCGTCGAAAATGACTGGATGGATGGACGTGTCCTGTCTTGGCGTCATGTCGCCGATGTCGCCGATGCCGCCGCCCGCCGCGCCCGCCGCCCCTGCGCCTGACCCGGGTTTGCGGGCATACATCTTCTGCGTGAACAATACGTATTTATCGTCCGGCATATTCGTTTTACAATACTTCTGGACGTCATTGATTCCGTGGATTTCTGCGCGAATAAGCGATAGCTTGGTCTGTCCTGTACGAGAGTCAAGATATTCATTCTGTATTTTCAACGAATATGCGTTCTTTTTGGAAAAGCCGAAACCCGACGCCAGCAACTTCTGTATGACATTATCGAAATTCTGTTTCGTCGTTGGCTGATTTCCGCGCGTTCCAAATCGTATCTCTAATTCAGGTATTCCATCGGTTTTATCCAATAGACTTTCTAAATAGGATGACACAATATTGGAAAATTCTGACTGCTTATCCGATGACGCAAAGGATCTCGGCATTCTACTATATATATGAATAGGAAATTATTTATACACTTATTCATATATCTATTATATTTTTCAATTTTATCCCGCGCAGCATCGTTCATTTCGTTACATTATCATCCGAACTATATCTTCATATAACTCCGGTTTCGTTTTCTTCTTCTGACTGACGATGGACCCGAAATCACCCAAGACGACCTTTGTTTCGGGTATTTCCAATTTTCTACATATGTCAATGAGGTCCTGGACCTTATACGCGGAAATCGACCGGATGGGCGACGATATATTCTCCATACTCCAATATGTATCTCTTACGTGTGCCAATAACGCGGATTTCATGGCTGTACCTGCCATCCCGAGATACACCCCAAACTTCCCCCGGATTTTCTCCAAGATAAATGTATTCTTGTCATTGTCCGAACGCCCAACTTCAAAGATTTTACGATCTTGGATAATACACACCGAGAGATTATAACACACCGCGATACCCTGGAATGTTTCCAGGTTGATATAAGGCTTATGAACGAGACTTTCTTCTACCGACGAAGCGGAGATTTTATGCGGTTTCAATAACGTCTTTCTTGCGCGGATATAATCCACCATTTGGAACTTAAAGGCGTTAGATTCCGTGTAATGATTTTCAACACATTCGAACTTTTCAATACCGCGAATCATAATATAAGCACACCATAATAGTGTGTCGTTTTTTACATTAGGCGTATACAGATACTTTGACATCGTTGTTAAATCGAATGCGACGGCGGGTGGTGCGACGGCGGTGTCGCTGTCGGATACGGAGTCAGATTCGGAGTCGGAGTCCGTGTCCGTGTCCGACACAGTGACAATACTGTTCTGCGGCGGCGGTGCGGGCGTGGGCGGTGCGGGCTGTGCGTGCGGTGCGGGCTGTGCGTGCGGTGCGGAATGGCTACGTGTCGATTGAATATCAAGAATACACATATCTTCTAATATATTATTTCGTGTAAATGAAAAAGAGTTATATACACACGGAATTATCGTCGTCGTCATAGTGGCTGACCAGGTTATACTAATATATCATATTGTCTTTATGCCTTGTGCCCACACGCACGCAGGCGGTACGCCTATGCTTTACAATCGAAATACTCCTTCGTGATGAGTTCCTTTTGATGCTCGACTTCGCTAAGTTGTTCTTCTTGTTTGATAACGTATTTCATATACTCTTCCAACTGTACGAGCGTCTCGTCGTTTAGTTTGGTGATATTAATAAAAATACCATTCTTATTCTCGTTTATATTTACTGATTTTCCTGTCAGAATCCGCAAGACTTCGACTTGATGAACTACAGGCATCCGTTCAATACCGTCCTTCAACATCATCAAGTAGTTTGTTTTCGTTTCAACATGCTGGGCGATGGTTTGGATTTCATTCATTTTACTTAAACTCGCAATAGAAATGTCATTGGGGGGGTGTTTCACCATAGCGAATGGAATGGAATGAGCGGAGTGAGCCGAGCGGAGTATTATCATTATTGACGACCAAATCTTTATATATTATTCCGCGTCATTACTCCGCGTGTAATAACAACGCAATAATCGTAACATGCGTGTCATTTAACACGAACCGTCGCCCGATGATTTCAACTGTCAATATGTCGCCTTCTTCCACCCGACAGAATAGTTCGTTGTTTCGGATATTCATATCACGGGACAAGAACACTTCAATCGGCGATACGCTCCCCACTTGTAATTTGGTCGCAATCCCGCGAATCCCCGCTTGGGTGATTGTTTTCGCGACACATTTGATTTGCGTATGCTCGTCCGGTAAACACACCAGGCAATCAGCGACGACATCATATCGGATATTTCCCGCGGATAATGTTCCACACGAATACCTGAAAATGGAAATAGACCCGGGGCAAACATATCCTTCCATCGAACATTTGCCTTCATATCGCGCAGCCATTTCATCATGTAAAAGACTCTTTATATCCTTGTTCAGGTGACTGATTTTATAGAACGGAACGATAATCGTCCGCTTGATTTGTGCTTGATGAAACAGACTCTCGTCGCAATATGACGACGTCACGACAGGGACGACGGTTGCGACAGGCACAACGACGGGCTCCGCTACAGGTTCGGGCTCCGCCACCGGCTCTGGTTCTGGCACGGTCTTTTTACTCGCCGTCTTTCTTTTGGGACGAATAACAAGAGTTGCCATCACGGAACAATAATGGGTATATCAATTATTACATTTTGTTTATATCTTTATCAATTTTATTGAGTTATTTTGATAATAATAACGACTCAACAATGCGTCATTATTATATGTAATCGCATATAGTAACAGTGTAATCACTGTCGGCGGTCGCGGCGGGGGCGGCACTGCCTTTCGTAATAAGAAGCGGTCCAGCACATCCATATATTTGCCCACTAGCAACAAGAGCATCGCATTCTTCTTTTGACGCATGTGGATTTATCGGTTGATGATTATGCTTATACGCACCATGTCTCAATATTTTACAGTTGAAGTCGGTGTGATGGATTACAAATGGTTCATTACAATGAAGACATGTAAATACGTATTCTTTATTATCGGTGGGGCGCATGACGGTATACAGTATACTGTATACTGTATACTGTATACATATACAATCTATTACACGAGTTCACCTATCACCGATATCGCCTCATCGCCGATTTCAAAGCGCTGGCCTATTACGCGAATACGTATCTCTTCCTCTTCCTGAATACGCGTAAAATCCGGCCTGTCGAAATGATGGTCTCGTGCGACGAATACAACCACCGGGGTTTTCGGTTCATTTAAAACGGCGCGAATACCTGCCAGGGTTATATTTTTCACGACACATTTGAATACAACGCCTTCAACAAGAGAACACGCTTGACATTCATACACGACATCAAATATCGCGTGTTTTCCGTAGAGGAAACCGTTTGAATATGTGAGGATTTTCACGCTTCCCGGGCGAATAAATCCTTCGGCCATACACTTTCCTTCCACCATTTTCGAGAGAATGTGTTCGAGTGTATCTTTTATGTTACGCCCGATAATCTGGAAAGGGATTCGTATTTTACGTGTTAATAATATTGCGGTATAGATACCAAATGCGCTTTTGGCTTGGACGGCAGCACCGCCACCGCCACCGCCACCGCCACCGCCCCCTGGATATTTCGAAAGGGACGCGTATTGTTTTACTCCTCCTCCTCCCCCTAATGCTGACATTTTATTATATAATACTAATATGCTTTATGTATTATATTATATTAGTATTATATTTCTCGAAATTAGTCGCCGGTATGTAATTTCTCGAAATTAATCCTCTGTATATAATTTCTCGATATTACACAGTAATGTCTCGCCCGGTGTGAAAAACCACTTTTTCCCATTTACATTGTTCGCCTGGAAGGTCCGCAGTAAAAATTCCTGGAAGACGCATAATTCCTTCTGGGTGCGATGTTTGGTGTTTTCAATCGTTAGTTTATATTCGTCACCTTGCGTCTCTGTATACATCGCCAAGATACTATTAATCATTGTGATTGTATCTGTTTTACCTGATTGGTCGCATCGGGCGCCTTTGTCGCGTTTCTTTTTCATCATTTTCACCTTGAAAATCAGGTATTCGCGTTTGAAAAACGAAATAAACCCGACAATCATATTCATCGTTTGGATTTGCGTCGTTTGTAACTTTGCTAAAAGCGATGTAAAATCACGCGTATCTTCTGGTTCCGCGACGACCCACTCCGGTGTATCATAACGTAGAACAATAAGCTCGAATTGGTCTTTCTTTTCGTGAAAAAGCATCATTCCCATATCTTCCGGTCCTGCGGCTCCTGCTGCTGCGGCTCCTGCTGCTGCTGCTGCTGCGGCCGCCGCCCGTTTTCCACCAAGAACCCGATGGATGATTTGCTGCGAATAATAGTTCAATATCATTTGCTCAAACTGCGATAATGGTTGAATGCTGCCGGCTCGTCGCGTCATAGAATTATTGTTCTTGTGGTATAAATAATTAATGAGTTTGATGCTGTCGCCGATAAACAAATGCTCTAACAGATTCGCAATAACCAACTCGTATAATTGGTCTTTTGTAATATGAAACTCCTCGGTTTGAGAGAGTTGTTCGATAACCTTACCGCAATAATAATACCATTCATCTTGTGTTTTCGTGGGTTTCTCGTGGACAACACGGCATGTCTCGAATGTTTCTTCTAATAACCGCAATAGCTCTAGAGTATCGTCGTCGGCTGCTGCGCTTTCTCCCGCGATTACACCCGACGGTGCCGCGGATGGCGCCGCGGATGGTGCCGCGGATGGTGCCGCGGATGGTGCCGCGGATGGCGCCGCTGACGACGCTAACATCTTATTCACAGCAGCAGCAACCGTTTCGTTTCTCGTCGTCGCTGATGACGACGCCGCCGCCCCCACGCCACCGCTTTCGCCAGTGGGCTTTATATCCACGTGAGTATCGCTAACTTCTAATGGAAGAGGATATTCTACATTTTCGTGTTTATACGGGATGGGCGTGCTTCGTTCGTGAATACTCACACGCGGGTCGTTGAGTTCTATCGGTTGAAATAAGTAATAGATACCCACATTCACCAGTCGTCCAAGACGCCCGTATTTATCCGTGATATATTCGTTTGATTCATTCACCATCTGTGTCAATGCGAGATTGATTTGTGCGATGGGGTATGGGCGCGTCGCATTCACGTGAGCGATAATCCCGTTCGGGCCCGTTTTCTTATAGAAGAACGATTCTTTATATAAATCCCGGATTTTGTGGATGATTTTATCGATATTCATCGACATGAATTTCTCGTTAAATGTATCCAGGCGAACATCGCTGTCGTTGCGTTTGCGGCCCTCGTCGCCCTCCGCGTCGCTGTCGCTGTCGCTGTCGCTGTCGCTGTCGTCTCCGATACCATACAATTCGCTCTGTTCCTGTATCGGCTTCCCATTTGAAAATGTCGGCCGGCAGGTATATTCGCACCGCTCCATATAATCGCACAACGCGGAAAATGGACGCGCCCCCACCTGATAATCGATTTGTTTACGAGACGCGAGTTGTTGTTTCACAACCTGGTTCAATTCCGCGGCGGTTTGCGTATTATGCTGAATATTCAGCAAACAGTCCACCGCCGTCGTCCGCAATACACGCGAAACCGCGCCGATTTTCACCGCTTTAAATTCGGATAGGCGATACAAATACAGGTCGATTGCCTCTATTTCTTCATTGGATAACATGGAACCATATAAATACAATTCCACATTCCGCCGCGAAAACGGCAAGTTTTTATGGCTACAGTTCCGAATCGCACGACCAATAATCTGCTCCAGTAAATTCATATTATACCAGGGTTCCAAAATATGGACTTGCCGAATATTCTTGAAATCCAGCCCTTCCGCGCCCGCCACGGAAATAATAACGACTTTCACATTCTCACCGTTTGTATTATCCTCGCTCGTCAGTGCCTTCAATTCGAATAAATTGTCCGGTGAAATCGTGGGGTCACCTGTAATGACTGAATACCGCGCCGGGCGAAAGGATTGGCCTGGGAATTGTGCTTGGTGCTGTTTTTGCGGTAAAAATGTGATTGCGTCGATACTTGGCACGGGTTTGCTCTGGAACAGCGACGAATTCCCGCCGCGGACACTATACCGTGTAAACCCGATCTCTTCCAGTGCGAGGGCAATAGGCACAACCCCGCCGTCGATATACTGACTATACGCAAGTATAATACCATCGCTCACGAGGACTTTATCACAGATACTCTTGATTTTCGCGGAGTATCGCCCGATATTGTCCGGCGCAAAAATTCGCGCCGATGTCTTTGTCGTTTTCTCGCCGTCGGGTAATTTAAATGTCCGGAGAAATTCGGGGCGATATTCGAAGTTTTGACGCGCGGGTGGATTACCTCCTTCCGTATACGTCATTATTTGGCGCAGACCTTCCTTTCCGATACATGACGCGACATCGAACTCGCCACTATCGGGGTCATTGATATAATCGATGAGTGACGAATGCGGATAGACGATATTCAGTGCTTCGAGCGGTCGCTGGACGATGGCGTATCCGATGGTATCCATGTTTTCGAAAGAGGGGAAATTGGCGGATTCAATAACGGTTTTATCGTCGATTGCGGCGGGGACGGCTGCTGCGGCGGCGGCGCCCTTTTTGCCTGCCTTTTTTGCGGGAGGAACATCCGCCGTCCCCGCCGCCGCCGCCGCCGCGACTTTCCGCCGTGCCATTGCCGACTTCTTGAAAATATATGACGCCTTCATGTCGGATATAATATACCGATATGCGGCCTCTTGAATATCACCCACCGATGTCATATACGCGTCGATATGTTCGATGGGTTGGTCGATATGTTTGCCGTTGAGTTGGGTTCGCGGGTAAGCATGGCCGCCTCCTCCGCGCATTCGTGCTAGAAGTGAATATTCCGGCGAGTGTTCGCTCGGATATATACGATACGGAAATGTATACGGGTTCTCACCGCGCACAAATGAAAGATATCCCGTCGCTTTACGAACGAGGAGTTCCATTCCCGACTCTCGTCCATCTGCGTCTACACGAAAGTTCCCCCGGTCATCAAATACATCCGCGATGTCGATCGTCGCACGCTTGTCGTTCAAGTTCATCAGGTTAATCAGCCAGACGATTTCCTTATAACTATTATACATTGGTGTGCCCGATAACAGTAAAAGACGCACATTGTTGACTTTCTGCGCGATTTGAAACAATATCTTCGCCACACGTTTATCCCGATTATCGTCCGTGATACGTATATTATGGACCTCATCAATAATAATCAATGTATTCGCGAATAATTTCCGCAATTTAGAGACGGAAAGTGTCTCAATCGCCATCATTTCCGCATCGGCAGCCTTCGCGACATCCGCCGCGGTTTTGCGGCCTTTTTTCGCCCCTTCTGCTGCTGCTGCTGTGCCCGCCGCGCCCCTTTTGCGTTTCTCCTGTATCGCGACATTATCTTTTGATATCCCCATACTCGCCGCATTATTGCGCACATAATTCGCAAACTCGTTATACCCGAAAAATAAATAATGCGACGAAATCAAGCGCCGGATTTGTTTGACAATTTTATCGCGGGTGAGCCCCTTCATATTCATGGGATTGGTCTCTTTGATGAACTTATTCCCGGTACATGCGCGTATATTCCATACTCCCGGCTCAATCTCTCGCAACTCGCGTTCATCAAAGAGCTGAAGCCGGAAATTCTCCTGGACATTCGGCGACGCAATCACAATAATACGCTGGGATATTCCCATCTGTTTCATATAATCACGCATTTCTTCCGCGACGCTAATCGCCGAGCACGTCTTCCCCGTTCCTAATCCGTGGTATAATAACAAGCTGTTATACGGTGTCTCTACCGAGAGAAAATTGCGGACGAATTGCTGGTTTGGCGCGAGTTCAAATGGTGCATTACATAAGATTTCCGCCTGTTCTTCCACACTCACCGCATTATCCACATCCATCTTGGTATCGAAGAATTCTTTACGAAGGGCGATTTTGGTATTGAAATTGGGGTCGTTTAGGGTGGGGTAGAGGCCATCACCGGCACCGGCACCGGCACCGGCACCGGCACCGGCTTCGTCTTCAGACCCGGATTCAGGCAGTACCCCGATATCATGAAGTGTATACGCACGTTCAAGCAACTCCTTTTTCAGCAATAATTTATTGAAATCCTTACTGAACGGATTATTTAGGTCATCGGGTTTTAATAATCGCACACTCTGGTCCAATTCATTTGTTAAGCGGGCTATTTCTGATGCGTTTGATTCGGGGGGGGGCTGTGCCATTACGCCTGCTCCAGTGCCAGTTCTTTTTGGTTTAATTGTTCGTTTCTGCGCTGCTGGTGCGGTCACGGGTGCGGTCACGGGTACAGGCATCACTGCACCTCCGCCGCCGCCACCGCCACCACCACCACCGGCTTCCGCCATCACCAATTCCATCGGTATATTTTCATCTTCAGCATTCATACTACTATTCTATTCTTCTATTATTATTTGAATACTTTCCCCTTTATATAACTATACGAAATAAAAGGACCGATACGATATTCAGTAAATGCGATATTTACTTAGAATGTTATTGATTTTGCGAATAATCCCAATCTTTTCTAAATTGTAAGGCCTTATCATCTGTATACATTCGTCGAAAGGGGCCCATTTCATCAGCCCGACTTCCATAATATCGTGTGCGGTTTTCGGCTTCTTTTCTAAATCCACCATCGCCAGGAAATATTTCTGCTTATAGCATTTCATATCTGACCCCATAAATATCTCTTCATATGGCGCGATATTCTGGATTACGTTGTCGGCCGTAATATCATACCCCGTTTCTTCCAGGCATTCACGCAGCGCACACGAAATATCCTTTTCATTATAATTCCGCCTGCCTTTCGGAAACCCCCATTCCGTTTCATTCCAACGCGTCTTCGAATCATCGATGAATTGCTGGAGATTTTTCACACGCCCGTCTTTTGTGCGTATACCTCCGAGTACTTGTCGATACTTTTCAAATGACACCATTTCCTCGTTCTTGTATTGGCTTCCGCGCGTATAATCGCCCCATAACAATTTCCATAACTGCTCGAAGGTAAGACGCATCAGGTTCGCCTTTTCATGGACGGTCATTTCGTCGATAATACGCTGGATATATGCTTCATCGTGTAGCGAATATTTGCCTCGCACAAAATCAACGAACCCGAATGAATCGCGACGCCGTATCATCAAATATTCAGGTCCGGAATCGCCGCACCGGAATGCGATAACGCCGATGCTTGTGATGGGTGCACGGCAATTGTTATATACATGATTATTCCGATTACAATTATTACAGAAATATTTGTTCTCTGATGCTGCTGGTGTCTGTGCGGCTATATGGCCCGTAGAGCCGGTAGCGGCAGCAGCGGCAGTAGCGGCAGTAGCGGCAGCAGAGGCAGTATGTGTGGATTTATATGGAGAATATGGATGTGTTCGCATCAGTTGTGGGGTTGTAGATGCTTTTAATTGGCTCATTTCAATATACGACAATGCGGATTTAGGGTTATGTATTTTTGTAATTTCGTCTATAGGTAGAGGCGTCAACGATGACACTTCTACCCCAACCGCAACGTCTTCTGACATACTCATTTACCGTATTTATGTCATTGTTTTTATGTTATTTCATAGTAAGGCGTATTTGTTCGCACGCACATACGCACGCTGAATGTTAAAACTAGACGCCGCTGTGTGGGGACCACATTACTGGTTCTTTTTAATGTCCGTCGCGGTGAATTACCCCGACCACGTCAATGATGTGACGCGTAAAAAGTATTACGATTTTATACAGAATTTCGCGATGTTTATTCCTGACCCAGAGATGTCATCGGAGTTTAGTCGTATGTTGGATAAGTATACTGTCACGCCTTATTTAGATAGTCGGACATCGTTTATTAAGTGGGTCCATTTCATTCATAATCGGTATAATGTCCTGTTGATGAAGGATGAGATGCCTTTACACGACGCACTCGAGAGATATTATTTACACTACCGGCCGAAACCCATCCAGATATTAGAGGAATTGAAATACCGAGAGAAACTGGTCTATTTGATTATCATGGCTGGGTTGGGATATGCAGCGTATTATTATCATAATCGGTAAAATTAATTGTAAATTGAAAATATATAGTATTATTATATACTTTTCATAATTTACTGATTATTATATATAATTAACAGATGAGTCCCTTCGTAAGGAAGAGTCAACCAGTTGACCGTTCGAAAATAATAAAATTAAACGGAATCGTAAAAGCAGTAAGAGAATCATCAATAGAATCAGCAAAAGCAAAAGCAGAAACAGCAAAAGCAGAAACATCAGCAGCAGAAACAGCAGCATCAACAGCAGCAGAAGCAGCATCAACATCAGCAGAAGCAGCATCAACAGCAGCAGAAGCAGCACCTCAACACCAAGGTTGGGTATCTGGTAAACCAATAGTCTGGTTTAGTTCTAAGGGTGGTAAGGGGAAATCTAATCGGGGTAAAAACCATAAAAGTAGGCAAATGAAATTGCGTTCTAAAAAATACAAAGGAACACGCAGTATGAAGACACGTAGATTTAGAAGGTAAACGTTTTCGAGCCATTATTTTACCATCATAATATAACCAAGAATGATAAAAGTAGAGTATATTGTGTTTATAATTACCGCCGTCCTTATCGCAAATACATATTATGATGGACGCCTTATGAAAATGTTTCAGTCCAACCAGAAGCTCATTAAAATGGCGACATTTGGATTTGTCGGTCTCTCGCTGTTCCTCTTCATGCGCCGTAATCCTGAAAACTCTAGGCAGATGTTATTTCACGCAAATGATATCATAAAATATATGCCGATTAGCAAGGGAACTGCGGATATGATAACTCCATTCTTTGATTTTACCAGGGGGGTTCCGCCCCCCAACGACGGGGTTGCTACGGCCGGTGCGATGGGCGGTGTGATGGGCGGCGTTATGTCGGGCGTAGCCCCGCCGTTGGGGGGCGGACCCCCCAGTGGGTCAGTCAGCGCCGCCGAGCGCCGGGTTCTCAATTCCGGCAAGGGCTCTAGCAAGCGAAGTGTCAGCGAAACAAAGAAGAAATACGTCGCAGCGCAGCAGGGATGGAAATGCGGCGATTGTCAGCGTCAGTTGCCTGCGTGGTTTGAAGTCGATCACGTCATTGCTTTAGAACACGGTGGTTCCAACCACGTTGATAATTTAGTAGCATTATGTCGCGATTGCCACGGGAAAAAGACCGCAATGTCGTTCTTATAAACGCCCGACGCGTGCGGTCGGGCGGTAGACGGCGAAGCATTATTATATATTATAATTATAACTGGTGTTATTGTAATTATAAATTATTAATTGATAAATAACACAAATATGGATGCCCCCGCCTCCGTAGAAGAATCATTTCATATAAATAAAATACTGGACTATTTACCGGTTATTATTATTTCGGTCATATTCCTTGTCGGATTTTTTACGTGGGATGTTGTCCGAAATGAAATGGCTAGTTTTATGATGTTGATATTGGTGTTTATATACGCATTATGGATAATGAAAGGTGATGCGAAATCGTATAAGTCGTGGCTAGGCACGCCAGCTGACAAATATATATTACCGAAAATCGAAAATGATGGTGATCCGTTTAAAGACAAAGGAATATGGCTGGGTTTGGCTATATTTATTTTTGTCGTGCTAGGCCTCGGACTCGGTTTCGGTAGTATCGGTATTTCGAAAATAGCTGATAATACACCGACTACTGTAAAAACATTAAATATATTCGGTGGCATATTTTCTATTGGAGGAATTGTATTGGTTATTTATTCATTATGGAAAATATTTCGCGATGACGGTAGTGGGGCGGAGGCGACGGCGGATACCGAGTCTGACAAATCTAACACAAAACGAGCGGGACTTGGTGGGTTTATCGGTTCAGTTTTAGGTTTTTATATGATTGCGCGTGCGAAAATCATCGAGAATGACGGGAACGAAGTAGTGAATGACAAAGCAAAAGCCGATTACAAAGCAAACCCAGTAAATAATGGCGCAAGCGCAGCACTTGTTTCGGGCCTGGTATTACAGGTCATTGGTTATGCGCTTATCTTCGCAGTATTGTATTTTAAAAATAAATTTACTGAGGGTTTCACGTTTGGGGGTATTGCGGTAAAGGCTCTTTTAATTATAGGGTTCATCCTGTGCGGGATTTTATGGATTGGAACAAGCCAAGGATGGCCCGGACTTAAGATCGGCGACGGCAGCGTTGGGGATTTTAATAGTAATGTGTTTGCCGCACATGGTGGCATTTATATTATTTTCGCCGTTATATTTCTTGTATCTACATTGGGTAAATTAGAAAAATCGAGAACATACTATTTGTTTGGCTGGGTATTGGTGGTTTTGTTTGCTGGGTGTTACATTTGGAATTGGGTTGTTATGTCAAAACAAAATACCAAAGAACAAATAACGAGTGAACAGACTAATATATTGAGAGAAGAGGTCGCCAAAGAATTAAAAAATAAAGCACCGGTTGGAACTAACGTAACGGACGAACAAGTAAATGCCGCGGTTATAGAACGCATACAAACGAAACAAAAACCATCCGAAATCGTCAATGGCGTTTTTTCGTCACTTTCGGTGGTGATTATTTTGATAATTACGATTTTTCATAATATGCGTTTAAGGCTGGGAATTTGCGGGAAACTTCCGGTTGCGAGTAATGGTTTTGTTGCCGAATTAGTTAGTTGGGGGAATAATGTATTTAGTTCGTTGAAGCCGCCCGCCGGTCCCGCCGATCCAGCCAGTCCCGCCGTGAACGACGGATATTGTGCCGATTTGCAGGCTGATATATCCCAACCCGCACAACAAACCAAAGCATATGACAAAGTCAAAAAAGGTGAAATCGATAATGTAACAGGAACGGAATGGGACTCTCTTTTGAATACATATAAGGATAACGAACCGACAAATATCAATAAACTCATTGTTCGCACAGCCAAAGGTGCTATGTGGAACCCATTTTTACTCATGATAATACTTATAATGTGGGTCGCTATTGTTTTCACACGCGTTTCTACTTCTGAAGCGACCAATGTCTGGATCGCAAAATCATTTACCGGAGATATGTTTCCGAAAGTCAAGGAATTAATCGACACATTTTTTATTGTCTTGATTATCGGGCTTTTATTATGCGGATTATTATTGCTCCCGATGGTGAAGGAACTCAACGTAGGTGGTTTGAGTTCGATGTTGAATTTCGCAGAATCTATACAGGTGTGGCAATATGATCATACAACCACCAACCGGATTATACCTATCATTATTACTTTAATTATGTCTGGTTCTATACTCGGTGCCGGGTTGGGAACGCTTTTTACATATGACCTCGTTCCGAAGGACACAAAATGGGTTGTATCAACACTTATTGTATTAATTGCGTTGTGTTTTTCACCGGTTTGGTATTCTATTACTTCATCGCCGGTTGACGCGTTTAAAAATGAATCCATCATTATTCGATTTGTCCGATTGTTTTTCACCGGGGTTTATCTCATTCCCTGGTTCATTTTTACTATTTTCAAATTGGTTTTATTCGGTATTCCGGGGTTTTTCAATAAACAGATGGGGGAAAAACGCGACGAAGAGCTTGAGAAGCTTGCTTTTTGGAGCTGGAAGCCGGACATAACCGACCTGCGGATATTTGCGATAGGGGAACAACCCACACCTGAAAGTGTCACATCGATGGCAGTGCCTGATTATTCGGAGACCGCGCAAGAGAAAATAAGGGCTAGTGACAACCAAAATGCCAAAGCCACTATGGAACAAGCAATTAAAACGACGCCCGGAACAGAAACACTCGACCAAGCCAAAGTCGGGGCCATCGGTAAGATCATCAAGGCTATTTTATTGACGGTTTCGTTTGTGATTATGATACTCGCCGCAATTTACATGGTATATAAGGTTGGTGCCGGTAATCGTAGTGCGGAACAAGATGCAGCCTCCGGCGGTATCGCCGCACAACTGAACTCGCCAACCGCACAGGTGATTTATGTCATCATGGCGATTGTGGCTGTCGCAGGTTTCGTCGCGTATATCCGAGAGAAATTCACCAAGGCCAATAGCAAGACACCAGAAGACTACTTGTTCGATGATTACAAGCCGGAAGATACAACTAAACCGATGCGCCAGCTGACATTCAGTATGACCCATGTTATTTACGTAGTGTTAATGATAATCGTATGGGTCTATGATACAGACATTGATGATAAAAACCGGATGTCGATCACGGGTATGACAGTGTTAGGTGTAGCGATCCTGTTTTTTCATTATTTCTTGGAATTTATAGATAATAAGGAACCAGCAGCAGGCGGCGAACCAAAAATGGCGTCGATCTCCAAGCTGTTCACCAATATCCGATTTATCGTGAATTCAATATTCTTTATTGTGTTATGCGTGCTCGCATTCTATAAACAGCATTCTGTCATGGTCGTCCTGATTGTCTTTATGTTCCTCTTCCATATCACGAAATCGATACTCGGTATGAAATTCCTCCGTCTCATTTGGTTGTGCGTTATTTATATCCCATGTTTGTTCCTCGGTCTTCTCACCAAATCTCAGGGCGCAGTCGGTGATACAACCCGCCCTATCTGGATTATTCTGGCAATTGAGCTCATCCTCGTCCTAATCTTATACGGCGGTCCATATTTGCTGAACTATATCGGTGCTTCAAATTCACAAATCATCGCCGCACCTGTCCCTCTCCAGCCCAAAAATGACACCGGATTAACAACCCAGAGCCCGCAAATATTCATCTTTCATAACACAGCACTTAACCGAAGCGACTCCGATAAATCCGCGAATTGTGCCCCCGAAGAGAAGAAGAGATATAATTATTCGGTTTCTGGATGGTTCTGGATTAATAATAATGTAAACGCGATTGACAAGGATTTAGAAATATTTAATTTCGGCGATGTTCCGAAATTGACATATAACCCTGGTACGACCGAATTTAAAGTATCCTGTAAAACCGTAGGTTTGTCTACGGGATTGCCCAATGCTAGCGATACCGTCGTATATAACTCGCGGTTCAATTACCACAATACACTGAAATTGAATGTTACGCAAAGGGCTAAATTCGACATTTTAAATGATTCACATACAACTGATACACAAATACCGATTCAGAAATGGAATTATTTTGTTATTAATTATGACGGTAAATCGATGGATGTGTTTTTGAATAACACGCTTGTAGCGAAAAGCGAATTCTTAATTCCGGATATTACGATGCGGCCGATTACGAGCGGCGACAATGGCAATGGAACCTCCGACAAACCTCAAGGATTAAGTGGCAATATTTGTAATGTGAGTTTTCACAAAGAACCGATGACATTAGAACAAATCAGATGGGCTTATACTATGCTGAAGTCGCATGAACCACCGATGATCGGAATGAAGACAATTGCAGATGAAGTAAAAACAACCGGATCTACAAATATATATTCATGATAATCGCCACCGCATTCGATTATCGATTATCGATTATCGATTATCGATTATCGATTATTATATCTACATATGTTATATACCATGAATTCAAAACTTGTATTGGCGATTATTATTATTTTATTGTTGTTGTATGTCATTTTTAAGGCATTGACGACAAGTTATACTACTTTAGGAACTATGCAAAAGTGGACGAATAAAACGACATTAACCGGCGGAAATTTACCGAATAGTTTTAAGGCGAATAGTTCCATTTCGGTGTGGTTTTATATTAAAGAATGGTATAATGACGCAAGTATTGTCAGTTTTCACAACAGTGTTGGCACTGGAAGCGATAGTATATTATTTAAGGTGTATTTAAAGAAGGACACCAATACGGTTGTAATTAAACCCAAATTGACCAATGCCTCTGATTGCGAGATTTCCGAATTCCCTCTCCAAAAGTGGGTGAACCTTATTATCAGCTTTAATGGTTCAGCGATGGACGTTTACGTCGATGGTAAATTAGTAAAATCATGCCTCGTTAATGTGGGTTCAGACCTCGCCAAAACACAGAGCATTGTATTGGGTGATGACTTGACGGGCAGTACGAGTGCGCCTAATACTATTAAGGATGTCGGGTTTATCACAAATGTGAAACTGAAGACGACGCCAATTGCGCCCCAAGAAGCATGGGATATTTACTCGCAAGGGTTTGGTGGCAGCCCCTGGAGCGACCTACTCAATAAATACAAGGTGAAATTGAGCTTCATTGTTGATAATCAGGAACAGACCAGTGTTAGCACGTAATCGAATACGCGAATACGCGAATACGCGAATACGCGAATACGCGAATACGCATTATATTATATATTGTTTTTTGCTTCGTAATATATAGTATAAATTATTCATAATTTTCTTCGTTTCATATAAGAGAACCATTTGGAAAAGATGAGTAGCAGCGAAGGCGATGGCAGCGGCAGCGGCAGCGGCGGTGGCGGATTCTTAAGCGGATTAACATCCAGTTTTTCGAGTCCAAGTCAGGCTGGATTGTCGTCTAGTTCTGGAATCGGTGGAGGTTTCGGATTAAAGGATTTCATGGAATCAAACAGTTATGTAGCCAAATTCGCATTCATATTGATGGTTTTTATTTCATTTTCGGTATTACTTAAACTTACGATAATCGGGTTATCCTATTTGATGCTTCCATCCATGTCGCCTATGGTATTAGACGGAACAGCCAATACGGAAGATATGGCAATGAATATATCACAGGACCCGTCTGTACCTAATTCGGTATTTATTTCTCGTTCTATGAATGAGAGCGGCGGTTTAGAATATACATGGTCGGCGTGGTTTTTAGTCAATCAGGCCCCTCAAGTCATAGATAAGTATTCCAGAATATTTAGTAAAGGCGGCGAAGGAACGAAACACGCTAGTACCGGGGTGTATTATCCCAATAACGCACCAGGCTTATACCTTAAGCGAACCGCCGATACAAAAGCAACAAATCCTGACAGGACCGATATCGGTGAAAATATAACATTAATGGCAGTTGTTGATGTCAATGGTAAGAAGAGCAGTAGTGGCGTTTCAATTGGCGATATGAACGAGCAACTTGTCGCGACAGATATCCCTATGAAGAAGTGGGTGAATGCGATTATACGTGTTACGAATAACGTGATTGACTTGTATGTTAATGGGCGTTTAGCACAACGGCGCAAGACCGCGGGTATCCCTCTCCAGAATTATGGAAAGGTGAATATCGGTGAAGATAAATCGGCCAATCGGTTTAGCGGATATATTTCAACCATCCAATATTTTAACTACTCACTCGGCGCAAATAAGATTATGAGTATAGTGGATGAAGGACCCAAACTGAAAATGGTTACAAATGGCGGTGAAGATATAATGGCCGCAAAATCAGTCGGTACCTATTTGTCGAATGTCTGGTATATGCGATAAACTCAGCCACTGGCGGAGTCACCGACGACAGTCATTTTTTACACGAGTATAAATCATCGTGTAAAAAATAAAATACAAAATCCTCTGTAATATATAGGATTATCGTAAGGATTATCGTAAGGATTATCGTAAGGATTATCGTAAGGATTATCGTAAGGATTATCGTAAGGAGAATGAGTAATAAAGACCCATCCTGGTCTCCGCCTTTAGCACAGGACCCGGTAACCAAAATTGTATATTTTGAAAATGAACCAGGAATTCGATATAATGTTTATTCACTCGGGTATCTCACCACATATAAATTACAAGATAATACATATACGTTCGGAGACGGCAGTCTCGACACCGATGTTTCATCCGCAATAACAAAGATCCGTTCTACGATGATTGGGGTGGTTCCATTGATTCGCATTACATCAGATAATAGTAATGCCCCGATTACATATTCGTTTCCAACGAATGATTATTCCATATCGATTATTACGTTGGAGCGGGATTATTATGTTATTCAGCAATCCAATCGGAACACTAGCACAAACATTAGATTACCATATCGACATGTGTTAATTATAAACGGAGTCTATACTTCGTCTGGCGGTTACAGTCCGTCGATATCGACGACGGATATACCGATGGAAATAAAACAGGCGGCATTTTCAGGGTTCAATGAAAAAAAAATCAACCTACCCGTAAAACTAACCAGGGCGACTACAAATCTTACGATTAAATCATTTGACCTCAGTGCGGGCTCTTATAATATAAGTGATTCGCGTAATAAAACACCCAGGTCGGCTTCAAATTCAGACTTTCTCGAAGGCGTGATTACGCTCGAATATACAAACGCATATTACGATTTAAGTTTCGCAGAGTTCGCGACCACAACCCGAAACAATCTGGCGGATGGAACACCGGATTACACAAATGTTGTGTATTACCTTACACAACGCGATGCGGTATTCGATATAAGCAACGATAATATTACGATATCCGATAATCGGATATTGATTCGAAAGGTGACCTACAATGCGAACAATCAATACGATTCAATACCGATAAAATTTTATCAGGTTGCGACACCGGTCTATGACCGGTCCATTCAGAGTATCGGCGAGTCCGTATTTTACGGCGGAAGAACAATCAAATTGAAGATTCTGAAATCGACGCCGAGATTTGAAGGTCAGACGCCTACGCAGAATACCAACGACCCAGCGACGGTTTACACCTTACCTGATTTGAATAAAATGACGACTGAAGGTTCGTTTGTAATCGTGCCACCAGTGTCCAATAATACAGACTCAAGTTCGAATTTCGTCATGTCGTCGTCGAATGAAGATGTCGTCAAAGTCGTATATTCCGCCACCACCGGGGTATTTACCGCGCGTGTTTATTTAGAAGGTGTCGCTACAATCACCGTAACGCAGTTCGAAAGCACCAATTTCAACAGAAAAACCGCGTATTTTAATGTGAATGTATTCAAAATAACCGCCGCCATTATTAATTGTAACACCAATGTGTTTTATACCAATCCGTATAACCGCCAGTTTTGGACGCGGTTCACGCCGAATTGCCGCAACTCCGATTTATATGACAGTGTAACCGGTGCAAAACTGACACCCGTCCAGGTCGACGACGTCTATGATATGCGCCGCAAAACCGAAATCCTCAAATACAATAAAAATGTCGGCGGGCTTACGAAAAGCCAGAAATACGCAAAGGCATCACGCGGCGAATTAATGCGCCAAATAGGGAATGAAAATAAGTATTTGAGCCAGTCGACGGGGATTGGAGGCGCGGCGGGGGCGGGGCCTTTTACACTCGTGTGTCCATCCACCCCTGAAACGCGTGCGCGATTACAATGTGGTCTAACGTCTGCATGCGGTGTGCCTGGGAAAGAGCGTGTATTGTGCTACGACCCCTCTGTGAATTTGTATAATTATAAGAAGACCTACGAATATAAGGCGGGCCTACAACTGACATCCAACATCCCGACAACCGCACTTACCGCACCCACCAATTTTGCGGTTACGGCATTTGACGTGGTTCTTAATCGCATTACTCTTCGTTGGGATGCGCCTGATTCCAACGGAGGGTTTCCAATAACAGGATATGTTATAACATATTCCGTCGATAATAAAACGTGGGCACCTTATACGAGTATTTTACCGAATGGCGTGCGGACTGGTGCGGATGCGAGTTATAACGCGGTATCGGGTGAATTGAACGGAAATACCGTCGTGTTTGAGCGAAAACCGGGGTCGATTGAAATCCGCACAAATACCGTATATTATTTATCGGTTTTTTCCGGCAATGAGCGTGGGCTTAGTAGTGTGCCAGCAACGCTCACATTTAAGACGTCGTCTAGTCCAAGCCAGATCACCGAATTTTCATTCAGTGACGCCGATGAACGTAAAAATCTGATGATTGACGTGAAATGGACGAATCCGTCGAATTTGGGCACGTCTGTGCCGGGTGGGTATAACGGGCCGCCAATTACATCATACAACTTATATTATCGCGAGACAACCGTTACTACGTGGAATAAAATAAACATCGATATAAGCAATGTGATATCCATCGCGTCGAGTGCCAGTGTAAAACGATACATATTGCGAAATGTTGAAAATGAGAAAAAATATAATTTGAAAATAGAACCGGTAAATTCGGTGGGCGTTGGACCAGAATCCACGATATTGACCGCGCGAACATTAATGAAACCGAGAGCACCTTTGAATGTGGTCGCAAGCACGAAATATGGATTATTGCCGCCAACGATGACGGACCTGTCGCGAAATTATATTAGCGTAAACTGGAGCAGACCGGATGACGGAGGAAGTGTGATTAAATATTATAATATTACAGTTACGAATCTCGGAATTAACGGTACGTCACAATCATTTCCATTTAATATTAATTCTACAAATAAAAATACAAACAATACTACATTTACATCGAATATTACTCGATTATCTGCGGGAACTGGATATGGATATATTGTGGATGGGTCTTATTCAGTTGTAATTGCGGCATATAATGGATTTCTGACAAGCGAATCAAGCAACGTTGCGAAAATTACTATTTTACCGACTTCTGCGAAACCGTCGATATCGGATGTCATTGGGTATTACGATCAGTTTGGTTTGAAATACTCTCAACTCATATTTACGATCAATAATAGTATTGTCGAAGGTATCGTCATAACAAATATCCGGGTGAATGGTCTGAATTCGACCTACCCCAAATTAACAGATACAATAACAGATATATACGGTCAAGCAATCAATGGAACAGGTGAACATATTATTAATGTTCCGACTACTTACTCCGGGAGTGAGTTGATTATTGTTGGCAATACCTATAGTTTAACATTGACAATAACATATTCTAGCGGCGTAGAAACAACGAGTGAAATATTCGTATACACGCCCGAAATAAAGTATGTTGACGCATAGCGTCATCCTTCCAGCGGATGCTGGAAATTGAGCGAAGCGTCAATCGCGCAACGTTGGGTCTATACACATTTCTTGGCGCGAATACATATCAGGCGGGACGCCTGTATTAATCGCGCAACGTTGGGTCGATACACATTTCTTGGCGCGAATACATATCAGGCGGGACGCCTGTATTATTCGCGCAACGTTGGGTCGATACACATTTCTTGGCGCGAATACACCTGTCCCGACATACATTTATCACCTGCTTCCACCCTAGCGCAGCTTCTAAATCCACGGTCTTCGCCAATATAGCAATATCCGGCTTTTCCGCTTTGGTGTTTTTGAGTAGCACTTGTGCTATCATCCGCGCTAGGCGACGGCCCCGAATATTCACGGCTTGCTTTATCTAAAAATGTGTATTTCGAGTCGTCGTTATTATTGAAACCAGGCTTTTTATCTGAACTATTATTCATAGGAGGAGGGATTGGTGCGCGATGAGTCCCGGCTGCGGTGGGAGGCATAGAAAGCGTCTTACCGCCTTTATGCTCGTCGTCTGAATCCGAATCCGAATCGGATGATGTATCGCCACCGGCTGAACGTGACACAGGTGCCGGCGTTCCACTAACCTTCGCAATAAGTTCGCGGCCTTTATCTTCCATTGTATGAAAGAATGCGGTTATTTTCGCACCGATACCCCCCATTCCTAAATGAAAATCACCGTTATTGGCTAAATTGGCCCACATAAACCACAAGATCACCGCTATCAGGATGACCTTGATAATAAATGTAAATGAAAAAAAGGAAGACCCACTATCACCGTCATTGTCACTGACAATAGTGAGGTCAATGTCACTCACGCTACTGCGGACACCCGACCACGCCGATGATGCTGCCGATGACAAGTCCGACACCCGTGACTTTAACGACGACGCGGTATCTTGGGCCTTTTCAATCATTCCAGGAACAATTCCCGATTTCACCATTTTCGATTTTGCGGATAATCCGCTATTCACCGTCGTGTCATTGCTAGGTTTCGTCAGATTTGTGAATTTAAATTCAGGAAGAGACATCAATGTATATTTATTATCTACTGTATAATAATTACAGCTATAATAATTTACAACTGTAATAAATAATGCTAGGGTGCGTTGCCATTGCCGGAGTCTTCTTTCCGAATTACCGTATTCATCGAATTTAATGCCTCGAGACGCTTAATCGTGCGCTCCAGGTCATCATTCTTATCACCCGTGACACCGCCGCTATATCCCGCAGATGAAAACAGATAATCCGTATCCGGGCTGATTTCATGCTGTTTAATCTGTTTGTATATTCCGTTTATGTTCGCAACAGCTGTCTCGATAATAAGTCGGTCGTTTATCATCTCTATTTTACCATCATATTCCGTCGTAAGAAGCGAAATCGCGAAATAAATCAGGTATCGACGCTTCTTGCGAACCCCCGGTGTAAATCGTACACAATATAACCGTAAAAGGCTTTTGATTATTTTCTGGGTAAGTATGGTATGGTCTTCATCCACACTTTCACTTCGTGCTACAATAATATCCCAAATCATCCAGATGGGGTCAAATTGGAGTTTATCATCGACGGGGATATGCGACCGTCGTTCGCACCGGCATGTCTCTTTCTTGGATTTACAGATGGATTCAAACTCCGTTATCCATTCCACCCAATAGCACGCTTGGAGTGTATTTTTAGATTCGTTGGAGATGTGGTATGCGAACTCGTTGACCGCGATGAAAATCTCCTTGGGGTCACGTGACCGGAAATAATCTTGTGCGTAATCCACGCGTGGGGCTTTCAATTTGTGTGACATTGTCGTGATATCATATTCCTCCTTCTTCTTGATTTTAATACTGTCGTATTTATGTTGTCGCTTGGAGTTACATAATACGCACACGATTTCCGCGAAAAGGGCGCGCATCTTCGGATGGTTTCGCAGGCGCAACTCGTTCCCGATGAACCCGTTCGAGAGAATCGACTTGAAACTTTCGAACCGCATTTCAATATAAAGCGGTAGTTTGGGGTTTGCTAAATGGATGTATTTACTGATAAAGGTAATAATAATATCCCAGAGTTCGAGGTAGTGTCCGGAGCACACCAATTCCGCGCTCCAATAACAAGAAGGTTCTACTTTAGAACTGGATAGACTATTCAATAATTCTTTACGGACATCGGATTTTTTATATGCGGAAAATGTGACCCCGCGAAACTCATTTTCCGTGCGAATATCGTTGATTTCATTTGGGTCGGTCATAGTACGCCGATTCTCCGTTTCTTATAATACACCATCGGTTATTTATGCGGGGGTTTAACGAACGCCGGCGGCGGCCGCTTTTTGGCCTGTTTATTTTTATAACGACATATTAGTAGTCTCATATCGTTCCGGAATGGCGTCGTCATTATATAAATCATTCTCGGCGTATATAAAATCAATTACAAAATGGGAGATATTGGTATTCTTGTTTATTCTAATGATGATACTTTGTTTTATTAAGCGAGACTTGTCATGCCACGCAGAAGGGTTCGAGCAGCAAAGCAAATACAAAATATACGAAAATGACACCATCTACGACAGTTTTTATGCGGATATCTATGACGAGCTCTTTATACAGCCGAATAAAATAGAGGCAGAAGTGGATGAAATCATTCATATCACTGGCGCGAAAAAGGCGGATAAGAGATTTAAGGTCTGTGATTTGGGGTGCGGTCTAGGGCACCACGTCGACCAGTTACAACATAAGGGTGTCAATGTCATCGGGTGTGATAAATCACCGGCGATGCTTCAAAGCGCGAGAGATTTATACCCCAAGGCCAAATTCGTAGAAGGCGACTTTATGAAACCGATGTTATTTAGCGAAGACGAGTTTAATGTGCTGACCTGTTTCTATTTTACGATTTATTACGTGAAAGATAAACGCACATTTTTCAAGAATTGCCATCAGTGGTTGCGACCTGAAGGATATTTAATCCTTCACTTGGTGGACAGGAATCATTTCGACCCGATTGTGCCTGGTGGGAAGCCCCTGTTTTTGGTATCCCCGCAAAAATACGCCAAAGACCGTATCACCAATTCTCTCGTGAAGTTCCGCAGTTTTCAATACAAATCGGATTTCAAGGCACCACCGCCTACGAAAGGCGCCGACGCCGACGCTGCCGCCGCCGGCAAAGGAAAGAACGTCGGTACATTCACCGAAAAATTCACCGATGATAAGACCGGTAAAGTGCGTGAGAACGTACATACCTATTACATGCCGACAAACCGAGAGATTTTAGATACAGCGAAAGAGGTCGGGTTTACAGTCACGGGACAGGTGGACCTGGTTCACGTTCTTAACGAGCATCAATATTTATTCATTCTTAAAAAGGTTGCGTAATAATCTATCGCGAATCATTCTATACAATACATAACTGTGTATTGTATGACAATATTGGAATCTCTCGGAGCGTCGCTTCCGTCGCTTCCGTCGCTTCCGTCGCTTCCGTCGCTGCCCCCATTGTTTTTCCATTACGCAATATGTATACTATGCGCTCTATATCTCATCAGTATCGCCGTATTAAAATTCAATTACTATTATTGGTATCACCAGCCACTAACATTCCGGTTTTCAGTGAAGCGCTGGTATGCTGCGCGGCGACCCAATACATTTACAAGCACGATGAACCTGCTGGGCGACGTCGGCGTCGGCGTCGGTGGCCACGCAGCAGTAGTGTATCCATTTATTACAAATGTAAATTACGATAATGTCAAGGTTTATTCTACAGCGTTCTCTCGAAGCCCGCCATGGGATGATATTATTCAGGGGATATCAGAACTATTGAACAAGAATCATAAACTCGTCGTGAATCCTGGTTCGACGTCGGCGTCGGCGTCGGCGATGATTCCATATACGCATCACGAGAGATTGGCGTGTATTATCTCGAATGAAACACATGGTCTGGCCGCGTTTGTCGGCGTGTATCGATCACGATTGCCTGCCGGGCGTGGTGTGGCTGCTGGTGACATACACGGTGTATGTATTCTTACACCCCGTATTAAAATAGAAAGGGACCTGACCATCCAAGAAGCGGCGGCGGCGAGTGCGACGGTGCCATTATCAACGTCCATATATGTATGCGACCACCTCGCCTGGTCCCGTTACGATATAAGTGACCGCGAGAGTCTCGAACTTCTTGAAACAACCGAATATATTCAGAAGTCGCGAGAGATTGCGGGGGAACAAACATTATACAGATATAACCAGATACCCTGGTTTGTTATTCCATTTACCACAGTATATACATATGCTCTATCTCTCGAGAGATTGCTCTCGCCCGTCCGCGGGCGGGCCGCCGTCGGTCGCACCGTCGGCCATACCGCCGTCATAAAGGTTTCGTCCGTCAACTTCGCCCTTTTTTATGCGTTTATAAATGAATGTTCGAGAGATTTCCGGTGTTCTATTTTAAATGAGATAACGCATCTAGAGCATCTCATTCAATCAGGAATATATCAGGTCTATATGTTACTTCTAAATAAAACACGGGTTCTATCGATATATATCTATGGCCCGTCATGGGCCCAGGCAAGCCCCGAATCTCTCGAAGATGCGTCCAAGAAGCATCGGGATACGTCTCATAAAAAGAAGACTCGGGGGAATCGTATCGAGAGATTACATAATTATATATCTCAAACATCGACAGCTGTCGTCAAATATCTACCGCCGGTTATACCGGCGAAATACGATCTCTCGGGGAGGCGGGTAGGAATCTCTCGAAAAGGTGCCTTGGTCGGGACGGGCACCACAGGCACCACAGGGACCACCGCCTACGACGACGACGACGTATATAACCCGTCCACCGAAATACCGCGCCTTTTATCATCTGTTCGCAATAAACAACATTGTGATACACAAGTATTTGTTGACGGTTTTATAGAAAGCTTGAAAATGCGGTGTCGTATGGGATCGGGACCGGGACCGGTTCTTATCGATACCATCGCACATAACTATATAATTATCGATGAAATCGTTCGGTCTGTAACGGATGTCACATCCGTAGTACTATGGTCGAATAAATGGTATTACGTATTATATAACGCAATCATTCACCGGGAATTACCGTGTAAAGATTTATTGATGATATAATGTGCGTGTGTATCGTTTTCGACACATTATTACCGACGATATAGCATTCGATTACCGCCTAGCATACTAAACCTGCCGTTGCCACCTACACGGCCATTGCCAGGGATCGCGTTCGTAAATGTATCTACGATGAAAATAATAAATATGCCTAAAAAGCAATACAATACCAGCTCTTCAATCACGTGGCCGGTCTTTTCGTCCTTCTTATCTTCCATCATATGAATGATGTAATTCAACTTTTCGATAAGTGCCGCATTCGTTCCGGACATCGCACCATTATGTCCGGCGGCGACGCCTCCTCCCGCGGCAAGTTGATTCGCGAGTGTCTCCGCATACGGCACGAATTGTTCATAATATTGAGAAGCGTATGTGCTTGTTTTTGTTCTATCGCCGCTGGCTGTGCCAGTGCCACCGGTTCCGCGAGGGTCCACGTTTCGTGTGCTATCCCCGTAAGGTGTCGTGAAGTGAGGCGGTGCTGAGAACCGGCCCGATGCTCCTGCGGTAGTTCCCGGCGGTTCGGTGCCAGCACCAATGCCTGCGATATCGGCCGCTGGGTTCATCCCTTCCAGTAATGTAGAAGAATAGGACGATGCTGGATTTAGGGAGTTCATTTGGGTTGTCTTTCGAACCACGCCATTATTGCTAGATACGCTGTTATCTGGACCGCGAATAACTCCCTGACTCGTTACATTTGTAGCATATACACCCATCCCTTGCGCCGGATATGCCGGTAATACCGAATCCGCGTCGTTTTCGTCGGGGTCGCTATCTTCCCCACCTTTTCGATGGATATTTTCGATATAATCCTTGATTTGCTTTATTTTCTGGCCAGCTTGTTGTATCATCCCTTGGTTCGTTCCATTTACGTTGGATACATTACCGTTCGCTGATTGTAATAATCCTCGTTCAGGCCCGCCGCCGCCGCTGCTGTCATTTGCGTTCTGATTACGTGGAATCTTTAGGGTTCTATTACCGGTGCCGGTGCCGGTGCCGTTTCGTCGATTATATATTTTTCCGTTTCCGTTTCCGTTTCCGTTTCCGTTTCCGTTATTAAGATTTCCACTTTCGGTGTATTCAGAAAAACCTAAAGATGACATATTCTCCTATAAAAAAATGAGATTTTAATTCGAGGCCGAAATGTAAATTATGATAATATATTTTTCAGTTAGATATGAAAAATATATTAGTTATGTATATACGACGAAAATGGTGAAAATCAGCAAAGAACTTTCTTTAGGAGTTTTATTGGTGCTTGTGGTTATTATGGTTCTTAAACCAAACCTTCTCGGGTTTTTGTATAATAACATTTTAGGCAAACTGGTGTTTGTTGCGGCGGTTGTGTTTCTTTCATTGAAGCATACGGCGGCTGGCTTGCTCGCGGTTGTGTTTATCGCAATCGTGGCTACGATGTCCGGTTATCACGGATTCGAAGGTATGGATGTTCCCGAGAAGGAAGGCAATGACGACATGGATGGTGATGAGAAGAATAAGAAGGCGAAGGCGAAGGCTGCGGTGACGGAAGGTATGGACACCAAGAAGAAGTGCGATGGGGACAACTGTGATGTGACAGAGGGTGCCGAGGGCCAGGTCAAGCCCGTTGACGAAATCAATGCGCTCCTCAAGTCCAAGTAATACTGTGCGGCCATCGTCACCGATGTAATGTTCCTATTTTTCAATACACATTCGTATATGTGTTGAAATATATCTATGGTAATTATAGTAGTCATTCATACAATATGAATAATAATCAGGAAAATCGAATCCAATATTATATACAATATCTCTCATCGTGGGTTTATCATAATGTGCTATATACGGAGACGGCTGCCGTCTTATTAAAATTTATAGTTTTTGTTATTTTACTATCACTTCTGGTGTATCAACAATACTATTATTTCGCGGCGGGTGCGGCGCTTGCTTCGGTGTATTTATTTCTCCGGCCGGGTGCGGCGACGGGCATGGCGGGCATGGCGGGCACGGCGGGCACGGACAACGCGGTGCTACGTGTTGACAAGGACGAGCTCACCACCGGAGTCCCATTAGTGAAGGAAGGATTTTCGATTGGAATGCCGAAAATCATCAAGGGGGATGACTCCGGGAAAGATTATCATCGGTCCAATAAATTCATCGAAGAAGACAGCCGCGATTTTACCGAGAAGTATTTCAATAGTAAAAAATGCGGGATTGGAAGCGGGATCGGCGGAATAACCATGTTCGGGAGCAATGAACTCATTGGGGGGACGCGGACAGTCGCGTTAGCTGGATTGTATGACTTTGCGGGAAATTTGGGCAACCGATATAAGTATTTCAGGGATTGCGTATTTATTCCTGTGAAAAGGAGTTTGGATAACGGTGGAGGTGATTTCCGAGATATTAAAACGACAATATGTGACAATATAAATAATAAAATTATTAATATCAACCGTATTCTAGAGCGTTTTGATTGGAAAATACTGTTTGATACACAGACAGACCCGAACTCCGATTTTAACCAACGGGTTTCTTTGTCGAATAATGACCAAACCGATACAGCTATCCCGCAATATAGTTCACTGATTAAGGGCAGCGACAATAAATCAAAATTCAAGAATATTAAATCGGTGGGTGACGTGGATGACATCGATAGCAAACTGTATGCGGAGTTGCTTACAACCATTAATAATAACCGTACGATGAATTCAAGCGTTCGCCAACGTCATTTGGATATATATGCGAAAGCATATGGTATTCGTAATAGTCTGGACAGTATATTTGCGAATATGCGAACTCAAACAAAAAATGACGCGTCTTTAATGTATACAGTTCGTATCGGTGAGTCCGTCGTCCAACAAATACGAACGATGTTGAGTTATCTGGCGATAATCCAACGAACGAATGATATTATTCTCTTTGAGAAGAATGTTGGTACTGATAAGAAAGGTATATACAATATGGCACCATCCGGATTACCACCCACTGGCGAACTAGGTGTTATTCCAAATACGGAGGAAGGCGAATACAAGTCGAAAATAGTGGGCGGTAATAATATATTCAAAATACCGCTGGAAGATGACACCTATAATAATAACGATGAAAAGCGGTATGTTTATGGTATAACATATTATTTTGATACAGCGAACAGCAAACCATAATGTAATAGATAAAATATAATAATATACTAATAATATACTAATAATATAGCAAACGCGATGTTGAAACCCCGAACTATATTTATTTTAATCGCGATGATGATTGTTGTATTGGCAACGTCTGCGTTTGGTGTGTATACCGACAGCGTAAATAACGATGATGCTCCGAAGCATCATAAACCAGTGCCGATGGCATCATCATCCGAAAACAATGTAGTCGGTGCTTCTGGTGCGGCAACATCACATAAACACAGTAAATCGCATTTAGACGTATCTGAAAAGACCGACGGGCCTTATATCAAAGATGGAACGAACGTATATCGCGGAAAGGCCAGCGGATATGATTTGCCTGGCGACAGTGACAGTGACAACCACAACGACAACGAGAGCGACAATGATGCCAATCAAAGCGAATTTCAAAAGAAAAAGAAATACATATCTAAAATGTTTGAAGAGATATTTAGCAAATGGAAATCCAATGAAACGATAATGGCGCCAAGTGGTATTGAGGAGTTGGAAACCCCGGAGGGGTTTAAGATCCGTGAGAAATTTAAGAAAGGGGTGCGTCAGGGAATGCGTAAATTGAAAAACGCGTTTGGAGGGCGTTCCAAGTAACTAATTCGAAATAGAATCTCTAATGGTATAATAATATACATACATATACACGCGTTATTATTATGACATCAAAAAAAAATAACAGTAGTCGTCGACGTCGTCCGGATACCAGCAGTGGCAAATCGGGAACGGGAACGTCTGGCGCACCACCACAAACCGGTGGCGCACCCGGTTCTATCGCATCATCGCCGCTTATCCCGTCCATAACACTCAAATCATTTACGGACCTGTTTTCCGGTAAAACGAACTTTTTCACACTCCAATCACCGGCCAACAATATTATGAATTCTCGGGTGCTGACGACGATGCATAATTTCTTCCATAATCTGAATACCAGCACATTTTTCGCCGGGTTCGTTATGCTTATTTTGAATATTGGGTCTCGGTATATTAATTTGGACCTGAACTCATCGACTGAATCCTGGATTAAATATTTGATGAGTAAAGAGGTGCTTGTATTTGCGGTGAGTTGGATGGGAACACGCAGCATCTATTACGCGCTTGTTATAACTGCGTGCTTTACCATCGTTACTGACCATTTTATGAATGCGGAGAGTCGGTATTGTGTCATCCCTTCCAAATTTAGAGATTTACATAAGATGACCGAGGAAAAGCACGGACCGGAGAAGAATGTCAGCGATTTAGAAATAAGCAACGCGCTTCATACGCTGGAGAAGGCGAAGAAGGAGAAGGAAGAGACAGACCACTTGGAGTTGGTGAAGTACCATCAACTATTTAAAGATGACACATTTGAGTCATCGCCCGCAAATGTCAATGGCAAGAAATGAACCGGAGGCGTATCACGGGACGTGACGGAACGTGACGGGCGTTACTATACAACAAACAATTTTATAAATAGTATATAGCTAGGGGTTATAATACTATTTATATCACTCAATACAAATAATAATACAATAACGTGATGCCACAACCAACACCACCACCAACACCACCACCACCACAATCAAGACCACGTCTTCTTAAAGCAGCGGCAACAGTAGCGGCAGTATCAGCAGCGGCAGTAACAACAGCAGCGGCAGCAGCGGCAGCAGCGGCAGCAGCAGACGCAAAATTGAATGAGGCACGCGAAAAGTTAGCGATCGCAAATGAAAAGAAAAATAGTAAGGAACATTCGGCAAAAACACTGCGTGACAATGCGGATGAGGCACAGAGGATCGCGTATTTCTCCAGTGGTGCCGCCGCCGCCGCCGCCACCGCTGCTGCCGCCGCCGCCGCAGCTGTCGACGACGCAGTCAATGCAGTAAAACAACCAGCAGAAGCCGCAGCAGCAGCAGCAGCAGCAGCAACAGTATCGAAGCAAAAACTTGCCGATGCAACTGAAAAGTTATCAGAAGCAAAAGCAGAAGCAAAAGCAAAAGCAGAAGCAAAAGCAGCAGCAAAAGCAGCAGAAAAAGCAGCAGAAAAAGCAGCAGAAAAAGCAGCAGCAGCAGACAATGAATCCTTAAAAAAACCATACATTACGATAACTAATCTTAAGACTGTTATCGATTCAAGTATTGACCGACACGTCGAAGAACTTAGTGACAGCGTCGCTTTGAAAGAAGTTCCCATCGTAGGAACGTCCGGTTCGAGTAAATCATCCACTCCTATATTCAATCTTATTGACGGAGAGTTCCCAAAATTACAAGTGGATATATACGAACAGATGGTATATCACCGTGCGAAAACAACGAATAAAAATCCGCTTGAATTATTTGTTCCTTACCGATACAAGATCAACTATGATAAAATAAAACAATACTTCTCGGAAAAAGTGAATGATAAAGATACACAGGCTCTTGTAAATGAAATAATATCGGCATTTGGTAATAGTAACAATTGTCTATATTATAAACATACGATTGCCGGGAAGACACTCAGAGGTGCGGATTCAGCAACATCAGTCGATCTGGATAAGAACGCGATTGAAAGTATCCAAAATAAAATAGATAAATGGCATTTCGATTACGCCGAATGGTTGTTTTATGATAACGCAAGCACATTTTTTATTCAAAACAAGACATTACCGCAAGACGATTTATTGACTTTGAAAATGGACTTTGATGATGTATTTCAGGGTGAGACTACGGGACTAATGGAGATCGTTGATGAAATTAGAAAGAAGTATGAAAAATTATTGAATAGGTATACTAAAAACATTGACCAACCCGATATCAAACATGCGTCGACCAATTTTGATAATTATATCGGTTTATTTGAATTATTATATAATGATATTGTCAAGAGGAAAGACGAGTCGTTAGAATATGTTACAGAACGTCAACGGTATTTTCCAACATATAACTTTGATTCCGACAGTATGAATGAGCTATACAGAATATTTGAGAAATTACACAATGTATTTGAGCGAGAAAAATTGGTTAGTAGTAAATCACCACCGGAATCTGGATTTGATACCGTCCCAATAAATTCAAAAATTAAATTATTAGAATCAATAAATGAGGAATACTTCAAATTAAAAAAGAGTATCGAATCAAACTCGATATTAAAACATTCCGATGAAGAATTTGATACATTTATGCTCGGGTCTCGTAGTTTCGAAATCGATAGACAACGAAAATTCATACCTAATTATAAAATAATCCAGTATATTTTTCATTTGATTCATAAGGCCGCCGACGACGACAAGTTCACAAAAGACGCATTCACGATAAATTATGGTGATGACATTAAGCCAGCGGATTTATACAAATTAATCGATACATTACAAGAAGCGGCGGAGGGGGAGGATGCGGCGGGGCTTTCGCGTGACGAAAAGACGAAACTGGCACAGTTTTTAACTGATAAAAACACAATCAATACGTATAATAAGTTAATCGAAAAGTTACGATACAGGATTACAATCGACCCAATACAGAATGATGTTGATTTGCCTGAACAACAGCCAGACGATATTCCACTAGTCGGTGCCAACCTATCCGCTAAAAAAAAGAGTGTAACAACACATATAAATAATGAATTAACACGCATCGGTTTTAACCGTTTAGATAATACAGGCATGATGATAGACAGTGCCAACGTCAGAATTCATGAGATTGAAGATAAAATCGCCGTATTACACGGCAAGCATTTCAGGTCAATGCTGATTTTTTATAATTACATAAAGGCCAAACGCTCTGCTGATGATGCTGATCCTAAATCCGCAGCGATTGCTACGTTTTTTAATAAATTTTACGAAGACTCTAAATTGGCGAATGAAAATTTGGAGCCGTTTTCGAGCATACGCGACAAAACTGTAGAAAATTTTTCATTTGGGGTCGATCTTATTTTCTGGACCCTGTTCCGTATTACGAAATACTATTTTTCGGGAATGCATGCTAATTTCATAAAAAAAATGACTGAGCAAATTGGACCTCAAAACGCATATATACGCAAGTTGACTCTTGAAATCGGGTTGAAAGAAAGCAAGCTCAAGCACATATGTGACCTTGTTGCGAAAACAGGCGGAATACCAGTAGAGCGGATTATTCCTGATCGCGCGAAATATTATATAACAGACGATGCGAGTATGTATGTGGGGTTTGTTGATTCAGATAATTTCAAAAAGAAATGGTCCGAAAAAATAAGCACTGTTAATAACTCCGCCGATGCCAGAGATGATGGTATTGCGGATAAAGTGAAATTTACCACGAATAAAATGAAGAAGAAAATAAATGATTCTCTCGGAATGACCGCGCTGGCCGTGGGAATGAACCAACAAAAAATGGCCGGTTTGCTTTCTACGTTAATAGAATTTAATACCGTTCAGGTTGTAAATATGATCTTTGCTAAACCGCGTAATATATGGTATTCCCCCGATTTACGAGTTCGATTGAATCCAAATACATCGAAATGGATTTTCTTTCAATTGGAAAAACCCGAAATTATATCGGGCCGCGCATTCGAAGCATTCAAACGAGAATTGGTGAAACCGGTGGATGACTATGGGACGGCGGCGGAAGGTGGATCGAGCCGGTTATCGCGTATTTTGTATAAAAATACGACAACAATTCCACCGATTAATATCAGTAAACTAGCCACACCACCAGCACCTCCCCCATTTTTGATATTTATTATTTCGAAAGAACCGGTGCCGCCTAGAATGCTGGATAAAGACAATATAAAAGACTCGACAGATATAATGTTTGATAATCCGTTGTTTAGTGCTCCAGGTGTGGCTGGCGTGGCTGGAGTAGTAAAAGAAGATGGAACCACTCTTTCCGGCGCAATTATGGAAAAATTAAGACGTGTAAATCCATTCAAGACTCCAACAGAGACAAATTGTAACAGTATTCTCGGCCAGATTTCCAAGGCCAGTACGGATTTAAATAATGCGTTTGCTGATTCGGTTAAATCAATCGGCGGTGATGTGAATCAGAAAATGGATACGTTTCTACAAGGGTCTAAAGACGCTGTCACGGATGATGCGGAGATAGAAAAAGACGAGGCTGTAGTAGAGGCAAAAGACGCCGTCGAAGCCGCCGCCGCCGCCGCACAAGCCAAAGAAGACGAACAAATTAAAGCAGATGAAGCCGCCGCCGCCGCCGCCGACCAACAAACTAAAGCAGAGGAAACCGCCGCCTCCGCTAAAAAAGCACAAGAGACAGCCGCTGATAAAGCAAAAATATACAAAGATAATGCCGGACGGGCAGATGTAGCAGCAGCAGAATCAGCAGTAGAAGTAGCAGCAGCAGCAGCAGCAGTAGTAACAGCAGCAGCAGCGGCAGCTGTAATAGCAGCGGAAGGAGCAGAAGATGCAGTTTTAGGTAAAGTCATAAAAACATTCGATAATGCCATAAACGAAGCTGCGGCAGCAGTAGCGGCAGCAGCGGCAGCAGTAGCGGCAGCAGTAGCGGCAGCGGCAGCGGCATCAAACGATGCGAATGTGGCGGCGGCAACAGAAGTGAATAGAAAAGCGGATGAAGTAAACATTGAGGTAACAAAAGCAGCAGATGAAGCAAATACAGCAGTAGCAGACGCAATGACCAAAAGGTTAGCGAAGAAGCAAGAAGAAGATGCGAAGAAGCAAGAAGAAGATGCGAAGATAGCGGCTGCCGCCGCCGCCGCCGCTGCTGCTGCCGCCGTTGCTGCTGCTGCTGCTGCTGCCGCCGTTGCTGAGAATGAACGTAAGCGAGTTGAAGAAGCAAAAGCAGCCGCAGAAGCAAATGCAGCAGCAGAGGCCGAGGCAGCAGCAGAGGCCGAGGCAGCAGCAGAGGCCGAGGCAGCAGCAGAAGCAAAAGCAGCGGCCGAAGCCAAGGCAGCCGCAGAAGCCAAGGCAGCAGTAGCAGCAAAAGCAGCAGCAGAAGCAAAAGCAGCGGCCGAAGCCAAGGCAGCCGCAGAAGCCAAGGCAGCAGTAGCAGCAAAAGCAGCCGCAGAAGCCAAGGCAGCAGCAGAGGCCAAGGCAGCAGCAGAGGCCAAGGCAGCCGCAGAAGCAAAAGCAGCAGCAGAGGCCAAGGCAGCCGCAGAGGCCAAGGCAGCCGCAGAAGCCAAGGCAGCCGCAGAGGCCAAGGCAGCCGCAGAAGCAAAAGCAGCCGCAGAGGCCAAAGCAGCCGCAGAAGCCACGGCAGCAGCAGAGGCCAAGGCAGCCGCAGAAGCAAAAGCAGCCGCAGAGGCCAAAGCAGCCGCAGAAGCCACGGCAGCAGCAGAAGCCAAGAGGAAGGCAGAGGAGGAAAGGTTGAAGGTTGAAGCTGAAACCAAGAGGATAGCGGATGAAGAGGCAGTTGCAGAAGCCAAGAGGAAGGCGGAGGAGGAAAGGTTGAAGGTTGAAGCTGAAACCAAGAGGAAGGCGGATGAAGAGGCAGTTGCTGAAGCCAAGAGGAAGACGGAGGAGGAAAGGTTGAAGGTTGAAGCTGAAACCAAGAGGAAGGCGGATGAAGAGGCAGCAGCAGTTGCTGCCGAACTCCAAAGAAAGGCGGATGAAGAAAAGGCGGCATCCGACCTTGCTGCTGCTGCTCCTGCGGTCGACGACCAACAGAAGGCAGATGTCGCCTCGAAGGTTAAACCCTCCAAACCTTCTGGTCGTCGTAAATATTCAATATTCGTACCCTCTGGGGAAGGTGATGGTGATACTACGATATTGGAACTGGTGGAGGAGGATGATGATGGTGGTGTTGTTGGTAGTGATAGAGGTGATGATGGTGCGGATGCGTTTGAGTTAGATGGTGGTGGTGTTGGTGGTGGTGCTGCTGCTGTTGATGGTGGTGGTGGTGGTGTTGGTGGTGATGAAACTCAAGGTGGCGGCAGCAACCCCAACAAACGTGATATTATTCAACGAGGAGGAAAAGACCCCGCAAATTTAAAGATTTATAAAATAACAAAATTATCTCCGTTGGTTCAAAATTTGTTGTTGTCATTTAAACCAGTAAATGAAATATTTAAAGGCGATAAATTAATAGCTATTGGTGACCGTGAAAGGTTGAAAAAAGAGGGTGATGATGCTATTATCCAGTATAATTTAGACACTCTTAAAAATGGAGCAGTTGAGGTGACGGATGCGGATGCTAAATCTGAGTATCAAAAAATAGTAAAGAATTTGATACCTACCAATGATACGAAAACCTATTTTGATTCAGACGGGCTAGGGAACAGGATTGCGTGGAAAAAATCAATTATTAAACTTATGAACTTTCTTGATAAAAATCCAGTTCGAACAACCGAAAACGGCAAAACATACACAGATATGTATAAAATTCTGTGGAATGTTACAAAACAGTCAAATACAATTAGTGCGTTCAGGTCAATGTTTGATAGTAAAAAAGAATCAATAGCAGAATTGTCAACCAAAATAATTGATGAAATTAAGCCATTTAATTTCGTCAAGAAGATAGGTTGGGATGCCCCGGCATCTAATAGTTTATTTGATCTACTTTTTAAAAACTTTTCTACTTGTATTGATATCAAGACAATATCCGATTTCTTAGATAAAAAAGCGCAAGCATCATCATCAGTTGACGCGTATAGTTTCAAGTTGAATTGGCTTATTCTGATTGCGTTTCATATTTGGAATGAACCTCCAAAGAATATTTATAAAGAAAAACAAGAAAAACCACCAGATGAGAAAAACCAAATCTTAATTGATATTTGCGAATTGATAGAACATCTTTATAGAATATTTATCGGATGGGTAGAAGCATTCAAGACCCAGGATTCAATAATTAATACATTTAATCCAATTAGCAAAGACGGTATAACCTATTTAAAAAAAACTAAAACAAATATCATGGACGATATTACAGATAGTACATTAAAATATTTACGCAAAGAGATACAAAAAGAATTGTGTAAAAGAGGAACAATGGACGTCATTTCAACATCCGCCCAAAAACCATCGCCACGCGCCACCCGTGGTGTCCCAGTTTTAAATTTAATTCCCCCTAGCCCTTTACGACCTACCCCCCCTGGCGCCAAAATGGATTCTCCCCCCACTGACGTGTCGACCGGTAGCACGTTGAGTACGAGGGATTTGACTCGCACATTGCTGCAAAACTCAACACAATCACCCCTTCGGGGTATGACGAATATTACCCCACTTCATACTGGTTCTGAGTCAGCTAGAGGTAATCAGCGTGATACAGTGATGTCTGGACCTCGGTCATTTAGAGAAGGAGCAAGATCGGCCGTAGTTGCCCCTGGATCTCAACCTCAGGCATTATTTAAAGATAGAGTAACTAGTGCGTATGCACAAACTAGACTTACACCTACACCTAAAAATGCGTGGCCGTCGCCACGCCTTATCACTGAGAGTAATGACGCCCTCAAACCATCAACTTCAGTAATGCCAACACGACCATCAGTGTCATCAACTGCAAGGGTACGCCAAACTAAGAACGTATCTGAATCCAAAGACGGCGGTAATAAACGCCGAACCAGAAAAAACCCGCGTGTCGCACGACGTGCGCATCATAAAACAATTCGCCGGTTATCTGCGTCATCATCGTCTCAACTGACAAATCCCGGTAACCATAAATATACCAGAAAACATATAATTAGAAAAGAATGACAAGTCTCCGCTTCTGATTCGGTATAACTGACAATTGTAAACGGAAATGCTCTTCGAATATTTTGGCGTAGTCGATCACGCTTTCGCTATCGCTTTCGGGTACGCCGTGAGCATAATCGTGTGAATGATTTTTTATAATATATAATATCATTTCGTTGTGACTATTCCACAAATCAATGATATTCATTACACCTCGCATCGCATCAAGTGTCGTATCTCGGCGATATGACGCATAATAACATTCATCCACCCGGGGGAAAAAAAGCGGTGTTCCTGCGACAGGTTGGCGTTTAATGATGAGATTCGGGTGTGTCGATAGCGATACATATATATCGTTCTCGCAGTCCGCGTCACGGACGACCAATATAACAATATTATTATTTGCGAGATTGGTCTTGATAACATCAGTGAGATACGCCGACGACGCGGATCCGGATCCCCCGTCGCTGTATACAACAATGACTTTTGATGCCGGCGTCGGAAGCGGGATTGTCGTCCTCCATATATCCCGAGACCATTCACGTTCTGGGCGGTCGTGTGTATCATTACGTGCAAGGATTGCGGGATATATGTGGGGTGTGATACCGTGTGCATTCATTTGACAGTATAAACTGTGTGTATCTTTCGGAAAACATGTTCCACCAAATCCACGCCGTCCATCCGGTCCCGGAACCTGGAAATGCGATGTTCCCATCCGAGCATCCTGTTTCGCCATTGTGGCGACAGTTTCATAATCGGTATTGGTTGCGCCGCAGAAATCGTAGAATTCGTTCATAATAGACACTTTGGCGGAAAGAAAACAGTTCTTCATTAGTTTCAGCATCTCAGCTTCATTTGTCTCGCAGTATACGACTGTAGGTGAATAAATCGAACCGTTTCGGTGACTTGTCCGAATAAGATTATTGATACGTTCTTGGAAGATATTTATCTCGGTGATGTCGACTGACGACGCCGACGCCGACGCCGATACAGGCAATCCGACAATCCATTCTTTCATTTGGCGAAAATCGGTTTCCCAATTCGCCTCTGTAAGGAACTCCGGCATAAAATAGCACCCATGTTTTGCCGAAAACCCGACTGGAACCGTGCTACGGATAATCTTGAATGGGTTTTTACACCGGGACAGTGTATCTTCAAGAATACGTGTATAACATGTCCCGTCGTGGTGAAGGGGGGTCGGAAGACAGAAAAAGAGGAGGTCGCATTCGCGGTCGAGGTCTTCGAGCTTGATACCTGGTGGAACGCACGCATCAGGGCGAATATCGTAGATATATACATCAATCGGCGTGAAATGCTCGTGTCGGAAAAAGGGGCGAAATGCGGAATCCGCGAGGGCGGTCGCGGTGGTGTCGACGGTCACGGAATCCGCGAGGGCGGTCGCGGTGGTGTCGGCCCATGGCGGTATTTCCGACCGTGTGGGCGACGACGTAGAATCCACGCCGTCCCGGTAATAATTCTTTATAAATATTTGTGTGGCTTTACCTACGAAGCCATTTCCAATAATTCCGATTCTCATTGGTTTGCTTGTGTGTGTGTGTGTGTGTAATAATCTATAATAACATCTAATGTTTAATATAGATTATTTTATCTTATCTCGGTAGCCGGTGGTCCGGCGCACAGCGGATGGAACCGTTAGTCATCCACGAAATTACCGGTGTCTATTCCGAACAGGTCGATAACCACGTCCGTCATATGTTGCATATAACTCATCTCGCTTCCGAGTTTTGTAGCAATCGAGTCCATAATCGATATTGTTACAAACAACCGATATAACGAGCGTTTAAACGTCAAATTATAGTTATTCAAAATGTAATTGACTGTATACAATTCATTGACGCCTATAAATTTTATTTCGGGCGTAGAGTAATCGACAATAATGGCGTGTAATTCACGATGTATTTTACAAAATACATCATCTGTTAATTTTACGGGGGTCATTGAGTTATTGCTATTCGGGGTAAGTTGTTCCGACATTTCATTCAATATTACGTCGATCATACGCTTATACTTTTTTTGGTATAAAAGCTTCGCTGATTTAAACAAAAGTTCCTGGTCGTTGCGAGTTAAATGGCCGATAATCCCGAAATCCAAAATACCGATTTTGTATACGGTGGCAGGCTCGGTGGCAGGCTCGGCGGCAGGCTCGGTGGCAGGCTCGGTGGCAGGCACCGCTTCTTTAATAAATAAAATATTGCCTGGATGGAGGTCACCATGATAAATAGAATTACAAAATGCGGCTTTCGCGTTAAACGATGCTAAAATTATACCGAACTTGTCATTATCTGCCGGTTCAATTTCTGTTATTTTTATACCGTCTATAAATTCCATCACAATGATATTCGAGTTAATTTTCTCGGTAAATTCGGAATAAGGTTCGGGGATTTTCACATACGTACAATCCTTCCAGCTTTTATAATATTGTTGGATATTCGTTACTTCTTTACGAAAGCAAACTTGGTCTTTCATTGAGACTATGTTTTGTAAAATAAGAGTTTCAATATTCAACGTTCGTATATAGGGAATATACTTGGTGAGTTTCGCAAATACGACGAGATTATTCATAGATCTACTGAAATTCGTGATGATATTATTGCGAAGGTATTTGATTGCGACATACCGACCGCTATCGGTGCCGTCGGTGCCGTCGGTGCCGTCGACGAACCGACCCTTAAAAATCAATGACATGAGACCAGATTTAATCGGTTTGCGATTATTCAATATTTGGATGGGTTTGTATGGATAACAATCCACCGCCTTGTGTTCGATTTCAATTAAATCCGCGTCAGTATATTCGTCGTCGGTATATTCGACATTATCTGTATAATCGCTAAAAAACTGGTTCAGTTCAGGAGATACAATATTCTTATTCGTCGCAAACGCCTGAAATATCTTAACATACATCATATTGATACCGGCGAGGCGTTTCGACACATCAATAATCGCATTTGTTTTCGATTTCCAGCCGGTTTTATATTTCAGGTATTCGGTACAACAAATATAACTTGAATGTAATGTGAAATAAAGCGCGGAAAACATCTCGTAAAAACTCATCTTTTTATAGTATTCTTGTGTCCTGGCGAAATAATCGTTTGTTTCGCTATATTCCGTGACGGAATCGGAGGTCGCATCCTCACCGGACTTTAATTGACCTTCTTGTTCCATATACTCGGATAGCAGGTCGTCGATTCCGTTCGAGTCGTTCATCGTGTTGTATAATATATATTGTATAATTCTAAATACATATTACACTAAAGATATAATATAACACTAAAGCAACCGCACACCGTCGCTCGCTCGTTCGCTCGTTATAATGTAAGATGTTCGACCGCAAATTTCAATCTCAAATACATCTTTTTAATCAGAAGACTTATCGCATTTTCCATCGTAACCGTAAGTTCTACTTCATTTTCTGGTTTTAATTTAAACATATGCAGAACCTGAATGTGGCAGGGTGTTAGTAGAATATACTTCTGGATATAAAGTGGATACTCGATGAGTTTGTATTTTTGTTCAGACAGTTGCGTATGATTTTCATACGGAATACTCTTACTTGTAAAATTGATTTCAGTTGTTCCATTCCCCGCAAAGCGTTTATTGATTTTCGTATGAACATACATGTATGTCTTAAATCCGCCTAAATCACCGCCAAAATCCTTGAAAATGTACAGAATATTGTATTCTGTGTTATCGGGTGCGTCCGACAATGGCCGGATTTCAATGGAATCAAAAATATCCTTATTCACCTCATATAATAGATTGTGTATCTTCACATTAATTAATGATATCATATCGAATCCGTTATTTTTATAAACATACTCTAGTGAAAACAGCTTCATATCTACATTTTTACGCAAAATCATATCATCCTTCGCACAAATCGTCTTGAAATTGTTGCTTCCGATAGATGAAGCCGCCATTTCGTATATATCATTAGGATTAACAAGCGTTTATATTGTTTATTTCTATAAATCAAGACTGACTGTATTACGTTCAGACCGTGGGCGGCGTTTCGATTTATGTGGCGTTGAATCGGCTGGGATATCGCCAAGATCTGTAACACTAATCAAATTCGCAAGGTCATTGCCGTTGCCACTGCTGTTGCTGTTGCTGCCGCCCATTCCAGACAATATGTTCGTAAGGGTCATATCCGCTGCGTTTCCGTTGCCCGCCAAAGAACCACTGGCGGATTGCTGAATATTAATCGTCTTGGTTTTAAGGCGAGACATCATATCCGATACATCGGCCGAAGGTCCGCGCATCTCTGGGCGACGCGACTTTTGTTCGTATGCACCGCCGAAGTCTTGATTTTGACTTTGGCGACCTGGACCCGATGAAGTGGGTGGCAATGCACCAGGGCGCATCGGGGGTGGAGGTGCCATCGGTCCTTTCGTTGCAATAGGCGCAGGAGGCGGGCGTTGTTGGACGTAAGGAGGTGGTTCGCGTCCGTTGCCGCCACCGCCACCGCCGCCGTTATTGCCATTACCGCCAATAATATCATTCATAAAATTACCGAATCCAGAGCCACGACCGCCTCCGCCGCCTCCTCCGCCTCCTCCTTGGCCGCCCATATTATTCGACATCGATGAAACGGCCGCCTGTGTGAACTGCTGCATAAGTTCGGGGTTTTGGCGCATAATATCATCCATCCCAGGAAGCGCGGATTTAAACATCGTATTTGTCATGTGAAGCATAATCGCGCTTCCGCCCAACTGGAACAAGAGTTTCAATTCAGGCGACATCTTCGCTTTGGACTTGTATTTTTCGTGAAGTTCACCGAAAATCTCATCATACTCGCCTAAATTCTCGTTCATTTGCTCCGACCATCCGTCCAATTTCAGGTCAAACGGATCGAATTTATTATTCAGAAACTCTAATCCAGTAATACATGCGAGAAGCATCTTGCCCTGGAATTTCACACTATTATGGCGCTCACGTTCCTCTATCTGTGTATCATATTCACCTTTCATCTCCGCATACGAAGAATCCATCGAATATCGCTTTGACAGCGTGACGCCCTTCTGTTCGAGCTCCTCCAATTTACGAAGAAGCTTGAATTTTTCTTTCAACATCTCGTCTTTGGACAATTGCGGGGTAGGGTCGACATTTGCGTCTGGGTCCAGTGGAATATTATTGAACTTGCCATACCCATCCCATGTACGATTATCAGTATCGGTATTCGATGTGGATGAACCTAGTTTAATGCCGTGGCCGCCGCCGCCATTGTCGCCACCGCCGCCGCCACCGCTGGCACCGCTGGCACCGCCGTCATCCGACCTGCCGATATTGAATATATTGCCGAAAAGGCCGCCGCCGCTTCCCGCCGCTTCCGCCGCTGCTGCGGATGTCGACGATGAAGACCGACGATTACTCAAATCGTTGAGCTCGTTTTCAAGGTCAGCCAATTCACCTAAATCAATATCGCCACTACCGCCGCCATTTTTACGCCCGGAATCGCCACCTTTGAACTTATCGTTCATGAGCAATTCAATACCACCGCCGAAATTACTCACGGTTTTGCTTCCGCCGCCGCCGAGAGTAAAAGTCGGAATATTATCTAAATCCCCCAAATCAATAACTTCTGCCATTTCGTTTGTTCTTCAATAGATTACAGATAAAACAATCTTTATACTGAAATAAACGTCAAATATTTAAATGTTATTGTATGATTACAATAGATACAATAATATTGTGCGCTTACCGCACGTGATTACACCCCCAGCAAATACACCCGCCATAATCCCTGTAAAAAACAATCCGCTAAATCGTCCTTCTTCTTGTGTTTTTCAAACATCGGCATCCAACTAGCGTATGGGGTGCCAATCGTGCCACCGAGAGAACGACAAATCGAAATCCCCGACTTTTTACGGTCGCTATATGTCGATGCGTCTACGAATGATGAGATATCCAATGCGGAATCAGTGAATAGCTTCAATTTACATGATGCGGATATAAATTCGATTTCTGGGACATCCTTCATAATAAAATATTGGGTAATCATGCCTTGTAGTGTTTTCATCCGGGATGCCAGTGTACTGATTTGATTCTCAACAATCATCATATCGATGGGTCCGTCGATACTCGACAGTAGAATATCCAGATGTTTCATCAGGTTTCGTCCGTAGGTGATTAAATCCAGGTCATGCGCATAGGTATAGTTTGGTTTTTTGAACCCTCCCCCCGCCGTTGGCGCCGCTGCTGCCGTGCCGGCGCCGCCCTCGTGACTGCTGGCACAGTAATTCAAATACTTACTTTCATCAAACGGCTCTACATAATCTCTCGACAACGTGTTTTTAATCTCTTGGATAAGGTCGGCTTTCCTGAGTTTCACGCCGGCGGTGGCGGCGGTGGAGGCGGTGGAGGCGGTCGCGGTCGCAGCAGAGGCAGACACCGGGTCACATGTCACAACGACCTGTTTCCGAATATCCATCAACTCGTCTAACTTCTTCTTACTTAATAGGTCGGGTTTGCGTTTCAGGGGTAAAATCTCTCGACATGGTATTTTATATTTGGATTTCTCGGCACATTTCAAGCAGTATAATTTCGCATTATTATGCGAATGGGTCGTGGCCGTGGCCGTGGCCGCTCCTGCCATTACTGGCAGGAACATAAACTTCGCTTGTTTTGTATCATTATCACATGTCTTCTTCGGGGCGGGTTCTGCGGCAACCAGCGGCGCATCGGTGGGTTCGAATCGCAAATCAATGACATCCCATCTCTCGATGTGTAGATTTTGAAGTAGGTTGTCGAGAGATTGTTGGTTGAAGTTTGTCACGGACGGAGGCGGTGCCTGCGACGACACGGCGGGCGGGTCCGGGATTGTAATAATACAATATGCGAGGTTTTTCATACCTACATCAAAACTTATGATGCGCATTCTGGTGCGATGTAATAATGGAATAATATAATGTAATAATAATGTATTAATAATACATGATTATATGTTTAATATATCTTACAGGCCGTGATGATTAGCGACGCTGCTGCTGCGAAAATGCCAGCAATTGTTCCTGTGTGATTTCCGGCGCAACCATGCGTGCTTGAAGTTGTTCTCTCGAGAGATACATGTCCTTCAAATCACTCTGGACGTATCCGAATGGTTCTCTCGTATCCATGACGGACGCATACATAAACGGCGTATTCGGCTGATTGGCTTCCACCTCGAATGAACCGTGCCCCGACATATTCACAGCATCGATGCTGTTTATTTTCATTACATTATCTGCGTTATGTGTTAAATACTTGCGATAATCCCAGTTGGATTGGATATTTTCCGCCTTGCGAATCGATGCGTTTACGGCATTACCAGGCTGCCACCCGGAAAAATTGCGTCCATCGTTCATTAACGGCGGGAAGTCAAAATATACATTATGACTGGAACTATAATTCTTGGCCCATTGTGGTTGTGATGACATAATATTATGTTATAATGAGAATAAAATATTACGTTATTCCTGTAACAATTGAATGAGTTCAGGCTTTTTCAATTTCTGGAGATTGGTGATTTTGTCGTGTTGACCCTTATATTTCTCCTTAAGTAATGCGCGGAGTTCAATAACCGACAACCCCTGGAAAGACGCGGACGCGGACGCGGACGCGGAACTAGATATATGTGACGTGAAGTGGGGGTCTGTGTCTACCTCATGGTCTTCAGCGTTTTTATTCAACAAAGATAAAACATCGATTGTATCTGTCGACATAGACGACGTATCAGGGCTTGTTCCTAAATCGACAGTAATTGTTTTTATTTCGCTGGTCTCTATGGGTAACTCAGCCACAGGTTCTTCGGGAGATGATTCATCAATTACAGTCACCGACTCGATGTCCAGTTCGTTAATGTTATTATTATTATTATTATTATCCGTTGGCAATGAAATCTCAATATGCTTGACCTCATGAATATCGTTATCGCGTTCGATTTCGCATTCGATATCGCTTCCGCTGTCGTCGCTGTCGCTGCTCTCGCTGTCACTGCTCTCGCTGTCGCCGCTCTCGCTTCCTTCGCTGCTCTCGCTGTCGCCGCTTTCATCCGATGTCGTATCCTCACTGTCCGACGATATTGCGATTAATGCGCTACGCTGTTTATTCGGTGCTTCATACATAACGGTATCCATATGAATATGCTTGTTATGGTCATCAAACACTTCCTCTGGTTCAGAACCACCCGTTTGTGCCTGGTGCTGCGGCTGCGACTGCGACTGCGGATGTGCGTGCCTAAAAACGATGCTCTGTAGCCCCTGAATGTCATACGACGATTCTTCTATATATTGCTGTAAAATAAGCGCTTGTTCTTTTTGCGAATGTTCTAAAATGGTGAATCGGACCTTCATATACTGATACATGGCGAATACCAGAATAGAACAAACGGCTAAACTAACAATAATGGTTAAAAAACTCAATTCGCCCATTCTCTCGATGTGTATGATTTAATATAATAATCCGCGATGAAATATTCGGTAAATAAACGGAATAGAATGTATTTGAATGTATATCGTTGGGTTTATGTTGTTATTACAAAATTATGCTTAAGTTTGGGTTATAACTATAATGTATAAAGGTATATCTCTGGAAAATATTCGATGCGAATCGAATATTTTTGTTTAAAAAAGTCCTGGTTGGAACCGGTCGATTTGGTCGTTGAAGAGACTTTTCAGCGAAAAATATTCCGTTTGAAATTAGAAAAATTAGAAAAATTAGAAATATCATAGATTCAAAAGTTCCATAGGATACCTACGGATTTCATCCGTTAACTTATAAAACTCCAGAAAATATTCCCTTTGAAATTAGAAAAAAATCAACCAACACCCCCAATGGGGGGTGGCTACCCACCCATCCCTGACACCCCTAAAAACGGACATGTTGCGTAAAGCGTTACACTTTAGGCAACATGTACGCAACATGTCCAAGAATGTCCTTTTTCGCATATGCGCCGGAGACTTTTGAAACACGAAAATCGCGTGTTTTGTGACTGACCAGTCACAACTTTTTTGAATCGGTTGAAAAAATTGTGACTGTAATTTTTAGACCCCCGGCGGCTCGTCCAACCGCCGAGGTTCTAATATTGGACATTTATATAGACCGCGCGATTTAGGCAACACATTACGCAAGACTGAAAAACGCATTATGTTCTACTGTGATACGTGTGACATCAAAACCAATAACAAGTTTGATTTTAATCGCCATCTTGTATCACCAAAGCATCAACGGTTATGTTCCGAGAACGTCAAATGTAAAAATTACATCCACAGTCTCATTTCAGGCGGTTCGGGCGGTTCGGGCGGTTCGGCCGCCAAAAGCATCCCCCAAAAACCGACCTCCGAAATTTGCGATGTGCCGACCCCCCAAAAAACACCCATCAATGAAGTGATTCAAATCAACCTCCACGAAGAAGACGATGAAAACAACGTGGTTTATCACGCCGGCGTCGACCCCGGAGGTCACGTGACCGGTGGTCACGTGACCGGTGGTCACGTGACTAACTCCGACCCTACAGGTCACGTGACAGGTGGTCACGTGACTAACTCCGACCCTACAGGTCACGTGACTAACGCCGCCGCGGCCTACGAATGTAAATACTGTAAACGCCCCTATATCAACCGAACCGGATTATGGCGGCATAATAAGAAATTCGGGGCTTCGTGTGTATTGAAGATAATGGAGGAATCCAAACTTGAAAATACGGCGGAACTGAAGAACATGATAAATACGATGATGCATATGAACCATGAATTCAAGACGCAGATATTGGATTTATATAAAACCGCGGCTGCCGCAGCGGCGTCTACGGCGATAACAAACAATAACAATAATACAAACAATATGAATAATTGTTACAATCAGACATTCAATATGAATCTATTTCTTAATGAGCAATGTAAAGACGCGATGAATATGAAGGATTTCGTGAATTCGATTCAATTGGATACAGACGACCTGGAAAGTGTGGGGAAGCTCGGGTATGTCGAAGGAATGTCGAATATTCTTATAACCAATCTGAATAAAACCGAACTACATAAACGCCCGGTCCATTGTAGCGATATCAAACGAGAGACACTATACGTCAAAGACGCGGATAAATGGGAGCGTGAAGGGCCCGACCATGCGAAAATGGTGAATGCGGTGCTTGCGGTAGAACATAAAAATGTGAGTTTGATGGGGGAGTGGGCGGCGCGTCATCCGCGGTGTATGGATAGTAATTCGAAAGAGAACGCACAGTATTTCAAATTATCGAAGACGGTTACGGATGGAGCCCAGGAAGGGAATATATCCAAGATTATAAAGCGCGTTGCGAAGAATGTTCTCATCGATAAAGGGGGTGCTGCTCAGTGCGATGAGCAACATATTGAAAAGGTTTAAACACGTAACTCCGAATTATGTAGTTACGTATTTATTGTTATAATGGACGTTGCTCCCGCGGTCTCGACCATGGCAGGAATGATAAATTATCTGACTGTGTCGCTTTATCAAGGACAATTTACATACAATGACGAACAAGCCTGGGCGAGATTGAATGATATGTATGACCGCGTTTCCAAGACACCGACTGTCGCGCCGTCCGTATCGGACATTCGGGAGTTTTATAATAATATCGTGTTTTTGTGGCGGGTCACTGAAACAGATGACCCGGATTATGATAGGTATATGAGACAGTTGCGCCGTTATATTATCGCCAATAAATAACTAATATAAATCCAATTCGATATTATGATATTATAACACATATACAACGCGACCACAATGAAACTAAATTTTATAAAATTTTTATTTGGATGGAGTGAATGTACAACTTTTCCAAACGAACGTTGTATTCTCGTATTTTTACATACAAGTTATTGGGATATGTTCACATATTTGTTATACCGAATTTCGTCTTACGGTGAAAATTTATGTGTGCTCGTTCAACCCAAACTATCAAAATGGTACTATAAACCATTAACCTGGATTTGTAATTGTATTTATGCCCCTCCGAATTAGAACAAGAATAGCAATTCAATAGAACACATCGTGAATGAAATCAATAAAATACACGAGAAGGCAGCATTATGTATGTCACCGAAAGGAACTTGTAGTAAACGAGAGTGGCGATCTGGTTATTATTATATCGCAAAAAATTTGAATTGTAAAATATATCCATTATGTCTTGATTATTCAGCCCGTACAGCTATTATTGGCGACCCAGTTGACCCATCTATTGTCGATTTGGAACAAACCACACAATTACTACAGGAACAACTCAACAAACATTCAGTATTATATAGAGAATTAAGTGAAACCCCGATAAATGATGTCAACTATTGTCCATATGAAACATTATTACCGTTTGATTTTTGTGCGATAACCACATTATCCTTTTTACCGTGTGTTTTCACTTTATTGGCCAATGAACAATACTATAGAGGGTATGGGTGCCTTATTACAACATTATTTGCGTTCTATTATCATTTACAATGCGAAGGTTGTAATTATTCATACGATAAACTCCGGTTTTTTCAAAAAATAGAAGGAAACATGGCGAAATTATGTATTGTGACACACATTATGGAAAACTTGTATACATATGGAAGATTAGACCCGATTTTCTATATGTCATTGGTGATTGGACTATTTTTCTATACAAACGCAATTCCTCGCGGAACAAGCAAACAACGCGGTAAATATGCGATTTTTCATTCATTTTATCACATATTAACCGGAATTGCGGGATATTCACTGGCTACCCAGAAATCCATTTGATGAAATTATCCATTACGATCGATCAATAATCCGTCTCGCACTCTCCACGATCTCGATTGGATAATCAAGATCACGTAGAACCTTCAGACCTCCTTTGATGGTCGAAATCCCGTCCGCAATCTTATACAAATACTCACCCGTCAGGGGCGATACAGACATATGAAGATTTGTAATAGCCCCCGCGTTTCGTTTCTCCAGCAACTCGCACAACTCGATATAATGTGTTGTAAGAATCAGGTCGACATTGGGATTCTTCGATATGTAATCGATGTATCCGTATGCTGCTGCTACAGCCTCGTATGGATTCGTCCCTGAATAAAGCTCGTCGAAAATACAGAAATGGCGTCCCGCGGGATTGTCGATAATACAGCGCAGGATTTCCATACACCGGCGTGATTCGGCTTGGAAGAGACTATCGCGACCCGACGTATCTGGAATATTCAAGTAGCAGTGAAGGAAGTCATACGGGTTGATTTCTGCGCGTTCATAAAATCCGTACCCGATTTGTTGTGATAAAATAAGATTGAATAGCGTGGTCTTAATCACGGTGGTTTTACCCGCCGCATTCGGTCCTGTTATCACGAGTTGTTTATCAAGTGAAACGTCGTTGGCGACGACCGCCATATTATTATGATGTTCCTGAGCCTTCAATGGTGCGTATATCTGTGATGTTAGTTTTGTGACACCTGTTTTCTTGACAGTGACAGGCGGCGGTGCCGGCGATACAGCTTCCGTGACGGCGACCTCTTCCGTGGCTTCCTGGGCCTCGGTGGCCTCCTGAGCATCGACCTCGGTTGTCTCCGCAATCGGCGATAATGGCCGCGTGACGTCTGACTCCGTCTTCGCGTCCGTCTTCGTCTCGACAATCACAGGTGCCGTCGTCGCGACGAACGAGCACTTATTCATCATCCCGGATAAAACAATACTGCGGCACGCGGTCAAATGCTCCATATACGCATTAAATCCGAAACTGTATTCCAGCAGCTCATTCAAGTCGGTCTGTGAAAACAGCGAATAATAATTCTTCATTACATACCCGATTTGGAAGAACTTGGATACAGAAACCGAAAATGGCGAAATATCGGTGAGAGCCCTCGTCACCTCACACAGTAGTGTATATCTCCCGGAAAGTTCCTCGCGGAAAGGTTCATAGGATGAGAGATGGTATGTCTGGATGAGTTGTATCATATACGACATATTCACTCCCGTCGCTGTAAGATAGCCGTTGATGGTGTGAAGGTGTGTATGGACGAGCTTGATATTCTTGTAAAACCGAATACACGCCATCACATTTTGGTAAATCTGGATTCCGTAAAACACCACCGACATCAATATATACATTTTTTGTTCTATCGATACTTCGCTAAAATTGCTTAAAATACGTCCGACTGAGTGTTGGCTGATAAGCGTCTTCAAAATATCGATGTATTCCGATACACTCACGCTCAACCCGCGCATCAACAGCACGAAAAAAGGGATAATCAATACGATAATCGGCGTAAGCAACGCAATAACAGGAGATGAAATGTTGTACAGACTTAAGAATTGGAGGAACGACGACGAAGTATTCAATTTCGCGAGAAATGGTGTTTCAACGTAACTGAATTTCTCTTTGAAATCTGTGATTTTACCGGTTCCGCGAAAGCTGGTCCAGGTCTCTTTCATCGTGGAGAATGCCTCGACGCTGCCGGCGTGTCCTGTATTCTGTGCGATATTGCGTTCCAGCAGTTCGTTGTCAAACATCTCTAGTAGAGTTTGGGTGTTTTTCAGATACGCAATATCAGTTGTATAATATTTGCTCCAGATGGGCAAATAGTCCGTTCCGTATACGGATGTGGGGGAGAATACGTAGTGATATAGACCCTTCACGGCGTCGGTGTCCTCGGCGTCCTCGGCGGTCTCTGCGGTCTCTGCGGTCTTGGCGACGTCTGTGGCCTCGGCGGCCATGGCAACGGCCAGCTTCGGCTTCGGTTGTATCATTTCCAGGTCTTCAATAATCGTAGTCGGCAATTCGTGTAATTTCGCCGGGTCAGAATATGAAATAGGGTGCTTGAATACCGTGATACCTACCGCCGTTGCGGGTTTCGCGGCCTCCGCCGCCGCCGCCTTCGCGCCACCGCCAATCCCTAAATGTTCCATCAATAACGATTTTACTTGGTCAGGGTCGCGCGGCATTTCAGAAACAGATTCACGGACATCCGTAATCAACGAACAGACATTAAAAGAACACGACGACATAAGTATTTTATTTTTCGACTCTACAGTATAAAATGAATATATTCTTTCATTTTAAACCCTAATCAGGATTAGAATACTAATTCCAATGACGCCCGCATCTTAAATCCCCTCCATAAAGTTCACCGGCAACTCCGTAATAATCGTCCCGTAATACATCTCAATCTCCTTCTTGATACGCATATCGCGACGAGTCACGAAACTGATACCGACACCCTTGCGTCCCCAGCGTCCCGAACGACCGATACGGTGGAGATAAATATGGACATCCTGCGGCATATCGAAATTAATCACCGTGCTGACCTGCTGAATATCAATACCACGCGCGGTCACATTCGACGAAATGAGGACACGATGAACCCCCGCCTTGAAATCCTGATACGCCTTATCGCGGTCTCCCTTCTCCATCCCGCTGTGAATACAGCAAACGGGGAAACCGTCAAAAAGCATCGCCTCGTGGAGATCGGCGACACGCTTCGTGGAATTACAGAAGATAATACATTGTGAAACGGAAATCGTCTTAAACAGGTCCTTCAACGTCAAATATTTCTGGACGTCGTCGTCGAGTGCGACATAATGCTGCTGGATACCCTCCAGTGTCAACTGCTCCGCCTTGACCTGGATATTCACGGGCGAACGCATAAACTTCTCGGTCAGTGTATACAATTCAGGCGGCATCGTTGCGCTAAAGAGGACAACCTGGATATCCGACGGCATAAACTGGAAAATGTTATAGATTTGGTCGTTGAAGCCTGCGGAAAGCATCTCGTCGGCCTCATCCAACACCAGCATGTGGACGTTTGAGGCCTGGATGTGATTACGACGAATCATGTCGAAAACACGACCGGGGCAACCCACGATAATATGGGGCGCGGATTTACGCAAATCGGTGGCATCGTCGGCGGTGGAAGTGCCGCCAACAAGCAGACGCAATGTAAGACCCGTCATCATACTTCCGATACTGGAAATGACATCGTAGATTTGTTTAGCGAGCTCGCGGGTGGGGGCGAGAATAAGGGCCTGGGTCTTGGATTTCGTGACATCGATGCTTTGAAGTGCTGCGACCGTGAAAGCACCGGTCTTCCCCGTTCCTGACTGAGCCTGCGCGATAACGTCGCGTTTCTGGATGATGGATAATATGGATTTTTGCTGAATGTGACTTGGCTTTTCGAAACCGTAGGCGTAAATGCCGCGGAGAAGGTTGGGGGGGATTTCGTCGAGATCTTCCCATTCCTTGAATTCGGGATACGAAGCTGCTCTAGCAGCGGAGTCAGTGGAGGCGAAGCCGGAACCGGAGGCGAAGCCGGAACCAGAGTCAGTGGAGGCGAAGCCGGAACCGGAACCGGAACCAGAGGCGAAGCCGGCGGCGGAGGGCGTGATTGGATTATCGTCGGTGGATGACATTGATGTCGATAAGTAGGTGAAGAAAAAGGTCGGATATGTCTAATAATGATAGCAGGATATATTTAAGTCTTGTTTGAAACGTTCCGGGTATGATTGACAGGGCGTGTTTTTATTGGTGTGAATTGAACTGTTGCGATGGTGGATAATATAGTGGTGTATTAATTTAGAGTATTTGATTTAGTAGGAATTAATGAACATGTAAATTTCTTTTGCGCGTATAATATATAAATTAGTAGTATGAGTCGTGAGAATGGGGGTGAAATGAACCGGCGGGTATTTGGTACTCGGGGTGATGATAATTGGGGGGGGAAGATGATTGGGAAGCAGAAAAGAGGAGAACGGCAGATTATTATAAGAAAGCTGAAGCTAATGAACGTGATGAACGTACCAAGCTCCAAGCAAGACCGCGTGCGCCCGTCATTTTGACAGATCCTTTATATGTTAATAATGATGATGATATGGAATGTGCAAGAATCATCAAAATAAACATGGATACAGATCCCCCTATGTTGACCGTTAAAAACATGTACGAACCACGAGAGATATCAATTCCAGCGACATCGCTTACCCTTTTCTTTTGTACAGGGTTTACTAAACCTGATAAACATAAAAATAGTTGGCCTATATATAAAAAATTACCCTATACTGACAAAGCTACATTTAAAAAAAATATGAATGAAGCGAAATACGATATGAAAGAAGATGCGAAATTAGAACAGAGAGAACACTCGGTGTATGTAGTTTTTAATGATGAAATGAAACATAATCTTGATGTTGCTGTTGGACTTAAAGGTGGCGGCACCCGTCGCAAATCCAAAAAGGTAAAGAAAATCCGTAAATCCCGTAAAACCCGCAAAAGCCGCAAATCAATTAAGAACCGCAAAACAAAACATTCTAAAAAATAAAGTGCGTTTATAACACAACTCTTCTTGTATAATACTTGAACGTTAGAATAATAAAATTGAAATGCTTTTTTACAATCATCACCAATAACAGTCGTATCGAATCAAATGAATTCCTCCGCCAGAACCGTCACGCGTTCCAGACCCGCCACCACCAACAGCAATGCCGCCATTCGTGCCAGAGAAGCCATGACGGCCCGAGCATTCGCCAAGGCCCTACAAATTGAAGCATGCGATTCAGCCCGGAATAGAACAATGTGGAATCGGCTGATGTCCGTCGTCGCCGTCGCTGTCGCCGCCGCCGAGTAATTCAAATATTTTCCCGAGTGTCGCAATCATATCCAATACGTAAAATTGATATAAAACATACCTATATAATATAATAGACGCATAAACGTTTGTTGTATTATATATCCAACCCACCACGTGTTCTTCCATGGCAAAAATTACCCACCGTTACGACCTTCCTGATTATGCTGCGTTTATGAATATGGGTTTTGACCTGAAATTGGCCGATGATGTATTAAAATCCGTGTCCGAGTTGGCTGATTTGGTAGGTGCACCTACATATGTGAAAACACCGGTGTTTCCCGTTCGGTCGGAGCTCGGGAGTAGTGCAGGCACAGGCACGAGTGACGCTGCCGCTGCCGCTGCCGGTGCCACTACCGGATATCATATCGCCGGAAGCAGTGCCAATACATTTCAGAGCCGTATTGGCAGCAACGGCGGCGGAGACACATTTATTACACGACAGTCGTCGTCGTCGTCGGTGCACGGCGGAAACGGCGGCACCGGCGGCACTACAATCACGCGCCAGCGAAACGCGTCACAGCAAATCCCGAATAGCGAGTGGGAGACAATCCTCGCATTCCAAAAGACCGAGATTCAAAAGAAGGAAGGTATCGAATTGAGTATTGACAATATTCGGTCGTATCTTAACAAACTCACCGACAAGACGTATACGGCGATGTTATCGAATATTCTGAAAGAAATCGCGGCGCTCTTCACGGCATCCACCGATGATAAATCAGAAGAGCACAATACTGTCGCGGTGATGAACCGGATTGCGTCGTCGATATTCACAACCGCGAGCTCTAACTCATTCTATTCGGAGATTTACGCGCGCCTGTTTCGCGACCTTATGGCAGAATACGCAGTATTTCGCGAAGTGTTCGAAAAGAATCTAGCGTCGTTTATGTCGCTGTTTGAGACGATTGAATACTGCGACCCGAAGAAGAATTACGACAAGTTCTGCGACATCAATAAGGCCAATGAAAAGCGGAAGGCGATGTCGCTCTTTATCGTGAATTTGATGAAGAACGGAATTGTGGAGAAGACACATGTCCTCGCAATCATGCGGCAGATTCAGGAGCTGATGTATACGAATATGCGGCAGGAGGGGAAGACCAACGAAGTAGATGAACTCGCGGAGAATCTGTATATTATGGTAAAGCACAGCCACTCCGTACTCAAGACGGCCGACGCGGAGGTGGCCGAGTTGTTCGCACAGCGCCTGGAGCAAATCGTCGAGATTTCCAAACTGAAGATTAAGTCCAAACCAAGTATTACGAACAAGACTATCTTTAAGCATCTGGATATGCTGGATGAGATATCGGGGAAATCAAAGAAGTAAACGGTATACGGTATACGGTATACGGTATACGGTAAACAAATATAGAGGGTCAGTCATGTATATAATTACTAGTAGAGCAATGCCGCCGCCTCATCCGCCCTCAAAATTGAAGTTCGTGGTTTCATTTACGACCAGCCCGACACGTATCGGGAAATGCGGACCGATGATTCACAGTATATTAGACCAAACACGCAAACCGGACTTATTTTTATTGAATATACCGGAAAAGTTCGCGCGAACAGGTGAAACGTACGACATTCCGAAATATATCCGGAAATCTCTTACCGTGAACAAGGTCACCACAGATTATGGGCCTGCTACGAAAATCCTGCCCGCCGTTGTGTATCTACAGGCCCAGGCCCAGGCCCAGGCCCAGGCACAGGCATTCGACCCCGCCACCACCCGGATTATTTACCTGGATGATGATATTGCGTATCCCCTCAAAATGATTGAATCCTACGAAAAAATGATTGCGCCGGGGGACAATAATGTATGGACGGCGACAGGATTCGATTTCGTGAATCTGGAGTTACACGGGAAACGCGCAAACAAAGACACCGCCACAATCGCGGAAGGGTATGGGTCGGTTTGTGTACCGTTGAAGACATTCGGCGACGATTTTATGGAATATATGACGCGATATACCGCCATCGACAACCAGATATGCCGTCTCTCGGATGACGTCATTTTAAGCAATTATTATCATAAACAACGGGTCGGTATTAACATCCTCAATGTGCCTGGATTCTTATCGATTACGGATATGTGGAGTAACAAAAATATCCTGGATTACGGGAATGAAGACGACGCACTTCATTTGGGCGCAAGCGGCACATCGGATAATAATGTCGATCGGTATAAGCGCGTGATTACGGCGCTGAATAAGGCGAAAGACCGGCATTTTAAATTGGCGTTTATTACAGCGACGGCGGGGACGGAGACGAAGACGATACTTTACAAGTAACGCGCGACAGGCGACAGGCGAGACGCGCGGGAAGTGTGTAATTATTATTTATAGGTATATAATAACTACGCAGGCAATGGTGAAATCAAAACTCAACACAAATATCAATTATCGCGAACATTCGCATTTAGAAGAAGAAGATTTCAAGTATAATACACCGTTATTCAATTTGAAAATATTAGGTATTACTGTGATTATTGGTGTAGGACAATTGAACTACGATTTCTCGAAACGGTATACAGTGGTATACGTCCCGATTTATTTATTCAATGCGGAGACACAGTTTGTGAAACAAATTGGGGTATATGAGATGCCGTCCAATAACGTCAAAATGGACGAATCGGGCGACATAGATATCCATAAATTGACGCCGCTGTTATACGGGTTTGTGAATACGGAATTATTACGCAAATCTCTCGTGAAAGCGGGTGCGAGTGCCGCAGCCACGGCGACCCATACACAGACGAAGGCGGCGCAAGCAGCGAAGACCAAAGTAGAGACCGCTGAAATCAAGAAATCTCTCGCCGCGACAGCGACCCCGGCCGGGACAGCGACCGATGCGACTGGGAGCGACAGCGACAGCGACAGCGACAGCGACAGCGACGTCGACTACGGGGCGACATTCGGACTGGACGCACGGCAAAAACACCTATTGTCAGGCGCATCCATCCTCCCACTTCAAACAAAGGAACAATCCGAACTCGAGAGAAAACAATACAAGCACAATGCCAGCGACCTCTGGATCCAGAAGTATCTCCGAAATAAGTATTTCAACTTCATAGACAATGAAGGCGGCAGTGGTAGTGACAGTTTTTTCGCGGTGATTCGCGATGCTCTGCTTACACAAGGACGCACGACGACGATTCTTGAATTGCGTAAGCAGCTTTCGGATGAAGTGACGGATGATGTATTTCGCATATACCGAGAGAAATTCGCGCTCTATCACGGTATCGCACGAACCCAGACGCGTGAAACCAAAGAAATGGTGAATCATTATAACGACCTGAAACGTCGGATATCATCTATACACGACCGTGCACAACAACAACTCATGATTGGCGGTGCGAAGAAGCTGGTGATGGAGCATAATATGAAATTAGATGAAGTGAAATATACGAAACTGTTGGCGGGCCAGTATGATTATATGAAAGAAGTGCGGTCCACGCAGCAATTAAAAGAGCGGATGATGACGTCGCTTTATTGGCCGGATGCGTGGGGAGTGGCGACGATGGAGCGGGTATTGAATCTGAAATTCGTGTTTTTCTCGTCGAATGCGTATGAAACGGGGGATATTGATAATGTGCTTCAATGCGGCGGACCGGATACCATCGATGCTGCGATATTGAAACGCGGGGTGTTTGAACCGACCGCGTATATCTTAATCGATAAAGGGATTGTGATGACGATGGCGGGGGCGGGGCGGGGTGTGGGTGTGCAGACGATGGCGATGGAAGGGGGCGGCGGCAGGTCTCCTCGTTCACGGTCTAGGTCTCCACGGGCGGCGACGTCCACCACGGGGACGGGCACCGGCGGTTTCATTTCAAAAACCACGAACCGGAATACATACAAACTCATCACGTATAAAACACACGGTGTATTGGCATTTTCCGAATTGCCGTATGATATTAAATTACTAATTACGACCAAGTGCCTTGAAACGCAAGCAGGCGCATTTTGTTTTATCCCCCAATTTAAACTCTTCCAAAAAGAACTCGGAATACGTGCGGACGAATTACACAACACGAGTCTCGATGATTTATTGGAAGAAGTCCATACTGACGCGGGAAGTATCGGAAATCGCACTGGGTCGCATCTTTATACCCCGGATATCGTATTCCAGTTTTACGCGAAATCTAATCCGAACGCATTACCGGGTACAGGCCCCGGCGAGAAAATACCGGAACAAGACAAAATCCATTTCCAAAAACTGGCTACATTTGATAACTGGCGGCGTAAATTATCGAACTTCTGGAGTGAGCCATTTCAGTTGGACAGTCATACCTGGCAAAGCGTGGAACACTATTATCAAGGCAGTAAATTCAAAAACAATAACCGGGAATTCTACCTGAAATTCTCGCTGGATTCACGGTCGGAATTGTCGTCGGACCCCGTTCTTGCGAAAGCTGCGGGCAGTAAAAGCGGGAAATTGAAGCAGCACGATAGCCATATTCTTCGCCCCTCGCGGGTAACCATCGACCCCGATTTCTTCAATCATGGACGCAGTGAACGAGAGATGGAGAATGCGATATATGCGAAATTCTCTCAGAATAAAGGTCTTGCGGATATGTTATTGGCGACCAGGAACGCGAAACTTGTTCAATATGTCCGCGGTGGTCACCCGGTAGTGTTTCACCATTTAATACGGGTTCGGCATAAGTTGCGGACGAATGCTCGTTAACACACGCTATTCCACGCTAATCCACGCTTCGCTTGATAGCTCACAGGTTCGTTAATCTACGCGCTTCGCTTCGCTCGCATGCTCGATAGCTTCACAGGTTCGTTAATCTACGCGCTTCGCTTCGCTCGCATGCTCGATAGCTCGCTTCACTTCGTTTCGTTCGCTAACACACGCTAATCCACGCTTCGCTCGATAGCTCGCTAACACACGCTAAAATACGACGTGAAAAACCCTTGTAGCACCGCAAATATCAACATGATTACGATTATACGCACCCAGTCTTTATTTGACGGGTTGGTAAAATGAACCCCGCCACCATTTTTCGCATCGTGGTATTTACCGATATTATAATGAATCACATTTTCAATAAGATTCAATACAATGAAAATCAGAAAAGAAAATACGAAGATATCTAGTGTGCCTTTTTTGAAGTATTTCTTGTAGATGAGTCCGAACATATCGTATTATTGTATATTGAATATATAATATATAATAATACAATGCCCCCGAAATCTAAGACACCGTGGATCGAAGATGATATTCAACATGATACAGATAAACTACGTAAGTCTATTTCCGAGTTTGCGAGAGAATACCGCCCGCCGCGCCCAGGCTCAGGGTCGGGTGCTGGCCCGAACGAGAATAAAAACGCAACCAATGATTTCCTGAAACAGTTCTATGGTATTCTTGCGGAAAACGAACTCGAACTTTATAAACAGCTGACCGCGACGCAATGGACGACCGAACCCGATGGTAATTATATCGAAAAAATGACATTCAAAATATCAGAAATTAAGAATTCGGTGAATGATTTACCGCGACCGCGGATTCTCGATACACTGCGCCATCAATATGACTCCGGCGCAGGGCGGAAGGCCGGCAGTCATGGTGCTGCCGGCGACAGCGACGAGGACCGCTACATTCCCCGTGTCGTATATAAATATATCCGCGAAAAATCCGAATATTGTATTCGGTTTCAAACGACGATACATAAGCGCATTGTTTCATTGTATTTTATTACATTCCCCGAGTCGCATATTTCCGTATGCCACCGTGGCAGTGGCGGCAGTGGCGGCCATGGCAGCGTGTCGACGGCGTCTGTAGCATCAGCATCCAATTATATGTGCTCTACCGAAATCGCAATGTATCAACTTTACGCATATAAAGTATTCCTGTGGCTATCGATTGTGACCGCACTATCCGATAAGGAATGCTCCGGCAAATCTCTCGACGTATACTTTTATATGACACCATTTAAGAAGTTAGTCCCGGGTGCCTCGGCCGCCTCCTCGGCGGCGTTATCCGCAATCCACGTGAACACCGGTCTTACCCGTAATTGCGAAACCAACGGCGAAATTGTGATATACCGAACGGAAGAATGGTTCAAGGTGTTTATTCACGAATCCATGCATAACTTCAATATGGATTTCATCGACCTGGATTTATCCGCGGCCAACAAACGGCTCCGCGACACATTCTGTATCCCGCACGATGACGTCCTACTCTTCGAAACATATACGGAAACATGGGCGCGGATTATAAACACTATGTTTGAAACGTATTTCGACGCAAATATCCGCAATCAAACCGAGTTTATTCGGCATGTTCGAGAGAATCTCTCGGTGAACGCGCTATTTTATGCGTATCAGGCAGTAAAAGTCCTGGATGTGATGGACCTGAAATACGCACAAATCACCATCCTTTCACCGGAGAATATGGAGGTGTGTCGCAAACGATACGCAGAAGAGACGAATGTATATGCGTATTATATTTTAGGCGGTATTCTCTCGGTGTATGCGTTACCCTTTATATCCTGGTGCCGCGAGAATAATCACGCGAGCACGAGCACGAGCACGAGCACGAGCACGAGCGTCCCGCGCAAGTTATCAAGCGTCAAGTGTATTCGGTTTTCGCGAGATGGGGGGTCATCGGGAGAGGGCAGTAATCTAATCCGGTTTGTTGATTTTATACGTAGTGCGGCACGAGACCAAGTGTTTCTGGGGATGGTCGCATTTTGCGAAAAGAAGGCTCACGCGACGTCGTCGTCGTCGTCGTCGTCGTCGTCGCACGTATTACAAACCACGATGCGTATGACGCTATGACCCGATGGTATAAGTATTTCAATACCTGTAAAATTGAATATAAATGTTATTTTATGGATATAACGTATAGCCATCCATCGTTACTGTCTTGTCTATTCAATGTCATCATCTTCGAAGAACAATAACGTATATACCGCGACCGCGCCCCGCCCAGTCCCTCAAACAAGTATGGGTCGCCTGGTCGGTCTCACGGTCGACAATCCCAAGTATCACACGGCAGCTCCGAATGATTCATCGTGTTCGTCGCCCCCTCCTCATCTGATTCCTATTCGTGCCGCAGAATCGCAGGCTGCGTCGGCGGCGCATAACAACACCAACGACGAGCAAACGATGCTTTGGCGTAACGTCGCTACCCTGTTCGCCAGATGCGAACAAAATGACGCGGAAATACAAAAACAACGCGAGGATTATGACCCATGTATCGGCGAACTGAACCGCGTGACGGATGATTTATACCAAGAGACGCGCGATTTGAAGTGCCGCATCAGCGAAGTATCCACCGAGATGCTGGATGAAATGGACTCGAAACTCCGCCAAATGAAGAAACAGACGCGGAAGTATGTTTCCAAGAAGGTCAATAAGACCAAACAGACGACTTCGGGTGCGGCATTCGACGCGGATATGGAGGTATTCAAATATGTCGATACTGTCCGCAAGGAGTTCGTCGATACGAACTCGCAGTTGAAGGAGGAGTTGTTGACACTTCGTCAAGAAATACACGAAGAACACTCCGACCTCAATGACACTTATTACCGCGATTACAAAATGTTCCTCCAACGCGAAGATGAGATGATGGCAAAATTGGACGCTGCCGTGAAAATGAATGAGGCCACCAATCAGCGGATGAAAGACATGGAGGAGTTCTTTATGAAGCAAATCCAACAAGCACGTAATTATGCGGATACACACGTCGCGGGTGATTTGCGTGAGGAGTTCTCGGCCGCGATTTGCCGCGAGGTCGCATTTGAGAGCAAGGTGAGTGCGGAACTGGTCCAAGGCGTCCACAATGAATTGACCGACGTTATCACCCGGTCCAACGAGTATCATTCCGCACGGTATTTCGGGACAGTGGAGGATGTCAATCAATTGCGTGAAACATGCCAGACACTGAAGCAGAGTATCGGGATGGTGGATGCTGAATTGTCGGATACGAAGGAAATTGTTGAATTCCTGAAGGATGAGGTGGGTCAGGCGACGAACACCGTCGATGAAATGACATATACGGTGGCAGAGATAAATACAGCTATTGTGAAACAAAAGGAGGAGATTTACAATGAAATGGACGGTGATTATTATGATATGAAGGATTATGTGAAACGTCGCATCCAAAGACACGTGCGTCATTCTCACCAAAAGACTCCTGCTGCTGCCGCCGCCGCCGCCGCCGCTGCCGCGTCCGAACCTACGGACGCGATTTCGATGATTGTCTCTGAATACGCCGAAGCAGCGGATGCCGATGCCGAAGCCGCAGCCGAAGACGAGAATGTTATCATTATGGATGACACGTGTTTCATCAGTGACGACGACGAGGAAGGTAGAAACTGTACGAATATAACACATACGTAATTCTATGAATTGAGTGAATGATTTCGAGCCAATAATTTTTTATCATAAAAATTTATGTTGATTATAATCAACATAAAATTGAACAGAATAGTATCATGGTCAGCACATCACACAGCAACAGCGATGGGAATCAGAAACCTAAATCGATTTATTCAAACGAAATGTCCGACCACAGCGTCGAGGATACATCTAGAGCAATTACGCGGAAAGAAAATCGCGGTAGATACGAGCATTTACATGTATCGTTTTGCCGGCGAAAACGCGCTGCTTGAGAATATGTATTTGATGGCGTCGTTGTTTCGGCATTATAATATCCACGCGGTCTTCGTGTTTGATGGCATGCCACCTCCGCAAAAAACCGAACTCATTGAAAGCCGCCGACGAAAGAAAGACCAAGCCAAGCAGCAATACAATATTGTAGCCGACCAATTGAAACAATGCCAACGAACCCAGTATTACAATCCCGAAATCGCCGAAATCGAAGAAACAATGACGCAGTTACGAAAGAGGTTCGCACGTTTACGCGAAGGCGACATCGACAATGTGAAGGAACTGCTCGTTAGTTTCGGGTTCGCGATTATCGACGCTGAAGGCGAAGCGGATGTAGTATGCGCGAGGCTGGCGATAAAAAAACGCGTCTACGCGTGCCTCAGCGATGACACAGATATGTTCGTTTATGGCTGTCCGGTCATATTACGACACATCAGTTTATTAAATCACTCGGTTGTGAGTTATACGATGGCGGACATACTGGCAGAAATAGGCATAAGCCAGCACGAATTCAAGATGATGTGTGTCGTTAACGGCACAGACTACGACGCCGCCGCCGTCGCCGGCGGCACTGCTGTCAATGTCAATGTCAATGCCAGCGACCGTATATTCCACATATACGACCTAATGACGGAATTCAAACGCCTGTCGCCGAAAGAACAGAAGAAATACCAGGACGGCGGCGGATTTTATGATTGGATTGATGAACGTAAAAAAGGGGTCGTGAATAGCAGCGGCGTGATTTCGATGATGACAACCGAGGCGATGTTTGATACGTCATCGTCACCGTCACCGTATTCCGGCAATAACGCCGGGACAATCGACCAGCAGTATAAACAAATCGCAAACCGCGACGATATTTATAAAGACCGAATTATGGAAGTGATGAAGAAGGATGATTTCATATTCATATCGGATGAATCATCGCCATATAGTATTTGAATAATCGTAATAAAAATAAGACGTTTTTTGTTTCATTTTTATTTATAATATTCAGCGAGCCAGCGAACAGAGAAGCGCAAGAACGCGAGCACCATTTAGGCCTTGACAGCGACAGCAGCGGCACCACCAGCTGCAGCGGCAGGAACAGTCTTGGCGAAGTGAGCAGCCATGAACTTCTGAAGGTTGAAGTAAGTCAACTCCTCGCCCTTCTTCAGCTTCAGAAGCTTAAGAAGCTTGGCATCGGGGTTAATCTTGCGACCGTTGTCCTTATCCTGAAGCTTCTGGGCGCGAATGTAGGCATTCACTTCACGAGTAACTTCAGTTCGCGCAAGAACACTGCCCTCGGGTCTGCCGAGAAAAGCGGCCAACTCGTTGGAAATCAAGGTAGGCTTGACGAAACCAGAAGGCGCACGGTTAGCGTTGGTCTTGCGACGCTTGTTGGCCTTATTGGCGACACGAAGCTCGCGGGCGTGCTGGCGCTTGAGCTCGTTCACCTCGGAACGAATAGAAGTAATAAGCGATTGGGCACCCTGAAGCTTGCTCAAGACGCTCACGTAAAGAGCAGCAGAGACAGAACCCTCGACCTCGGCGACGGCAGCGGCAGCCTCGCCCTCAACAACGGGGGGGGTCACAACGGCAGCAGCCTCAGTGGCCTCAGAGGCAGCCTTGGAAGCAGCCTTGGGCTTGGCGACCTTGGTAACAGGAGCAGCAGCGGCGGCAGGAGCGACAGCGGCAGCAGGAGCGACCGCGACCGCGACAGGCGCAGCAGCAGAGGCGGAAGAAGAAGACGAAGAAGAAGCAGACTTGACCATGTTATCGGTTATACACTTATGAGTAAAGTCTTTTTAAGTTAGTTTCGGCACATTTTGCACATATTGATTTACAAAACCGCCTCATACAACCAAGGCAATGCATTTCGCGCATTTTGATTTACGATTGTCAACGTCGCCAATACATAAAACGCACCTAAACACTGGTCCTCTCGAGTCACACCACGTTTCACGATATTGTTGATAATCGACACAGCAATCGTCCGTAATTCAGAGTCATTTAATAAATTCACCACGTTCAAATTCACGCTGACATTATTTAACATGAAGGGATTTCCGTGAGGGGGGCAAATCCGATTCTTCATCTCTTGTGATAAGTTCGCACGATAATACCAGATGTCGTGAATATGACGAATGAACCTCAAAAACTCGGGACGCTGTAATGTTGTAAACCATTCCGAGTCGGAGTAATTTCCGAGCGTATTGATATGTTGGAAAAGACCGACAATATACAGTTCTTCCTGTTTTTCTCTCGATAGTGCGCGATTGTCTCTGCCTGTACCGCCGCCGCCGGCCGCCGCACCACCGTCGCCCCCCGCTGCGCCACTACTGTAGTCATACGAATCATCTTCGTTATCAACATCCTCCAATTTAATCGTTGTGCGAAACCGTAATAGGGTTCCGTATATTAACTTGTCATAGACGTTTTGAACGATTTTCACCGGCAGTAAATTCCGATTATATGGGTTGGTTATTTCGGGGAATGAATTCAGGATAAGATTGTATATCGACGCAATATGAAACCCGTATATTTTCCCGTCACGGTCGCGGAATGTGAATAGATTCTGGGGCGCGATATCTGTTAATTTATCAAACGTATAAAAATCCGTATCATTGACACAACTTTTCACGTGTAAATACCCCGGCCCGCTTAATAAACGATATTTAGCCGAAACGTATTGTCTAAATTTGCGTTGGATTTTAACGATGACATGGGATTGTCGCAGATGCGTATATACCCTAAGGGTTAATTCCGGTTTTGTGCCGGATTTTTTGATGCCGTAATGGACGCAAAGTGTGCGTAAATCCGTTAGAGTGTATTTCGTCGTTTTGACCTTTTCATATTCGCCGGTTTTCAATATAATAATATTGGACGGGGGTGGTTCGTCATCATAGGGCGACGGCGGCGGTCCCGGCGACGGACCGTCTTTAGACGTCATGGAAGAAGAATCGGTGTTTTCTACGTCTTCATTGAGCTTCATTTTCTTTCGAACCGGTGCAGCACCCGCGCCACTACCCGTGCCACTACCCGTGCCACTACCCGTGCCACTACCCGCATTACCGCTATATGCGATAGTTAATTCCGATGAACCCGGCATTTGGCGTTTCAGTTTCAGTTTTCGCAAATAGACTTTATCCGGATTGTTATACAATTTGAATTGTAACAACAATTGATATAATCTATGAATTTCTGATTTGTATGAGAGTGTCGCGGCAGCAGTGGTCGCCGCTGGCACAGCCGGAGGATTCGCATTCATTTAAGTATATATTAGTAAGGTATAATGTTTATTATGTTTTTTGCGAACACATAATAAAGATATTATGTTGTATTATAATATAAAACCATTATGCGTATATCAGCTTGTTTCCTTTTATGTCTTCTGTCTGCGTCACTCGTGAGCAGCATTCCTGTTGCGGAGGTTCCACCTCACCATGGCGGCGCATTCAACGTTTCAGAAGACGTAAATGACACCCACGACGTCCTTCATCCGGAGGTGGTCGTAGTGATTGCTGCGTCGGAACGCAAGTTGTTGCGACATGCCGTGTTTAAGCGTGCGCCCGCACCCGCACCGAAGCCTGCGCCGAGACCCGCGCCCGCGCCCGCACCGAAGCCTGCGCTAGTGATAAGGGTCGCCGCACCCGCACCGAAGCCCGCACCGAAGCCCGCACCGAAGCCCGCACCGAAGCCCGCACCGAAGCCCGCACCGACGCCCGCACCTACACCGAAGCCTACACCGAAGGCGACGCCCAAGCCGAC
>Ga0114966_10000047_pt1 | contig 103416 bp, 98 predicted proteins | sample M_130207_XF_Meta_FD_87029 | JGI IMG/M metagenome (GOLD analysis project Ga0114966, IMG submission 87029) | Freshwater microbial communities from Lake Montjoie, Canada to study carbon cycling - M_130207_XF_MetaG | ecosystem: Environmental > Aquatic > Freshwater > Lake | place: Lake Montjoie...
AGCCGCAGCATGTAGGGCGCCAAGGCGGCCACCAACAGGCCCGGCGGTTTCGCCGGGGCATCGGGAACGGAGAAGATCGACGAGAAGTCGTAGAACTCGCCGTGCGCGTCGGCGCGACCGTTGCCGGCGAACGCACTGTGAAGCGCCTCGACGTACTCGCGCGTGTGCACACCGGCCCGGTCGTACGAGTAGCCGTACATCTTCTCGATGACTGACGGGTGCGACGGGCCGATGCCCAACGTGAGCCGCCCGCCAGCCGCCGCGTTGGTCGACAGCGCGCCACGGGCCATGGCTTGGGGATGGAACGGGTACGTGGGCACGACGGCAGTACCCAGCTCGATGCGCGAGGTCTCGCGGCCCGCGATGGTGAGCGCGACCATCGCGTCGAGGCTCCAAGGCACGTAGGGCACCCACCCGCTCGCGAGCCCCACGGCCTCGGCCCACTGCGCGCGTTCGACGAGATCGTCGATACCCACCTGCGACGGGCTCGTATCGCTGATGAACATGCCGAGCTTCACGACAGACCCCCAAGGTCGGCCACCGAGCGCGGCGCGCACCAGTCGATCACGGCCACGAGCGCCTCGCATAAACGGTCCGAGGCCATGGCCAGGTTCGCCTCGAACTGCGCCACGGTGTCGGCATGCGCGTCGACCAGGTCGGTGATCGCCTTCACCGCCAGGATGGGCACATCGAGAAGCTCGGCCACCCAGGCCACGGCCGCGGCCTCCATGTCCTTCACCGAAGCTCCGCTCGCCGCGATCATGCGCCGGTCGTCGTCGGTCTCGTCGAGGGAATTGCCGGTAGTCACGATGCCTTGGCGAAGTCCGAGCGCCCGCGCGAGCGCATCGGCGCGCACCGCGGGATAGCTGCCGACCCCGTAGGAGTCGTAGCCGGGGATCGCGATCCGTCGATCGTGATAGACGAAGTGCGTCTCGCTCAGGTAGACGTCGCCGATCCTCCCACCGGCCCGCGCCCATCCGCCGGCCGTGCCCGCAGTGATCACGAGATCTGGTCGGTGCTGCTCGAGCGCAAGGTAGGTGTTGAGCGCCGCGGGTTGCGTGCCGATCTTGTCGACGCCGTGGCGCGGGTCGCGTCCGTTCACCGCGACGACCACCTCGCAGCCGGAGCGTTCGGCCATATACCAACCGAACGAGAGCGAGGGCGGCGACGCCCGCGCAACGGCACCGAGTCGTTCGAGCACCGGTGCTGCTTCGGCGCCCATGGCCATGACGATGACGATCCGTTTCATGTGGGTCGATCGTACGCGGGATGCCCGACACCACCGCCCGCGCCGATCGGGCGCGCGCGTAAGAATGTCGCCATGTCCGACAGCTCAGCCATCAGCCACGGCCTCGACTTCGTCCGCGAACGCTTCGTCGAGACCAACGGCATCCGCATGCACGTCGTCGAAGCCGGGCCCGTCGACGGCCCCGCCGTGGTGCTGTGCCACGGCTTCCCCGAGAGCTGGTACTCGTGGCGCCATCAGCTCCGGGCGCTCGGCGCGGCCGGGTACCACGTGATCGCCCCCGATCAGCGGGGCTACGGCCAGACCGACACGCCCGACGACATCGACTCGTACACCCAGCTGCACCTGGTGGCTGATCTCGTCGGCCTGCTCGATACTTCGGGCATCGAACGAGCCGTGGTCGTCGGCCACGACTGGGGCGCACCGGTGGCCTGGAACGCGGCCGCGCTCCGGCCCGACCGCTTCGTGGCCATGAGCGCACTGTCGGTGCACTGGAGCGGGTACCACCCGTATACCGGGCCGCCGACGGCTTCGATGCGCGACGCGCTGCGGGGTGGCTTTCTCTACGTGTTGCACTTCCAGGAACCCGGCGTGGCCGAGGCCGAGCTCGATAGCGACATCCGCGCCACGCTGGGTCGGTTCCTGTATTCGCTGTCGGGCGACATCCCACGCGACCAGTACCGCTTCTTCGACGCCGCGGCGCGCGACATGAGCGGGGTGCTCGTCGACGCGCCGGGGCCGTTGCCCTGGCTCACTGCGCACGACCTCGACGTCTTCACGGCCGAGTTCGAACGACGGGGCACGTTCCGCGGCGGCATCAACTGGTACCGCAACATTGACGCGAACGCAGCGTTGCTGGCCGCGTTCGTGGGGCGCCGCGTCGAACAGCCTGCGCTCTTCATCGGCGCGGAACGGGACTCGATATTCGGCCAGACCCGGGAGTCCGTCGACGCAACTCGCAGCGCGGTGCCTCAGCTGCAGCAGGTGTGGATCGCCGGAAGCGGCCACTGGGTGCAACAGGAACGTCCCGACGAAGTCAACGCGGCGCTACTCGACTTCCTCGGGGCGCTCCCGCGTTGGTGAGAGGTGCACGCGGCAGCTGCCGATCATGGTGGTAAACGCGTACTGAAACCATGCGGTCTCCTCGGCCAGGCAGGACGCGACGATCTGGTAGATCACGCGCACCGAGGAGTGGGGATGTTCGAGGTCAGCGTCGAGCAGTGCGTGCAGCTGCGAGAGCCGGACGCCCTCGTTGCGCACGTCGAAGGCTCGAAGGCGCACAACGGCGGCGGCATCGCCGCAATGCGCCACACGGTCGCTGCGCACCTCGACTGCGTCGTAGGTCGCCGCGACATGTCGTTCACCCGCAGCCATCACGTTCGCGAGATCGAGGTCCGCCGGCACGCCCTCGCGGCTGATGACCACGTTGGTGCGAAACCAACCATGGTCCTCCGCTGGGCGGAGCACCGCCAAGGTTCCCGGTGCGTCGTGCACCTGCCACCCCTCGGCGAGCACGAGGTGCAACCGACGAGCGCCGTCGTCGTCAAGTAGCACCAAGGTCACCGGGCCGTCGGCGAGGGTCATGAGAAAAGCCCCTTCACCATGTGGAGGCCCTTCTTCACCGCACCCGCGCCGCCACCGACCATGTCGGCCACGCCGCCGGCGACCGCACGCGGATTCACGCTGACGTCTACGCCCACGTTGAACCCGAGCCCGATCGTGGCCCCGAGATCCACCGCGAACGAGATCTTGTCGAGGCCGATGTCGGCTTCGGCTTTGTACTGCGCGCCGACACCGGCGCTCACGCCGGCATGCGGCCGAGCGACCACGCCCAGCACGGATACCTCACCTTCGACCTCCGCCTCGGCGCCGACGAGCATGCGACCTTCGACCTCGGCCTGTAGGCCATGGAGTCCGACCTTGACGGTGGCCTCGCCTTCGATCGCCGCGCCGCCGAACACCCGTGCCGCTACCCCGGCGCCGAGTGCAGCGTTGCCGACCGATGCTGTTGCCGAGACCGCAACGCCGATCTCGACCCGACCGCCGACGGTGAGATGGGCCTCGCGGTTGCTGACCCCGGCATTGGCCTGGACCGTCATGCCGAGGCCGGCGTGCGCGTGGAGATCGAGGTGCGCCTTATCAGTGCCGAATCGGCGCGTCCCGCCGGCGCCCGTCAACGACGAACGCGCCACGTTGGCGAGCGACATCTCGGTCGTCGTCGACGTCCAACCATCCTGCACCGAACCATTGCCGACGCTGAGCTTGTGGCTACGGGCGGCTCGGTCGAGGGGCCCCGACATCTCGCCGGCGTAGATCCGGCGTACACCGCGGGCGTAGCGCCAGGTGTGACTCGAGGTGTTTCCCGAGGACAACTGCGTCCAGGGGCTTGTGCCGGCCCAGAGCCACCCGTCGTTCACCGCAGCAAGGGTCGCGTCAGCCGCGGTGAGCGCCTCGGAAACGTCGCGCACGAACATCGCGAGATCGTCGAGGGACCGCGCGAGCTCCCCAAGGTCGCTCGCGGCGTTCATGGTCTCGGCCACCAGCATGGTCGTGCCGGTCGTCAACGGGATGATGTCGAGCGACCGGCCCAGCGCCGTGCGCAGTGCTCCGTGCGCGTCCGCCTGGGAGCGCAGGCGCCACGCGAGCTCGGCGAGAACTTGGGGCTCCCCCGCAACCGCGCTCACGAGCACACCTGTTCGTCGCGCGCTCGGCGCCCGGCGAGGGCGACCAATGCGAGCGCCTCGTTCACCCGGCGAACGCGTAGCTCGATCTCGCGGATGGCGGCCTCGAACCGATCACGGTGGCCGCCCTGCCACCCGTCGGTCAGGGCGGTGTCACGGCGCCGACCGTCGGCAAGGGCGTCGAGCCGGCTCCGCACCAACGCCACCGCGTCGTCGAGGCCCTCCATGGCCGAGGACGACTCAGGGGGCGCGGACGGCGGTACGGCAGGTTCGAGTGGCACCCCAACAGCCTGTCATGCTGTTTGAGTATTTATCAATACCCTTCGCTCCGGCCAGCTGCTTGCAGCGTTCGCCGAGGCAAGGGAAGCGCGTGTACGACACGTCTTCGACGTGGGCCAGCTTCACCCCCGCTCGGGTTCTTGCCCAGGCTGATGCCGATGAGCGCCGGCATCACTGCGGTGGATGACGCAAGAAACTTGAACCACCGGCGGAACGCCCTGTATTCGGGGCCGAGCTTGGTGAGGATGTTGGATCCCTAACGCTTTCGGCCCGCTTCGGAGCCGTTCACTACACTCGCCCGCGCCGGCTCGGACCTGTGCCGGGACCCGACCAGGAGGGCCCATGGGCTCCATCGTTCCCGCCGGCCAGCTCGTGTGGGGCACCCAGATGCCCATCCAGATGCACTCGCTCTCGCGTCGCGAGGAATGGGAGCCTGCAGCGCCAGTACGCGAACTCGTGGCCGTGGCCAAGGCGGCTGACGACGCGGGCGCGTTCTTCGTGGGTGTGTGCGATCACGTGGCGCTCCCCTACGACGCGTACACCGAGAAGATGAGCCCCACGTGGTACGACACCGTCGCCACGCTCGGTTACCTCGCCGCCCATACCGACCACGTCCGGTTGCTGGCCTCGGTCGTCATTGCGGCATACCGCCATCCGCTGGTGATCTCCAAGGCGTTCTCCACGCTCGATCACCTGTCCGAGGGCCGGGCCGTGCTCGGCGTGGGCGCCGGCCACGTCGCGGGTGAGTTCGCGGCGCTGGGCGTCGACTTCGCGAAGCGGGGTGAGATCACCGACGAGACGATCGATGCTGTGCGCGGGGCCTTCCAGAACGAATACAGCGAGCATCATGGTGCCCACTTCGACTACGGGCCGGTCGGCCAAGGACCGCGACCGGTGGCGGGCGACGTGCCGATCTGGATCGGCGGCTCCAGCAAGCCCGCGCTGCGCCGCGTGGCCGAGCGCGGTGATGGTTGGATCCCCCAGGGCACGCCCCGGGCCGAGATGCGGGCCTGCGTCGACTACATCCACGCGCATCGCGACAAGACGCGGCCGGGGGCCGCGCTCGACCTCGGGTTCTTCCCCGAAAACATCTACGTCGGTCGGGCCGGCTGGGACATCGGGCCGACCGCACTCACCGGTGACCCCGAACCGATCGCCGAGTCGCTCCGAGAGGCGAGCGACCTCGGGTGCAACGCGCTGCACATCCGTCTGCGTAGCCGCTCCGCGAGCGAGCTGTGCGACCAGCTCGCCGCGTTCGGCCGCGACGTCGCCCCACTACTCAACTAACCCCCGCCTACCAGAGCATCGAAACCCCGCCGTTGGGGCGCAACACCTGGCCGGTCACGAACTTGGCCGCGTCGGAGGCCAGGTACAACATCGCAAAGGCCTGGTCATTCGGCTCCCCGGGGATGCCCATCACCGACATCTTGGAGCGTTGCGCGACGTAGGCGGCCTTGCGTTCCGGATCGACGGTGCCGTCCTCGCGGAGCACGTGCCGTTCGTTCATCGGCGTGTCGACCCAGCCCGGGGCGACGGTGTTGACGCGCACCTGATGAGGGCCAAGCTCGGCGGCGAGCGAACGGCTGAACTGCGCGGCGGCGGCCTTGGCCGTGGCGTAGGCGATCATGAACGGGGTCGGCGCGTCGACAGCGCCGCTGGTGATGTTGATGATGCTGCCCTTGCGCTTCGGGATCATGGCCCGCGCTGCGGCCTGCGAGCCGTAGACCACGCCGCGAAAGTTCACCGCATGCACCCGGTCGAGCTCGTCCTCGGTGACATCGAGCGGACCTGACTCGGTGATGATCCCGGCGTTGTTGATCATGACGTCGAGCCGGCCGTGCCGGGCCAAGACGTCGGCGACCAACGCGTCGACCTCGAGCCGCTTCGACACGTCGACCTCGGCCGAGTCGGCCGAGTAGCCAGCGGCGCGCAACTCGGCCGCCGTGGCAGCCGCGAGCTCGGCCCGGTTGTCGACGATCACGACGTGCGCCCCCACGTCGGCGAGCAGCGTCGCTGCGGCCTTCCCGAGACCTCGTGCGGCGCCGGTGATGATCGCGACCCGGCCGGTCATGTCATAGGTGTCCTGAACGATTCCCATGACCGGGAGTTCATCACGTCGGGGCGACCAACCACGGCTCGTCACAGAACTGCAATGCGCCGTTTCGCCGAAAGGCCCCCGACACCATTGACTTCCGCTCTAGGGTGCCGAAGCTTTGAGGGCTACCGGTCAACGACGCCCGGGGGGGTTTCTCACATGAATACACCCATCTGTCTGCTGTGCAACGCACGCGGTGCCACGCATCGTCCGGGCCGTCTCGGCCGCTACGCACAGACCTGCGATCGCTGCGAGCAGCGACGCGGATCCCACCTGGAACGCGCCACGTCCGAGGTGAGCCGGCCGGTGACCGAAAGGCCCCTGGTCGAGCGCGCCAGCGTGTCGGTCACGGCCACTGGCCAGGTACAAGCCTTGCAGTGGAGCGCCCGTCCCCGCTGACCGACGCGGCCGAGATCGCACTGAGCCACACCTGATGTGGCCGAGCGCGATGTCAGCGACGGATGGTCAGATACCGAGCGAACGACCGATGCGGTCGCGATGGAACGATGCGTCACCCCACGAGGCGGCGAGCGCCCAGCCCCGCTTCATCCATAGGTGTAGGTCATATTCGAACGTGTAGCCGATCGCGCCGTGGCACTGCAACGCCATACGCGCCGCCTTGTCGACGGCGTCGGACGCCGCAGCCTTGGCCAGGGACACGTCGCGCCCACGATGCGGGGTGGAGTTCGCCACTGCGTACGCGGCCACGTGAGCCAAGGGGCGGGCGAACTCCGTGGCGAGGAGCGCGTTCGCGACCTGGTGTTTGACCGCCTGGTACGAACCGACGACCTTGCCGAACTGCTCGCGCTGGCCCACGTAGTCGACGGTGACCTCGATGAGGGTCTGTGCGATGCCCACGCACTGGGCCGCCGCGGCCAGCGCGCCCCGATCGCACGCATCGACTACGGCCTGCTGCGCGGCAGGACCCTTGGCCAGCAGCGTCGCATCGCTCGGGGTCCAGGCCACCGAGAACAAGCGGCGTGAGTAATCGACGGAGCGTTGCGCGGTGAGCTTCACGTCGGCCGCGGGAACCGCGTGCACTTCGTCTTCGTGCACCAGCAACAGCACATCGGCTTGATCGGCGTAGAGCACGTACGGCGACCCAACCCCGACGCCAACGATGACCTCGCCCGCCGCGGCCTTGGCCAACCATGCCGACTCGCCGAGCTCGGCGAGCAGCGGCAGCGCAACCGCGGTGTGCTCGATGAGCACCTCGGGCAACGCGGCGCGGCCCGCCTCCTCCTGCAACAGCACGAGGTCGACCTCGTTCATGCCCATTCCACCAGCGGCTTCGGGTGCGGTGAGCGCAGCGACACCCATGTCGACGAGCTTGTCCCACAGGCCCGGCACGCGACCCGTGGAGTTCTGCCATGCGGCGCGCACCGCCTCTGGCTTGCACTCGTTGGCCAGCAGGTCGCGCACGGTGTCGCGGAACAGCAGTTGATCTTCGGTGAATGCGAATTGCATGGCGCTTCCCTTACCGCGGCAGCCCGAGCACGCGCTCGGCGATGATGTTGCGTTGGATCTCGTTGGTGCCTGCGTAGATGGGGCCGGACAGCGCGAACTGGTAGCCGTCCATCCAGGTGCCGTCATCGACGGCGTCAGGGGCGTCGCCCATGAGCTCGCCCTGGGCGCCCGCCAGACGAAGCGCGGTCGCGTGGATCTCGACGTCCATCTCGGACCAGAACACCTTCATCAGACTCGCCTCGGGCCCCATGTGCCCGCCGCCCATGAGGCGCGACGCGGTCGAGAACGTGAACCAGCGGTATGCCTGTGCGTTCATCCAGTTGCGGATGATCTGATCGCGCAGCGTCGGATCAACGCCACCGACGCGCTCGTCGCGGGCCTCGCTCATTCGCTGGAACAGTTCGACGGCGCGTTCGGCGGGCGCCATGAAACGGCCCGGGCTGCGCAGGTTGAGCCCACGTTCGCTCGACGCGGTGGCCATGGCCACGTTCCAGCCTTGGCCCTCGCCGCCGAGGATCATGGACTCGTGCACGCTCGCGTCCTCGAAGAACAGTTCGGCAAAGCCCGGCTCGCCGTCGAGGCGGCCGACCGGGTTGCGCTCCATGCCAGGCGTGTCAGCGGGAACCAGGAAGTACGTGAGCCCCTTGTGGCGTTGCGCCTCGGGGTCGGTGCGGAAGATGCAGAAGATCCAGTCGGCGAAGGCGCCGCGCGAGCACCAGGTCTTTTGTCCATTGACCACGAAGTGGTCGCCGTCGCGCACCGCTTTGGTCTTGAGCCCGGCCAGGTCGCTACCCGCGTTCGGCTCGCTCCAGCCCTGCGCCCAGATCTCCTCGCCACTGGCCATCTTCGGGAGGAAGCGATCCTTCTGCTCCTCGGTGCCGAAGCCGAAGATCGTGGGGCCGAGCAACGTGACCCCGTTCGCACTGACGCGGCCTGGCGCGCCGCAGCGGTAGTACTCCTCTTCGAAGATCAACCACTCGATGAGCGTGCAGTCGCGGCCACCGTACTTCTCGGGCCACGAGACGACCGACCAACGGTCGGCGTGCAGTTCCTTCTCCCACCCGCGGTGTTGCTCGAAGCCGTCAGCGGTGTCCATCGATCGCAACGACTTGGCCGGCACGTGCTGTTGGAGCCATGAGCGGATGTCGTGGCGGAACGACTCTTCGGCCTCGGTGAAGGTGAGATCCATACCTACCTACTTGAGCTTCTCGGCCATCGACCGGGCGTTCTGCCCGGCCAAATGGTTCTCGGTGGTGAGTTCGTTGTGCGCGTGCGCCAGATGATGCATGTGATAGGTCCCGTCGATGGTGTCGCGCAGACCTTGTTGGTCCTCGGCGAAGTTGACGGCCCGCTTCGTGAGCGCCAGACCGAAGCGGGGCATCTCGGCGATGCGGCTCGCGAGCGCGAGCGTGGCCGACTCGAGGTCGGTGTCGGGCACCACGCGATTGATCATGCCGACCTCGTATGCCCGCGACGCCGGCATGCGGTCGCCGGTCATGAGGAACTCCTTCGCGATGCGCGGCGGCATCACGAACGGATGGGCGAACCACTCGGCCCCCGGCACGCCCATGCGGATGACTGCATCGGCGAAGAAGGCGGTGTCGCTCGCAACGATGAGATCACAGGTCCACGCGAGCATCAGCCCGCCACTGACGCAGGCGCCTCGCACCGACGCGATGATGGGCTTGGGGATCTCGCGCCAACGACGACACATGCCGAGGTACTGCTCGTTCTCGCGGGCGTAGTGGCGCTCGGCGCCCGCCTTGTCGGCATGGCCGTAGTGCAGCGTGGCCACGCGCGGGTAGTCCAGGTCGACGTCGCGACCCGGCGAGCCGATGTCGTGCCCCGCGGAGAAGTGCTTGCCCGCACCGCGCAGCACAATGACCTTGACTGAATCGTCCTCGACCGCCCGGTGATAGGCATCGTCGATGGCATAGGTCATGCGCCCGTTCTGGGCGTTCGCGAACCCCGCCCGCGCAAGCGTGACGAACGCGACGGGACCTTCGGTTGAGTAGCTGACGACCTCGGCCTCGGCCTCGAGGTTCGGTGCCGGCCGCTGGTCATCCGGAGCTGCTGCCATGGAGGCGCTACTGCTTCCCGCAGAGGTGGTCGAGGCGTTCGATCGCTTGCTGCACGCAGAGGTCGATGATCTCCTGGCAGCTCTGCAAGGTGTCGATGGCGCCGACGCCCTGCCCCGTGGGAAGGATGCCGACCTCGGGGTGTCCGTCGACCAAAGTCGCCTTGGTCAGCATGGGGGCGTTCGCGGCGAGCGCGAGCTGGGCCCACGAGAGGTCCTGGCTCTTCTTCATGGCCAAGCCCTCCTTCAGGAGGTCGCGATAGCTGGTGCTCGTGAGCTTGCGGAACTTCAGCGCGTTGCTGAACGCCTTGGGGAACGCCAGGAACTTGGCCCTCTCGAGCTCGTCGATGAGCTTGGTGCGGATGACACGCTGGGGCGCACCGTCGATGGCCTTGGTGACCACGGTGCCGGTGAGCGGGGTGTCGAGGTAGATCTGCTTGACGTGCGCAGGCACCGCGCTATCGGACGACATTAAGAACCGCGTGCCCATGGCGATGCCGTCGGCGCCGTAGGCGAGCGCAGCGGCGAGTCCACGGCCGTCGTAGACCCCGCCCGCGACGATCACCGGGATGTCGACCGCGTCGAGCACCTGCGGGATGAGGATCGAGGTCGGGATGACACCGGTGTGGCCACCACCCTCGGCCCCCTGCGCGATGACCGCGTCGACACCCCACGCCGCGACCTTCTCGGCGTGGCGACGCGCCCCGATCGTAGGCATGACCACCACGCCGGCGTCCTTGAGCTTCTTCACGACGGCTTCGCCGGGCGCCTGCGCGAACGACGCGACCTTGACCTTGACCTTGATGACGTAGTCGACGCGTGCATCGATGTCGACGGCATCGGTGCGCAGGTTCACGCCGAACGGCTTGTCAGTCGCGGCCTGCACCTCGGCGATGGCCTGCTTCATCTGTGCGAACGTCATGGGCGCCGCGGCGATGATGCCGAGTCCGCCCGCGTTGGACGTGGCCGCGGCGAGGTGTGCGTTGGCCACCCAACCCATGCCGGTCTGCACGATCGGGTAGCGGACCCCGAACAGCTCGGTGATGCGGGTCTTCAGGCGCGGGTCGTCGGCCATCACTTGAACTCACTCTTGCGCGCGCCCTTGGGGTCGATCACGGTGCGCAGCATCTCGAGCTCGTCATCGGTGGGCAAACGGCTCGTGGGGATGTCACCATCGATCACCAGCTCGAAGGTGGTGGCATCGACGATCTGGTCAACGGTGACGCCCGGATGCGTCGACACGAGGCGCATGCGGTTGTCGGGCGTGTTGTGATCGAACACACCGAGGTTCGACACGATGCGGCGGATCTCGAAGAAACGGCCGCAGGCGGGGCTGAGGGCACGGATCTTGTCGTAGCCGGGGCCCGACACGACGTCGACCTGCTCGCAGAAGACCTGCTTCGAATGGTTCGGGATCCAGTAGGTCACGGTGTGGTTGATCACGTTGCCCGGCGCGCCGCGCAGACCGAGCAGCTGGGCCTTGGGCTTACGCCAGTCGCCGATGGCCGCGAGGTTCTGGTTGCCCCACATGTCGATCTGGTTGGCCCCCATGACCACGTGGCGCTTGCCCGACCACACCACGTCGAAGATGGTGCGATACGGCATGTAGGCCTCGATGACCTTGGGCGGGTTGGTCACACCCACCGGGATGGTGTTCGCGATGAGCGCAGCCACCGTGTCGGTCATCATGAGATCGGGTTCGAAGGTGGCGCGGGCCAGCCGACCACCACAGATCGGCACGATGCCGATGGGGTTGCACAGGATCTCGCCGTCGCCGCGGAACGCATCGGCAACCGCGGTGACGCACACCTCGTCGAGAGTTACGTCGGACGTTGTAGGAGGCTTCATTGTCACTTCTCCCCTCGTGCCGTGATGGCCTTGACGTACTCGTCGTGCGACGGGAGGTCGAGGTACTTCGTCTTGAACGCCTTCCAGGCGTCGTCGTCCTTGGCAGTCGCCGCGTACTCGCGCTGGAACGCTTCGTCGCGCTCGTAGTCGGACGGGCACTCGGTGAAGTGCGCGCCGAGGGGCGCTTCGACCACGCCAGTGACGTACATCCGCGGGATCTTCAGCGTGTGCACCGAGCCGTACTTCAAGAAGTCGTCGGTGGGGATGATCTTCTCGGTGGACATGTAGGTCTTGGGCGAGCCCATGGCCATGAGGTCGTCGAAGAACAGGTCGGGCCCGAGGAACTGGCCGTTGCCGCGCTCGTCGGCGCGGTTCATGTGGATGAGCGCGGCGTCGAGCTTGAACGCCGGGATGGCCACGAGCTCTTCGTCGTCATAAGGCGACTTCACGAGTTTGAGGTCGGGGTTCATGGTGAGCATGTGCGACCCCAGGCCGGCACGGGTGGGGTAGAAGGGCACCCGATGCGCCGCGGCCATGAGCCCGAGGTAGAAGGCGCCTTCGTCATACTCGCTGAACTCGATCGAGCCACTCTGCTTGGCCTTGCGGAAGTGCGGTTCGAGCGGGATCGAGTCGAGCGAGACGAACCCATACACCACCTTCTTGACCTTGCCCGTCGCGCACAGCAGGCCCACGTCGGGGCCGCCGTAGGTGACGATGGTGAGATCTTTGAGGTCGCTGCGGAGGATCGCGCGGACGAGTGACATCGGCTTGCGGCGAGAACCCCAGCCGCCGATGCCGATGGTCATCCCGTCGCGGAGCTCGGCGACCACGTCGTCGTCGGTCATTCGCTTGTCTGACATGGCCGTAACCGTACGCGAGAAGGGCAGTTGCGGCTAATAGGGCACGACGGTCACCTGTCGCTCAGCTGTCACGGCCCCGCACCGAGGTGCGCCGGTGGCGCACCGACCCGGCGGCACCGTACTGTGCGCGCTATGTCAGGGAGCGCAACCGCATCGTCCGAGCTCGATCTCACCGGGAAGACCGTCATCGTGACGGGCGGCACCAAGGGCATCGGCCGCGTCATCACCACGACCTTTCTCGAGCACGGGGCCGATGTCGTGATCTGCGCCCGCAACGCGCCCGATTCGCCCGTCGCCGCGAACGGCAAGGAGGCCGTGTTCGTGGCGTGCGACGTGCGCGACCCCGAGCAGGTCAAAGCCGTTGCGCAGGTCGCGCTCGATCGTTTCGGCCGCATCGACGTGCTCGTGAACAACGCTGGCGGCGCGCCCCCGGCCGACTCGGCCACCGTGTCGCCGCGCTTCAACGAGCGCATCATCGCTCTCAACCTGCTGGCACCCATCACGTTTGCGCAAGCGGTATATCCCGCGATGTCCACGCAGGAATCAGGCGGGGTCATCCTCAACATCTCGTCGGTGTCGGGCATCCGCCCCAACCCCGCGGGTGTCGCGTACGGCGCGGCAAAGGCCGGGCTCAACAACGTGGCCGAGACCCTCGCCACCGAGTGGGGCCCCAAGATCCGCGTGCTCACCATCACCGTGGGGCTCATCGTCACCGAAGAGGCCAACCTCTTCTACGGCGACTCCACCGGCGTCGACCGCGTCGGGGCCACCATCCCGGCGCGCCGCATGGGCACTCCCGACGACATCGCCGGCGTGGTCCTGTTCCTCGCGTCGCCCCTGGCCAAGTGGATGACCGGCACCAACGTGATGGTGCACGGCGGCGGCGAGATACCGGCCTACCTCGCCGCCTCCACGGGCGAGGTCACCCAGATCAACAAGGGGTAGCTCGCATGGCCACGGTGGTACCCCACGTCCGGGAGTTCGCAGCTGTGCCTGGCCTCACCTACTCGGTGTCGCCCCATATCCGACGCGTGCTCGCGAACAACCCGAGCGCGTTCACGTTCCACGGCACCGGCACCTACATCGTCGGCTGGGGCAAGGTCGCGGTCATCGACCCCGGGCCTCGAGACACGGCACACGTGAAGGCATTGCTGCGCGCACTCCACGGCGAGAAGGTCGTCGCCATCCTCGTCACGCACACCCACGGCGATCACTCCCCTGCCGCGGCGATGTTGCGCAACGCGGGCATCGACGCCCCGGTGTACGCGTTCGGCCCCCACCCGCTCACCAGCGAAGCCGAGGAGAAGGGCGAGGCCGAGGGCAAGGTCGAGGAGCGGTCCGACCTCGCGTTCGTACCCGATGTGCTCGTCACCACCGGCGACGTCATCGAAGGGCCGGGTTGGACCTTCGACGTACTGCACACCCCCGGTCACATCTCGAACCACCTCTGCTTCGGGTACCGCGAAGAGAACGTGTTGTTCAGCGGCGACCACATCATGGGGTGGTCGACATCGATCATCCCGCCCCCCGATGGCGACGTGACCGACTACCTCGCCAGCCTCGATCTGGTGCTCGAACACGATTACGACGCGTTGTGGCCCACCCACGGTGGGCCCGTGCGCGAGGTCCGCACCTACGTGCGTGCGCTGCACGCACACCGGCTCCAACGCGAACAGCAGATCCTCGACCTGCTGGCCAACACGACCAAGCCGATGAAGGTCCCGACCATGGTCAAGCGCATGTACGTCGGGTATCCGAAGGAGCTCCACAAGCCCGCGGCGCGCTCGGTGCTCGCGCACCTGGTGAAGCTCGTGCGCGAGGGCCGCGTCACGTGCAACAAACCCGAGCCCATGATGGCTGCGACCTACCGACTTGCGTCTGCCTGACCTCGGCCGGCTGACCCTCAGCTGACCGCCGAGCGCAGACTTATGCACCGCCTGGGTGCGTAACTCGGCTCTCGACGGTGGGCCACCGCGCTGCGGGGGACGCCCGCTGACAGCGCCGCGAACACCACCACCCGTTCTTCGGACGATTCACTACCTCCCATGTCGTGTGCGGTCCGAAGAACCGAGGCGGGGCGCGGCGGCTGGAGGCGAGGGCAGGGAGCGGCTCAGCTGTTCGAGGCTTCGATGTCGACGAGGGCGGCGAACTTTTCGAGGGCGGCCGCACGGCGGGTCGGGACGAACTCGGTTGGCCAGCCCTCGACCGGTGCGTAGCCCTTGAGGAGCTGGCGGGCGATGGTGACCTTGTGCACCTCGTCGGCGCCGTCGACGAGGCGCGACGCGCGTGCGTTGCGGTACATCTCCTCGAGCGGGATATCGGTGGTGTAGCCGAGCGCACCGTGCACCTGGATGGCCCGGTCGATCACGTTGTAGAGCATCTTTGTGCCGTACACCTTGATCGCCGCGATCTCGACGCGCGAACGCGACGCGCCCACCTGGTCCATGTGCCACGCGGCTTTCATACACAACATCTTCGCGGTCTCGATGTCGATGTAGGACTCGGCGATGAAGTCCTGGATCATCTGCTTCTCGGCCAGCAGCGAACCGTGCGAGTACCGCGAAAGTGCGCGCTCGCACATCATGTCGAACGCCCGCCGCGCCTGGCCGAGCCAGCGCATCGCGTGGTGGATGCGGCCCGGCCCGAGGCGCTTCTGCGCGAGGAGGAACCCGTCACCGGGGTTGCCGATGAGGTTGGCGCGAGGCACGCGCACGTTGTCGTAGATGATCTCGGCGTGGCCGCCTGGTTGACGGTTCGGGCCGTGCGCCGGCGCGGGATGGTGCATGTTCGGCACGTCGCGCACAATGTTCACGCCGGGGGTGGCATTCGGGACGATGATCATGGAGCTGCCCTGGTACGCGTGCACGTCCGGGTTGGTCACCACCATCACGATGAGGAAGTCGGCCTTCGACCCCTGCGACGTGAACCACTTGTGACCGTTGACGACGTACTCGTCACCGTCGAGCACTGCGCTGGTGCGGATGAGGGTGGGGTCGGACCCCGCGACGTCGGGCTCGGTCATCGAGTAGCCGCTACGCATGCGGCCATCGAGCAACGGTTCGAGCCACAGCTTCTTCTGCTCGGGGTCGCCGCCGATCGCGATGAGCTCCGCGTTGCCGGAGTCGGGCGCCTGATTGCCGAAGATCCCCGGCGCGATGGTGGTGGAACGCCCGAGGATCTCGTGCATCAACGCCAACTTCACTTGACCGAAGCCCTGCCCGCCGAGCTCGTGGTCGAGGTGACATGCCCACAGGCCTTGGCGCTTGACCTCGGCCTTGAGCGGATCGGTGAGGATCTTCCACTGCTCCTCGGTGACGTCGTACTCGATGGTCTCGAGGGGGAGGATCTCGTGATCGAGGAACTCCCGCATCCAGTCGAGCTTCGCCTGAAACTCGGGCTCGGTCGAGAAATCCCATGCCATCGCTGGCCTCCCACATCTGACTCGCGTGCGGCGTCGACCCTAGCCTCGTAGGGTCGATCAGCATGGACCTCGGGCTGAACGGACGTCGGGCGATCATCACCGGCGGATCGCGTGGCATCGGCGCGGCAACGGCGGCGGCGCTGCACGCCGAAGGGGCCCTGGTCGCGATCATCGGCCGCGATGCAGCCGCCCTTGCCGCGGTAGCCGAACCGATCGGCGCTCACGTCGCCGTCGCGGACCTGGCCACGGCGAACGGCGTCCGCACCGCCGTCGACTCGTGCATCGCTGCGCTCGGCGGGGTCGACGTTCTCGTGAACAACGCCGGCGCATCACCCAACGGAACAATCGACGACATCACCGACGAGCAGTGGCAGCACGCGTTCGACCTCAAGGTCATGGGATACATGCGTTGCATGCGCTCCGTGCTTCCCGCAATGCGAGCGCAACGGTTCGGGCGAATCGTCAACGTCGGCGGAACCGCCGGGATCCGAGCGACGCCCGGATACACCCTCGCTGCGCTCAACGCGGCCATCGTGCACCTCACCCGCAGCACCGCCGAGCACGTCGGTCGTGACGGCATCAGCGTCGTGTCGTTGCATCCCGGACCCACGCTCACCGACCGCCTGCGCACGATGCTCGAGCGCGGCGCGGCAAACGCCGGGATCGAGATCGACGAGTTCGCCGCGAACGTGGTGGGCAAGGCATTGCCGCTCGGGCGCGTCGGCTCGGCCGAGGAGGTCGCACGCATGATCGTGGTGCTGTGCTCCGACGTCGCCGCGTGGGTCACCGGCGGCGGCATCAGCATCGACGGCGGCGCGGCCATCGGCGTCGTCGGAGGTTGAAATGGACCAAACCGCATTTGTCGCGCCCGGTCCCGGGATCAGACTTGCGCGATGAACCAGCGCGCTCGGTGACGCGGCTCAGAATCGGCGCCATCGCAGCCGTGCTCCTGGCGGGGGTGATCAGCCTGCCCCGCCCGCTCGGCGGCGACCAAGCCCTTTTCCTCTACATCGCCAAGTCGATCGACCACGGGTCGTTGCTCTACCGAGACCTGTGGGATGCCAAGCAGCCCGGCATCTACATCTTCTACGCCGTGGCCGGGAACCTGTTCGGCTTCAACGAGATCGCGGTGCACCTGCTCGAGTTGATCGTGATGCTCGCGCTGGCCGTCGTGCTCCAGCGAACCCTCCCTGACTTCGGATTCTCCAGGCGTGCCGCGGCGCTGGCCCCCATCGCGACCGTGCTGCCCTACTACCTCGTCGCCGCCACCTGGGACCTGAGCCAGCTCGAGCCACTTATCGGTCTGCCGCTGTACGTAGGTTTCTGGACCTCGATGCGCGCCCGCGACTCGACGCAGCATCAGGCGCGCTGGCAACTCGCAGCGGGCGCGTGCTGTGCGATCGTCTCGATCTTCAAACTGCTCTACCTGCCCTACGGCGTGTTGTTCCTCGCCCTCTCGATGCGCCGCGGCCGACGAGCGCGAACGGCAGCGACCTGGGCCCTCGGGTTCGCCGCGGCATGGTCGCCGGTGCTCATCTGGGTGCTCGCCCACAACCTCGTCCACGAGGTCTGGTACACGTGGGTCACGTTCCCCATGACTGCGCGACGCCAAGCCGCCCAACCGTTGTCGGTGCTCACGAGCAGCGCTCGGTCGTTCGGACGTTCGTTCGCACCGGTCGCCGCGCTCGCCCTCGTCGGCATTTGGGCCCACCGCCGCCGCCTCGAGCGTTGGATGGTGCTGGCGCTGGCGTGGGCGGCACTCGCGCTGGTGCTCGACCTTGCGCAGTTCTGGTGGCGCTACCTCTACTGGAATGCGAGCGTGCCCGTCGGGCTGTTCGCCGTGCTGGGGGCGATCGCCCTAGCCGACAACGCGCGTGAGCATCGGCGCGTGGTGCTCGGTTCGCTCGGCGTCGTGCTGTTGCTGGCCGTGTATGCGCTCGCACCACACCGCCAACGCATCGCCGAATCGTTCCCTGACCCCACGGCGACCCTCCGCCACACCGACGCTCGCGACGATCTCCGAGCCCTCGAGGAGCCGCTGTACGGCGACCTCGACCGCACGCTCGCCGTGTTGCGCGCGCCGGACGCGCGTCCGGGCCCCGTGGTGATCTTCGGCAGCCCGATCGTGCAACTCGCCAGCGGACGCGCCCAGGCCGGGCGTATCCCCGGTTTTCTCGCCAACACTCTCGGGCCCGACGAGTGGCACGACTTCGCGACGCAGGTGCGGGCCACGCCGCCCGCGTACGTGTTCATCGGCGAGGTGCAGGGCATCTCCGAGAGCGAGTTCCTCGAGTCGCACGGTACCGAAGTGCTCGAGATTCTCCAGCAGTCCTACTGCGACGCTGCGCACCCGTCCGCTGGCCGGTGGCTCGTGCAGTGCAGCGATGTCGCCCAAGCGCCCGGCGCCGAGCGCGCTGCGGTAGGGCTCGCACTGGGGTAGGTGGTTCTCGAAACCGCGTTGAGTCACACCTGCTCGGGCTGAGCGCAATCTCGGCGGTGGCTACGGGTGCTGGCTGGAGACTGACAGGACCTCGCCGGTCATGTACGAGGAGTACTCGCTCGCCAAGAAGACCATGACGTTCGCGATCTCCCAGGTCTCGGCAGGACGGTTGAACGCCTCGAGACCGATGAGCGAGTCGAGGAACTCCTGGGTCGACACCTTCGCGAGGAACGGGTGCATCGCGAGCGACGGCGCCACGCAGTTGACGCGGATGCCGTGCGGCGCGGCTTCGAGCGCGGCGCAGCGGGTGAGGGCCATGACCCCGGCCTTGGCCGCGGCGTAGTGCGCCTGGCCCGCCTGGGCGCGCCAGCCGATGACCGATGCGTTGTTCACGATCGCGCCGCCGGTGCCGCGCTCGATCATGTGCCTCAGCACCGCCCGCGTGGCCCGCATCGTGCCGTTGAGCGTGACATCGATGACCACGTTCCATTGGTCGTCGGTCATGTCGACGAGGTTGGCCGTGCCGCCGAGGCCCGCGTTGTTGATCATGACGTCGATGCCACCGAGCTCGCGCACCGCCGCCGCAACGAGCCCTTGCACATCGTCCTCGCTGGTGACATTGCACATCGCGGACGCCGGCCGCCGGCCGGTCTCGGCCTCGAGGCGATCGACGGCCTCGCCGAGTCGGCGCTCGTGCACGTCGGAGATGAGGACGTGCGCGCCCTCTTCGATGCAGCGCTTGGCCGCGGCGTAGCCAATACCGGTTCCGGCTGCCGCGGTGATGACCGCGTTCTTGCCCGCGAGTAGCTGATGGCCCGGGACGTAGGCGGGCGCGTTGGTGCTCATCGAAATCTCCAAAGGGGGTTGAGAGGCCGGCTCAGGGCGAGACTGGGACGTCGGGGACGTCCTTCATGAACGCCGCGACATCGGCCACGGTGAAGTCGCGCTGCTCGGCGATCCAGGGCATGCGTTGCCACGGCACGAACGGCCGGATGTCGCCGCCCTTGGCCATGAACACCCGGCCGGTGAGCGCACACTCGGTGGACGCAAGATACGCGACCACCGGCGATACGTGATGCGGCGCGAACACGTCGAAGCCGCCGTCGTCGGGCTTCTTGACGAGGTCCTTGGTGCCCGGCGAATCCTCGGTCATGCGGGTACGACCGGCTGGCACGACGCAGTTGACGCGCACGCCGATGCGCTTGGCCTCCATGGCCAGGATCATGGTGAGCGACGCGATGGCCGCCTTCGCGGCGCCGTAGTTGGTCTGGCCGGGTGAACCGATGAGCCCGGACGTGGACGAGGTGTTCACGATCGCGTTGGCGAGCTCCTTGCCCGCCTTGCTCTCGTCGCGCCATGCGCCCATGGCCACCCGCGACATACAGAACGTGGTCTTGAGGTGACCGCGGATGACCGCGTCGAAATCGTCCTCGGTCATGTTGACGAACATCTTGTCGCGCAGCACACCAGCGTTGTTCACGACCACGTGGAGCTCGCCGAAGGCGTCGACCGCGAGGTCGTACACCGACTGTGCGCCGGCCATGGTGGCCACGTCGGCATCGCTCGCCACGGCCACGCCGCCCGCGGCGACGATCTCGTCGGCGACCGCTTGCGCGACCGTTGCGTCGTGACCCGTGCCGTCAGGCGCGCAGCCGAGGTCGTTGACCACCACCGACGCGCCTTCGGACGCGAAGAGCAACGCGTGGTGGCGACCAATGCCGCGACCGGCACCGGTGATGACGCAGATGCGCCCGTCGAGTGCACCCATGATGTCCCCCTCCCGCGCGAGCGCGGCTGCTGTTAGTGGGCGCTCAGCCCTGCGCGGTGGCCTCGGCGGCCTTGCGTTCTTCCATCTGCTTCATGCGCGACGCGAGCTCGGCGAGAAACGGGTGCTCCTCGGTCTTGATCGTGCGGGGCAAGATGTCAGCGATCTGTTCGGGGGTCCAGCGCCCGAGACCCGGGGCGAACATGCTGCGGACCTCCTTGGGCTGGTTCCACACCGAGATGCGGGGACCGACGCAGGTGTAGATCTGGCCGGAGATGTCCTTGGCCTGATCGGAGAGCAGATAGGTGACCATCGGGGCGATGTCTTCAGGAGCGCCCATCTCGAGACCGAACGGCACCTGATCGCTCATGCGAGTCTTGGCCACGGGCGCGATGATGTTGGCGTTGACGCCGTACTTGAGCCCGGTGAGCGCTGCGCTCTTGGTCAGCGACACGATGCCGCCCTTGGCCGCCGAGTAGTTGGCCTGGGCGGTGGAGCCGATGAAGGCACCCGACGTGAACCCGACGAGCGACCCGCCCGCGGGCTGCTTGCGCATGACGGCCAGCGCAGCGCGGAACACCGTGAACGTGCCCTTGAGGTGGACGCGCACGACATCGTCCCATTCGGCCTCGCTCATGTTGAACAGCATGCGCTCGCGGAGGATGCCAGCCACGCAGACCACGCCGTCGATGGAGCCCCAGTTGCTGATGGCGGCGTCGACGATGGCCTGGCCCACGGCCATTTCGCTCACGTCGCCCGCGACGGCGACGGCGGTGCCACCAGCCCCGACGATCTCGGCGACGACGCCGTCGGCGACCTCGCTGGTGGGGTTGGAGCCGTCCATGGTCACGCCGTAGTCGGCCACGACCACGCGTGCGCCTTCGGACGCCGCGTGCAGCGCAACGGCCTTGCCGATGCCGCTGCCTGCGCCCGTCACCGCGATGTTCTTGCCCTCGAGAAAGCCGGCCACCTGGAAGTCCCCTTGTTGTCGTACGTGCTGTCGTGCGTCGATGTGCGTTCGGTTCCCTGCGCCATTGCGTGACGACGCCACGCGGGGCAGCGCCCGCTCGCCGCGCAGGCGAACGATGGACATTACCTTTGGCGCCCATGACTGGGCGACTCGCGGGTGAAGTAGCGGTAGTGACCGGATCCACGGCCGGCCTCGGCAAGGAGGTGGCCCGCGTCTTCGCCGCGGAATCGGCGTGCACCGTGGTCACCGGGCGCAACACCGCCCGCGGCGACGCGGTGGTCGCCGAGATCCGAGCTGCGGGGGGCACGGCCACCTTCTTCCGGGCCGACCTCACCATCGAGGACGAGGCCCGGGGCCTGATGCGCTCCGCCGCCGCGGCCTACGGGCCCGTCACGGTGCTCGTCAACAACGCCGTGGCCCCCGAAGTGGTGGCGGCTGACCGCAAGCTGCTCGAGGTCCCGCCCGAGGTGTGGCAGCGCATGTACGAGGTCAACGTGATCGGCGCGGTCTGGCTGATGCAGGAGGCCATGCCCGGGATGATCGAAGTGGGCCACGGGTCGATCGTGAACATCTCCTCGCGCACCGCCGAGCGTTCGTCGCCGAAGCTCGCGGCGTACACCGCGTCGAAGGGCGCCATGAACGCGCTCGCCCGCAGCATCACGCTCGACTACGCCCGCCAGGGCATCCGTTGCAACACCGTGCAGCCCGGCTACATCGTCCACGAGGAGCGCGACGCCGACATGACTCCCGAGCGCGTGCGTTACATCACCGACATGAGCCTCACCCGACCGGCCACGGCCCGCGACGTGGCGTATGCGATCCTGTTCCTCGCCTCGCACGAGGCCGAGTGCATCAGCGGGGTCACGTTGCAGGTCGACGGCGGATCCTCGTTCGCGCGTTCGCGCACCATGGACTGAGAGGTTCTCCACATGACGGCATCCACGTTGCTGCAGGGCAAGGTCGTGATCATCTCGGGGGTCGGTGTCGGGTTTGGGCGTGACCTCGCCCTGGCTATGGCCGAGAACGGGGCCCAGGTGGTGCTCGGCGCGCGGCGCGACTCCACGCTGCAGTCGGTCGCCGCCGAAATCGAGGCGTCGGGCGGCGAATGTGTCTGGCGCACCTGCGACATCACCGAGCCCGAACAGTGCGAAGCGCTCGCGCTGCTGGCGGTCGATACGTTCGGCGGCCTCGATGTGCTGGTGAACAATGCGTTCGACCCGGGAGTGTTGAAGGGCAGCCCGTACGAGTGGGAGCCGTCCGGCGATCCCGTCACGTGGGAGCCGCTCCTCACCGCGGATCTCGACGTGTTCCGGCGGGCGATGGACGTCAACTTCTTCGGCACGCTGAACATGACGCGCGCCGCCGTGCCGCACATGCAGACGCGCGGCGAGGGTCGCGTGATCATGATCAACACGCAGTCCTCGATGTGGATCAAGCCGATGCACGGCGCGTACGCGTCGTCGAAGGGTGCACTCTGGACCGTCACGAAGACGCTTGCTCGCGAGCTCGGCCCGCTCGGCATCCGGGTGAACGGCCTGCACCCCGGCTTCATCGACGGAATCCCCGTGTCGAAGTCCATCAACGAGAGCGCCGACCGCATCGACATGCCGGTCGAACAATTGCGCCAGGCCATCGCTGCGGAGACCTGCCTCGGCTACCTCCCGTCGGGCGACGAACTGGCGGGCGCCGCGGTGTTCTTCGCGTCTGATCTGGCCCGCCCCATCACTGGACAGGCGCTAGCCATCAACGCCGGGCACTGGCTGCACTGAGCGAACAGCTCACCGACCGCACTGAGCGAACAGCTCACCGACGGCACTGAGCGAACAGCTCACGCGAATTACAAGCGTGGCATCCGTCATGACGTGATGCTTCGTGGCTACGTTACGAAATGGCGTCGGGCGGACACCACGTGGAAACACGTGCCCTCGCGCGGCACGTGTCGATTCGTGGGTCGGGGCACGCCTTCGAGCGAAGCCCCGACGACGAATGGTGACAGGTGACGGAACGCAGCCGAGCCCGCAGGCAGCAGTCCGAGCGAAGTGAGCACATCGATGAACGGCTCGCGGCACTCGCCGATTCGAGAACCGACGATCACACCCGTGCGCTGCAGGCGCGCGTCGTGCTGGAGGGCATGCGACACTTCGCGGGCCTCGTCGACATCGACGGCACGCTGCTCGACATCAACCGGCGTGCGCTCGAGACGACCGGGTTGTCGCGCGGCGAGATCCTCGGGCGCCCGCTGTGGGACACGCAGTGGTTCCGGGCGAACCCGGCCGGCCGTGCGCAGATCCGCAACCTCATCGAACGTGCCCGCACCGGCGAAGCGACGCACGATGTGGTGCTCTACCGCTCGACCCTCGGCGCGCCGCACGACATCCCGATCGAAGTGACGTTCACCCCGGTGCGCGATGTCGACCATGGCGTCGTGTTCCTGGTGGTCGAAGCGCAGAACATTGCGGCGCGTCACGCGGCCGAGGCGATCCTCGAGGCGAAGAACCGACAACTCGCCGAATCGGAGGCGCGCTTTCGTGCGCTGGCCGAGAACACGTCGGACCTTGTGTGCCTCCACGACCCCGATGGCATCTACCAGTACCTTTCGCCCTCGGTGCGGAAGTTGCTCGGCTACGAGGCGCGCGAACTCGTCGGTACGCATCCGATCGACCGTGTGCATTCCGAGGACCGCGCTCTCGTCGAGGACGCGCTGCACGCGGTCGGCGCGAGCGGCACCTCGAGCCAGGAGTTCAGCCATCGCGTGCGGCGACGCGGCGGGGCGTACGTGTGGTTCGAGTCGGTGGTCACGGCGATCATGGGTGGCGATGGCAACGTGGTTCAGCTGCAGTCGTCGTCGCGCGACATCACCGAACGCAAGCGCACCGAGCAGGAACTGGTCCGGCTGGCTTTCCACGATGATCTCACGGGTCTGCCGAACCGCGCGTTGCTGCTCGATCGGATCAGCCAAGCGTTGAAGGTGACCCTTCGCACGCGCCAGAACGTGGCTGTGCTGTTCATCGACCTCGACGGCTTCAAGGCCGTCAACGACACCATCGGTCACTACGCCGGCGACGCGACGCTCGTCGCGGTGGCCGAGAGACTCACGGGCATGGTGCGCCCGGGTGACACCCTGGCCCGCCTTGGCGGCGACGAATTCGTGATGCTCTGCACCTGCGTCGACAACACGCAGGCGGCCACCGACGTCGCGAGTCGCGTGCTCCACGCGCTGAGCCAACCGTTCACCGTTTACGGCCGCATCATCGACCTATCGGCCAGCATCGGCATCTCGGTGTCGGCCGGCGAGGACGATCCGTTGCGCCTGGTCGAGAACGCCGACACCGCCATGTACGAGGCGAAGCGCGCAGGACGAAGCCGGTATCTCGTGTTCGATCCCGAGGAGCGCAGCTCCACGCTGAACAAGCTGGCGACCGAGTTCGCGTTGCGGCGCGCCGTCGAACGGGGCGAACTCCGGCTGCACTACCAACCCGAGATCGACCTGCGCACCGAGAAGGTCGTGGGCTTCGAGGCGCTCGTGCGGTGGCAGCGCGACGACGGCACACTCATCCCACCGAGCGAGTTCATCCCGCTGGCCGAGGAGACGGGGCTCATCGTGCCCATCGGGCGTTGGGTCATCGAAGAGGCATGCCGTCAGATCTGCATCTGGGAGCGCATGCGCCCCGACCATGAGCGCCCGCGCGTCTGGGTCAACCTCTCCGCGCGGCAACTCGGTGAACCCGACCTCGTGCCCACGATCGTAGCGGCCATCCACGACTGCGAAATCTCGCCCGATTCGATCTGCCTCGAGATAACCGAGTCGGCCCTCATGCAGGACGCCGAAGCCGCCACCGCGCAACTCGACCAGCTGCGCGGGCTCGGCATCAGCCTCGGCGTCGACGACTTCGGCACGGGTTACTCGTCGCTCGCCTATCTGAACCGGTTCCCGCTCGATGTGCTGAAGGTGGACCGTTCGTTCGTCGCCGGCCTCGGCAGCGACCCCGAATCTGAGACGATCGTCGCCGCCATCATCGATCTCGCGCATGCACTCGAGCTCACGGTGATCGCCGAGGGGGTCGAGAACGACGAGCAGCTCGCCGTGCTGCGCCGCCTCGGCTGTGATCAGGCGGTGGGCTTCCACTTCAGTCGCCCGAAGGCGCCTGAGGAGCTCACCGAGCTCATCCTCGCCTAAAGCCGCCGAGATCGCGCGAACCACATCAAGCGTGGCGCAACGCGATGTCGAACGAGAGCGATGTCGAGCGAGAGCGAGGTCAGCGGGGGTCGAGCAGCAGGTGCGCGGTGAGGGCGAGGTCGTCGCCCATGGCGCCCAACGGGGTGACACCGCCGACCCATTGCGAAATGCCCGACGACCACACGTGCGCCATCACCCGACAGACGCCATCGACGTCGACCCCCTGCGGGGGCGGTGAACCGAGCGCTTCGCGGACGATCTCGCGCATGAGCGTATGAAGCTGGCGCGACTTCTCGGCCACGGTGATCGACGGCGACGACATCGCGGTCATGAGCGCTCGTAGCAACGGTGTCGCGTCCTCGGGGACCCGAGCTGCGGCGCGAAGCGCGTCGGCCAACTGCTCCGCGGCGGTGTTCCCGCGGCGAGGGCGAACGGCGATCCGCTCGCGCAGGCCTTCGACCCAGGCAACGAGCCCTTCGGCGAGGATCTCGTCCTTCGATGCGAAGTAGCGGTAGATCGTGCCGAGCGCGACATCGGCCTGCGCAGAGACCTCGCGCATCTGAACTGCGTCGTAGCCGCCGCCGCGGGCCAGCTGCATCGCTGCATCAATGACGCGAGCTCGGCGCTCCGCCTGCTTCCGTTCCCTTACGCCACATGGTTCCACTCAACCGCGCTTCTTATCAGGTCACGGGTACTCGGGGCCAGAGGACCGCCCGATGGAGCCGCAGGGCACACGGAGCGAACCGCTCCCCTACGCTGCCAGCTCATGGTCACGGTGCTGCATCACCCACGTCCCGACGCCATGGCGTCGCTCCGAGCACAGTTCCCCGATGTGGTCTTCGTGCCAATACCGACCACCGGCGAACTGCCTCCCGATGCGAAGGGCGACGTGTTGCTCAGCACTGCGATCGGCGCCGACACGCTCGTCGCGGCCCTCGATCGTGGGGTGCGCTGGGTCCACACCATCGGCACCGGCGTCGACCGGTTCCCGGTCGAGGACGTGCACGACGACCAGGTGCTCACGTGTTCCAGAGGCGCAAGCGCTATCCCCATCGCCGAATGGACGCTTGCGATGATGCTCGCATTCGAGAAGCGCCTCCCCGAGACGTGGATAACGGCGCCGCCCGTGCCACCGAATCGATGGCATCAGGCCGGCCTGGGTGGGCTCCATGGATCGACCGTCGCGATCCTCGGCCTCGGTTCGATCGGGGTCGAAGTCGCCAAACGCTCCCTGTCCTTCGGCATGCGCGTACGGGCTATACGCCGTCGGGCCGATGCGCCATCCCCGCTCCCAGGCGTCGAGCTGGTCGACTCCGCAGCCGAGGCAGTGACCGGGGCCCGCCACATCGTGATCGCCGCGCCGCTGACCCCCGCCACCCGCCACCTCGTCGGCCATGAGCTCCTCCGGCGCCTGACGCCCGGAGCGCACATCGTCAACATCGCGCGCGGCGGGATCGTCGATCAGGACGCGCTGCGGGTCGCTCTCGATGACGGCACGGTGGCCTGCGCGTCGCTCGACACCGTCGACCCCGAACCGCTACCCGCGGGCCATTGGCTGTACTCGCATCCGCAGGTGCGACTCAGCCCGCACGTGTCGTGGAGCCAACCGATGTCGATGGAACTGCTCTATGAGATGTTCGCCGCGAACCTCACCCGCTACGTCGCCGGGGAACCTCTCGAGGGCATCGTCGATCGCGCCGAGCGGTACTGATCCGTCCGGTTCAACGCCGACACCCGGCACACTTGGCGATGTGAAACTGCCCGAAAGCCGGCACGACCGACGTGTACGCGACGAGGCGCTCGTCCGATTAGGCAAGCGTGTTGCCATCGTCGGAGTGCCCGCGCTCCTCGTTGGCTCGCTCACCCACGCACTGGGCGTACCGTGGTGGATGGTGCTCGTCGCCGCACTCGTCATCGTCTGCTTCGGCGTGTTCGAGGCCTGAGCGTGCTGCGACCAGGGTCCCCCGGCGTCCCATGGGACGTGGTGCTGTTCGATCTCGATGGCACCCTCACCGATCCACACGTGGGCATCACCCGCTGCCTCGCCCACGCGCTCGACTCGGTCGGGCAACCAGTCGAGGACCCCAACTCCCTACGAGTCTTCATCGGCCCACCCCTCATCGAGGGATTCGCCGAGATGGGCGTTCCCCATAACCGCATCGAAGACGCGATCGCGGCGTATCGCGATCGCTTCACGAAAGTCGGCATGTTCGAGAACGCGTTGATCGACGGCATCTTCCCCGTACTGCTCACGCTGCTCGCGCAGGGCACCCGTCTGGCCGTGGCCACCTCCAAGCCCGAGCCCTTCGCCGAGAAGATCCTCGAGCACTTCGACATCAACGAGCTGTTCGAGGTGATCGCCGGCGCCACTCTCGACAACCGGCGGCGCCACAAGGAAGACGTGATCGAGCATGCGCTCAACGCGCTTGACCACCCCACTGCGCAGAGCGTCATCATGGTCGGCGACCGCGAGCACGACGTCTACGGTGCGCGCGCCCATGGCATCGAGTCGATCGGCGTGCTGTGGGGTTTCGGCTCGCGCGGCGAACTGCTCGACGCCAACGCCGAGCACATCGTCGCGACCATCGACGAGCTTGCGCTCCTGCTTGCCCCCCCCCACGCGGTACACCGACCCGCCGACGCGATCACATCAAGCTCGTACCGCCCAGCTGACGGCTCACCATCGCAGCCATGCCACGGGGTTCGCACGAGCCGTCGACCACTCGGCGCCGGGTACGCAGCTTTCAGATTACCGAACTACAAATCCCGCTTCGCGGGACACCCATATGCGCCCTGTCATTTAGCCCTTCAGGCATCGAGGGTGAGGAGCTCGAGGAGGTTGCCGTCGAGGTCGCGGAAGTAGACCGACGTACCGCGCTCGCCGTTGCTGGCGGGCCGAGGCACCGGGCCTTCGATGACCGCCACGTCGTGGCGCGCGAGGTGGTCGACCGCGGTCTTGATGGGCCCAACCCAGCGGAAGCACAGATCGACGGAGCCGGGCGTGGGGGTTCGTGCGTGCGGCTTCGCTGGCCCAGCCGCCTGGTGCAAGCTCAGGCGGTTCGCGCCGACCTGCATGATGGCCACGGGCATCTTGCGGTCGTGCCACAGGTCGGCGAGCAACAGCTCGGCGCCGAGCACGCTCGCGTAGAACGCGATCGACGCGTCGACGTCATTGCACGTGATTGCCAGATGGTCGAAACCCGAGATCATGCGGCGCTCACTTGCCGTGCACCGCGGGGTCCCACGAGTACGTGGGGAACGGGCCGGCCTGGGAGCCGCCATCGATCACAAACTCGGTGCCGGTCATGAAAGCGCTCTCGTCGCTCGCGAGAAAGACCATGAGCGAGGCGACCTCTTCGGGCTCGCCGTAGCGACGCGCCGGCAGGTGCTGGAAGCGGGCGACGTCGGGCGTGGCCCCCGGGCTCGAGGACAACATGTTGGTGTTGATCGGCCCGGGGTGCACCGAGTTCACCCGGATGCCATCGCCACCGAGCTCGACCGCGGCGACCTTGGTGACCCCCCGGATGGCCCACTTCGTGTGGCCGTAACCCGAGTGGTAGGCCAAGCCGGTGAGCCCGGCAGTCGACGACACGTTGATGATGGATCCGCCACCCGCAGCTCGCATCGGTGCGATCACCTTCTGCATACCGATAAACGACCCGAGGAAGTTCACGCGCCAGATCTTCTCGAGTGCCTCGGGCCGTTCGTGTTCGATGGGACGCACCCAGTGGATGGCCGCGTTGTTGATCAACACGTTCAGCGACCCAAGGGCGCCGGCGGCCGCCACGGCGGTATCCCAGTCGGCTTCACTGGTGACATCAAGGTGTACGTAGGTGGCCCCGTCGCCGAGGTCGGCGGCTACCCGTTCACCGTCGACATCGAGCACGTCGCCGAGGACGACCTTGGCCCCTTCGGCGATGAACCGGCGCGCGTGCGCTTCGCCCTGGCCGCGCGCGGCCCCCGTGATGATTGCGACCTTGCCATCGAGCCGTGAAGCCACGGTGTTCCCTTCGTCTTCGGTGAAAATCGAGCGATGCGGCACGGGCTCAGATCGAGCGCGTGCGCCCTTCCCAATACGGGTCGCGCAGCTTGCGTTTGTAGAGCTTGCCGTTGGGATCGCGCGGCATCTCGGTGGTGTAGTCGATCGTTCGCGGATGCTTCTGGCGGGCGATGTTGTCGCGGCAGTACGCCATGATCGATTTGGTCGTCTCGTCGGTGGGTTCGAACCCGGCGCGCAGCTCGATGACCGCCTTGATCTCTTCGCCCGCGTCCTCGTTCGGGATGCCGAAGACCGCGACGTCGGCCACGGCTTCGTGCTGGATGAGTGCACCTTCGATTTCGGCCGGGTAGATGTTGACGCCGCCCACGATGATCATGTCGTTGCTGCGATCGTTGAGGAACAAGAAGCCTTCCTCGTTGAAGTACCCGACGTCGCCGACCGTCCAGAACCCGCTGTCCTTCAGGCGACTCTTCGAGGTCTTGGCTTCGTCCTTGTAGTACTCGAACTGGTTGCCACCCATGCGCATGTAGATCGTGCCCGACTCGAACGGCGGCAACGTCTCGCCTTCCTCGTCGACCACGATGACCTCGCTGTTCGGCCACGGCTTGCCGACGGTACCGGGGTACTTCATCCACTCGTCGGCGCTCACCCACGTGCCACCGCCTTCGGTAGCCGCGTAGTACTCCCAGATGGCGTTGCCCCACCACTCGATCATCTGCCGCTTGGTCTCGACCGGGCAGGGCGCCGCAGCGTGCACCATCGAGCGCAGGGACGAGACGTCGTACTTGGCGCGCACCTCGGCCGGCAACTGCAGCATGCGGTTGAACATGGTGGGCACCATGTGGCTCTGCGTGACGCGGTACTTCTCGTATCGCTCGAGAGCGCCCTCCGCGGTCCACCGGTCCATGAGCACCACGGTGTGGCCGATCTGCAAGGACGTCGTCGTCCAGTTGTTGACGGCTGTGTGATAGAGCGGCGCCTGCGCGATGTGCACGTTGCCATCGTGCGGGCGACAGGCGAACAGCAAGAACAAGCCACCCGACGCGGCACCCATCTGGTCGGGGCCGATCTCGGGCAACGATCGACGCACGCCCTTAGGCCGGCCGGTGGTGCCCGAGGTGTAGAACATGAACGCGCCGGTCGAAAGCTCCTCGGGGCGTTCGGTCGGCTGCGCCGCGATGAGCTCGTCGTAAGGCCGGAATCCGGCCACGGCGCCGACGCTGAAGCGGTGCGTGACCGGCACGCTGATCTCGGGAACGATGCGCTCGGCCTCGCCGGCGAAGCGCTCGTCGACCACCAGCACACGCGTCTCGCTGTCGTTCACGATGTAGGCGATCTCGGGGCCGACGAGGTGCCAGTTGACCGGCGTGAAGTAGAAGCCGCCCTGGAAGCACGCGAGCGTCATGGCGACCTGGTGGATGCCGTTCGGCAGCACCGTGGTGACCTGGTCGCCGCGCTTCAGCCCGAGCGCCCGCAAACCGTGCACGATCTGGTTGGTCAGCTGGTACAGCTCACCGAAGGTGTACTCGTCGTAGTCGGGGGTGACGACGGCCAAGTGGCCGGGGTCGGCCTCGGCGATCCTCCAGAACCCCATCGCGTCGGTGTTGGCCATCGGATCTCCTCCTGGAGGACTTGTTTCCCAGCGCAGGCATCGTAAACGACGCCGAGCGCCCCAGCCCCAGCCATCGACGAGACCGCCATTCGTCGAGATACTCGGACGTCAGGGACGATACGGCCCCTCCCCGCTTGGTAATAGAGTGTTGACAACTTTCACTGGGAGGTGGCTCGTGGCCCGATCCGACATCGATCAAACCCTCGCCGGGATTCCGATCTTCTCTGAGTGCTCCAAGAAGGAACTCAAGGCGATCTCGAAGCTCGTGACGTCCGTGCACATCAACATGGGCAAGGTGCTCGTTCGCGAGGGTGATGCCGGCCGCGAGTTCATGATCATCGCCCAGGGCACCGCCGTCGTGAAGCGCAACGGTCGCAAGATCGCCGTGCTCGGCCCCGGCGACTTCTTCGGCGAACTCGCCGTGCTCGCGGGCGTCCCCCGCACCGCCACCGTCACCGCCGAGACCGACATGGTGGTCGAAGCGATGAACCGCCGGGAGTTCTCGTCGCTGCTCGACGAGAGCCCGGCCATGGCCAAGAAGATCCTGTTGGGCGCCGTCAAGCGCATGTACGCCAACGACCAGAAGTCACTTCACTAGTCGCACTCACTCGTCGCGCTCGCCGACGCTCGCTCGACTCCGTTGCTGCGAGTTGACCGGTGCCGGCTATGCCGGCGCGAAGTGCGCGCAAACGCGGGTCACCAGCCCGGCGGCAGGTTAGTGAAGTCGGGGGCGCGTTTCTCGGCGAAGGCGGTGAGCGCTTCCTTGTTCGCCGGACCGGCCATGAGCTTTTGGAACGCCGTGTTCTCGCGGCGGCGCGCCGCGTCGATCTCGGCCAGGTAGGGCGCGTTCATCGCGGCCTTCGACTCGACGAGTGAGCTGATGGGCTTCTTCGCGAGATGGGTCGCGTGACGCATCGTCGTCGCGAGGAGGTCGTCGGGTTCGCATACCTTCCACACGAGACCCATCTCTTGGCATTCGTGGGCGCCCAGCCACTCGCTCGACAGCAATGCCCAGGTCGCGTTCTGCCGACCGAGGAGCAACGGGAACGTGTAGCTGGATGCCGCCTCGGGCGCGACCGCCAGGTCGGTGAACGGACATTTGAGCTTCGCGGTCGACGACATGAACACGAGATCGGCGAGGCCGAGGATGGTCGCACCGATTCCGATGCCGATGCCGTTCACCGCGAGGATCAGCGGCTTCGAGAAGTCGAGCAGGGTATCGATCATGCCGGCGAAGCCGTACTGCCCGGCGACGAACGACGGATCGGTGCCGCGAGCCGCCATCTCGAGCAGGTCGGTACCGGCGGAGAACGCCCGCCCGGCGCCGGTGATGACCACCACCGCGACGGCATGATCGGCAGCGGCGGCGCGCAGCGCAACGGTGGTCGCGTCGTACAAAGCTTCGTTGAACGCATTGAGCGCCGCGGGGCGGTCGAGCGTGAGCACACGCACCCGCTCGGTGTCTTCGATCTGGAGCATTCGGCGATGTTAGGTGGTCACGGAACGCCGGCACACCGTGGTCATCCACCTCGGGGTAGGCCGTAGATGTCCCGGACGACCTATCGACTGCGAGGCGGGTTGACCGAGAAGTACACGGCAGGAGCGTTCCCATGGCGTTCTCGCAACCTGCCGCGGGTGGGCCACATCACTTCGTGGCGGACGGCGTCCGCGTCTGCCACGACTAGCGTCCCGCGCATGGCGATCTCCGCATCTCGCATCTTCCACGTCAATGCGAACTGCACCGACCTCAAACGGTCGCTCGGCTTCTACCGCGATCTGCTGGGTCTCACGCAGAACACCCACCCGATGCCGAGCATCCTCCAGCGCGGCGATGCGTTCGGACTCGAACAGGTCATGTGGGATGCGTGGATGCTCCAGAGCGACCTCGGCAACGATGGGCTCGCGCTCGACCTTCTCGAGTGGAAGACCCCCTTGCCGGCCGGTGCCCCACCGCGTGCGATCAACGAGATCGGCTTCCATCACCTCACGATGGCCGTGCCCGACCTGCACGCGTGCGTCGATCGGCTGCGTGACGCAGGCGTCACCATCGTCGGCGGCCCCGTCGACATGGATCTCGGCAACGGCTCGAGCATCTCGATGGCCATGGTCGAGGATCCTGACGGCATCCCACTGCAGCTCATCGGCGGGCGCGACACCCGCATCTCGCATGTCGTGGTCAATACGCGCGATCTCGACGGGTCCGTCGCGTACTACCGCGACGTGATGGGCATGACGGTGTTGCGCGTGGTCGACGCGGTGCGTCAGTCGGGCGCCCTCTACGGAATGGCCGACCATGTCGAGTGCCGCTCCGCCATGATGCGCGATGCGGGCTCCAAGTTCATGGTCGAGCTCATCGAATGGATCGATCCGCTACCGGCGCCCGGCACCGATCGGGTGCGCAACGCCAACGACATCGGCCTGTTCCGCATGGCGTGGTCGACCGCCGATTGCCACGGCGACGAGACTGTCGTGCGCGCCGCCGGTTCCGTGCCGCTCGCGCCTACCGGCACGTTGTCCGTCGGCGACCACCTGCCGCTGCTGTACGTGCTGTTCTGGCCCGGCCCGAACGGCGAGTGCCTCGAACTCATACAGACCGGCGCGCCGCGTCCCTGAACTGCGGCCGAGTACAGCTAACGATTGCCGGCGGTCATGCCACCATCGACGGGGATGATCGCGCCCGTCAGATAGGACGACGCAGGCAGCACGAGCGACAGCACGATGTGCGCGACCTCGACCGGTTCGCCGTAGCGGCCGATCGGTACGCGGCGCCGGGCAAAGGTGGCTTTCGAATCATCGGGGATCCGCGAGGTCATCGCCGTGTTGATCGGGCCGGGGCAGATGCAGTTCGCAGTGACTCCGCTGCGACCGAGATCGACGGCCAACGAACGCGTGAAGCCGACCAGGCCGGTCTTCGATGCCGTGTACGGCGAAGTGCGGGGGGTCGCCCCCAGACCCTCGGTGGAGGCCACGTTGACGATGCGGCCGTCGCGGTTGCGCACGAGATCATCGAGGCATGCCCGGACGAAGCGCATCGGCGCGTCGAGATTGATCGCGAACGTGCTGCGCCACACCGCCTCGTAGTCGGGTTGGTCGAGCGTCGCTCCGGCGGAGACGCCGGCGTTGTTCACGAGTATGTCGATCGGGCCGAGCTCGTCGCGCACCGCCGCCACGCACTGTTCGATCGCCGATCCATCAGAGAGTTCGACCACATAGCCACGAGCGATGCCGCCGCTGGCCGTGATCTCGCTCACGGCCGCGTCGAGCGTGTCGGGTGCACGATCGACGAGCGCGACGCGCGCGCCCTCGGCGGCGAACAGCAGCGCTATGGCGCGACCCATGCCACTCGCGGCACCCGTGACCAGCGCCGTGCGACCTGCGATGGATCGCACGTTCGCGTCAGGGGTCATCGCAACTTCTGGACGACGGTGCCGGTGACCGCGCTGCCGTTCACCAAGAGGCCAGCCAATGCTTGGTGAATCGTGGCCAGCGCGTCGCTGGCCATGTGCGCGTCCATCGCCGACTGGTCGGTGTAGTGCTCCCAGAAGTAGAGCACGTCGGGCTCGTCGCCCTCGCTCAGCGTGTAGGAGAGCGTGCCCTGTTCCTTCGCGGCCTGTTCGAACATCGGGCCGAACACGGCCTTGAGTTCCTCGCGCTTGCCGGCCGCGGCCACCATGGTGGCAAACATGACTCGTTCGGACGTTGTTCCGGACATCGCTTCACACCCCTGCATCGTTGGACGTCGGGCAGTCTCGCGCCAACGGCCTGCCTATGCTGGCGTCTCATGGACAACCCGCCTCCTGAGGCCCCGCGTGGCATCGACCGGGTGCGTGTCGACCCCTGGCTCGTCGAGAACGTTCCGGGCGCCACCGCTCCGTTCCGCTACGACCTCATCGCCGCCGGAGGGTCCAACCTCACCTTCCGCGTCACCGACGCGGCCGAGCACGTGTGGGCGTTGCGCCGTCCCCCCGTCGGCCACGCGCTCCCCACCGCCCACGACATGCATCGCGAGTGGCGCATCATGGCCGCGCTCGAGCGCACTGCAGTGCCCGTGCCGGCCTGCATCGCATACTGCGCCGACGTCGACCTGAACGGCGCGCCGTTCTACGTGATGAGCTTCGTCGAAGGGCTCATCGTCCGCGATCGCGCGTCCGCCGTCGGCCTCACCGCCCAGGACGCCGACACCGCCACCGACTCGCTCATCGACGTCCAGATCGCGTTCCACACCGTCGACCTCGACGCCATCGGCCTGGGCGACCTCGCCAAGCGCGGCGACTACGTCGGGCGCCAGCTCAACCGGTGGCGCACGCAAGTCGAACGGGCCAACGTGCGCGAGCTCCCGCTCATGGTCGAACTCCACGAACGACTGCTCGCCGCCAAGCCGGTGGAGCAGACCGCACCGGGGCTCGCACACGGCGACTACCGCTTCGACAACACCATCCTCGGCGCCGACAACACCGTGATCGCCGTGCTCGACTGGGAGTTGTGCACGATCGGCGATCCGATCGCCGACTTCGCGTGGTCACTGCAGTATTGGGCGGACCCCGGCGACGAGTTGACCTTCCTCAGCGACCCGCCCACCCTCGAACCGGTCTTCGTACGCAGCGACGAAGTGGTCACCCGCTACGCGACGCGTTCGGGCTTCGATCTCTCGGACCTGCCGTACTACGCGGCGTTCAGTTGGTGGAAGCAGGCGTGCATCGTCGAGGGGGCCTATGCACGACGCCTCGCCGGTGCAACGGGCGGCATGCGCTCCACCGGCGATCCCGCCGACATCGGCCGCCGCGTCGATCGGATGCTCGGGCACGCAGCCGATCTCGCCGCCGACGTGCGGTGAGACGACCCGCACCGAGATGAGCATCACCTCATGACACGCGCCGCCATCGTGCTCGACTGCGACCCTGGGCTCGACGACGCCGTCGCGATCCTCGTCGCCAGTCGCTATGCCGACCTCGTCGCCATCACCACCGTCAACGGCAACGTGTCGCTCGACAAGACCACGCGCAACGCGCTGGTCGTCGCGCAGGTCGCGGGCCTCGATGCTCCGGTGCACGCGGGCAGTGCGCAACCGCTGGTCCCGCACTCGCTCGACGCCTCACACATCCACGGCGAGAACGGGCTCGGCGCCGACATCGACATCGCGCTCACACGCCGCGTCGTCAGCGACGACGCGGTCGGCTTCCTCGTTGAGCTGGTGAAGGAACGCGACGATATCCACCTGGTGGCCGTCGGGCCGCTCACCAACGTCGCATTGGCGATTCGCCGCGATCCCCGGTTCGCGTCGCGGCTGCGAAGCCTCACGATCATGGGTGGCGCAGCGTGCGGCGGCAACGTGACACCGACAGCCGAGTTCAACATTTTCATCGACCCTGAAGCCGCCGCTATCGTGTTCGACTGCGGGGTGATCGTGCGCACCATCCCGCTCGACCTCACAAAGCACGTCATCGCGCATGCCGCGCACGTCGATCAGCTGCGCGCCGCCGACACTTCGACGTCGCGCTTCGTCGCCGATCTGCTCGTTTACTACGGACGCATCGGCGCCACGGTCAAGGTGCCCACTCTTGGAGCCTTGCACGATCCTTGTGCCGTGCTCGCCGTGACCAACCCCGAGTTGTTCGGTCTTGTACCGCGGCACGTCGACATCGAGCTCGACGGTCAGAACACACGGGGCATGACGGTGGTCGACGCACGCCCCAACGTCGAACCCGCCGACCAGAACGCGCTCGTCGGCTACAGCGTCGACGCTTCGCGTGTGTTGCGCATGATCGTCGATGCGTCGATCGATCCTCGGCCCGCCACATGAACCGCCTCGCCATCGTCGATCACGCCAAGCTCCGCGTCATCGACGTCGACCGCAAGAGCGGCACCGACATCGGCGCCTTGGCCGACAGCAGGCTTGCGAATCGCCAGCCTGCGTGGAGTCCTGACGGCGCATTGCTCGCGTTGTCGGCCTTCGATCGTCGCCAGACCGATTCACCGGCGTCCCTGGCCATTGCGACACCCGACGCGACCTGGCGCATCGATCATCCCGCAGTCTTCCCGCCCTTCTACCTCGCCTGGCGCCGCGATTGCCGCGCTGTGGCCGCGCTCGCCGACGGCCCCCTAGGGCTCGAGTTGTCGGTCACCGACGTCGCTTCGGGTTCGTGCGAGATCGTCCACCGCGGCGCGCCGCTGTTCTTCGATTGGTCGGCCACCGGTGCGCTCGCCGTGCATGCCGGCACCGGCGAGTCGGCGCGCCTCGAGGTGCACGGTGCCGACTACGACCACGAAGCGTTCACTGCGCTCACCCTCGGCTCGTTCAGCGCGCCCGCCTTCCTTCCCTCCGGTGAGCTCCTCGCCGTGGTCGTGCACGAAGGCCACCCCGTGCTGGCGCTCATCGATCGCGCGGCCACGGTGCAGCGCGTGATCACGAACGCCGAGTTCGGTTCGCGCTTCGCGGTCCACCCTTCAGGCGACTGGGTGGCCACCACCAGCGGTCGCAGCGCGAGTGGCGCTCTGGTCGTGCACCACCTCCCCTCCGACACGATGTCGTTCGTCGACGAGCGCGCCCCCGCGCTGTTCGCATGGAGTGCCGAGGGCATCGGCCTGCTCTTCGCTCGCGTCCTCGATCGCGGCGACTCCCCCGTGCTCGAGTGGTGCACCTGGCACGATGGCGAGGTGCGCGCGCATGTCCGCGCACGCATCACCGCCACGTTCGCACGCGAGGTGCTCCCCTTCCACGAGCAGTACGCACGATCACACTCGTGGTGGTCACCAACGGGCGATGCGTTCTGCTACGGCGCAGTCGACGACTACGGCAACGACACGATCTGGGTGGTGAACATCGCCCGTCCGAACCCCGAGCGCATCGCGACCGGATCGATGGCGGTCTGGTCACCTCGCTAGATCCCGCGTTTTCGCAGGATCGTGTTCGCTCGTTCGTGGAACCGGGTGCATCGTGCCATTGGGCGAGCGCAGCCGACTGGTGTGCAGTGCTCCACCAGGATTAGAGCCGCTGTTCAGTACCCGTTCAGCGTCTACGCCCGGCCCGCCGTGGGGGTATGGCGGGCCGTCCGCGCACACCTGCGGGCTAACCTCCGCGTATGCCCGAACCGGTCGTTGCTGTCGTCCAAACTGGCCCGCGGGCGCTCGAGTTGGTCGAGCTGCCCCGCCCCCGCGTCGGGCGCGACGACGCGATCCTTCGGGTCGAGGCCTGTGGCATCTGCGGCACCGACGTCGAGCAGTACCGGGGCGAGCTCGACGGGGTGATCGACCTGCGGTACCCGCTCGTGCCTGGCCACGAGCCCGTCGGCGTCATCGACGAGATCGGGTCCGACGCGGCCGAGCGTTGGCGGCTCGCTCCGGGTGACCGCGTGGCCGTGGAACCGTTCCTGCCGTGCGGCGGGTGCCGGTACTGCTTGTCGGGTTCCTACGAGCATTGCAACGGCTGGGCCCAGATGATGTCGTACGGCTTCGTGCCCACCGCTGTCGCACCGTCGATCTGGGGCGGGTACGCCACGCACCTCTACCTGCACCCGAAGGCCGTGCTGCACAAGGTGCCGGCTTCGATCGCCCCGCACGTCGCGGTGCTGTTCAACCCACTCGGCGCAGGCGTGCGGTGGGGCGTCACGCTGCCCCGCACCACGCTCGGCGCGACCGTCGTGGTGCTCGGGCCGGGCCAGCGGGGCATCGCCGCCGCGGTCGCCGCGAAGGTGGCGGGCGCGCGGCTCGTGATCATCACCGGCCTCGGCCGCGATCGGCACAAGCTCGACCTCGCGCTCGAACTGGGCGCCGACGTCGCGATCGACGTCGAACTCGAAGACCTCGTGCCACGCGTGCGCGAGCTCACCGGCGGCGCCATGGCCGATGTGGTGCTCGACGTGACCGCCAACGCCACCAGGCCGGTGGTCGACGCGGTCGACCTCGTGCGCGCCGGCGGCACCATCGTGCTCGGTGGGCTGAAGGGCACCGAAGTGCCGAACTTCCCGAGCGACAAGATCGTGCTGCGGGGCATCACGGTGATCGGCGCCCGCGGCGTCACCGCCGATGGCTACCGGGAAGCGCTATCCATCATCGAACAGCAGCGCTTCCCACTCGAGAAACTCCAAACGCACACGTTCGCATTGGCCGACGCCGAGCTGGCAATCCGGACCCTCGCCGGCGAGATCCCTGGCGAACATGCGATCAACGTCGTCATCCAACCGTGACGCGTGACGGATCTTCGGCGCGCCACTGCCCCTCGGGCAGATCGCCCAGCTCGTAGGGGCCGACCGAGATGCGGTGGAGTGACGCGACGCTCGGCCCGCACGCGCCGATCATGCGGCGTACTTGCCGGTGACGGCCCTCGGTGAGCACAACCTCGATCCGGTCAGGGCGGTCGGTGGCCCGCAGCACCGCAGGCAGGCAAGGGTCGTCCTCGCCCTTGAGCATGATCGTGCCAGCCGCGAAAACCGCGGCCATGTCGGCCAACTCGCGTTCGGACAACGGCAGGTCGAGGCCCACGAGGTAGCGCTTCTCGACATGGTGGCGGGGCGCCGCGAGCTGGTGCACCATCGGCAGGATGTCGGTGACAAGCAGCAGACCGCTCGAATCCTTGTCGAGCCGCCCGACCGAAGTGACCTTGGGGTTGCGGGCCAGCCAGCGAGCGGGCAGCAGGTCGTACACCGGCGGGCCGTCCTTGTCCTCGTGGGAGCACACGACACCCACCGGTTTGTGGAACGACACGAACAGGCCGTGCGGGAACTCGAGCGGCTCGCCGTCGATCGCGATGTCGGCCGGGTCGGCGTGGTGCTCGGGCCCGCGCACGACCTCACCCGCCACGGTCACCCGGCCGTCGCGCACCGCGCGCTGTGCTTCGCGGCGGGTGCCGTAGCCCAGGTTGGCAATGGCGCGGTCGAGTCGGAGATGTGTCACCGGCCGAGGCTCCCACAAAGACCGTCCGCCTACACTGCGCAGAGGCGTGCAAGGGGGAAGTGCTGTGGAAGACGAACCGACCGGCGGACGTGCGGCGTGGTCACCGAGGGCGATGCCGGGCATCGGACGCGAGCTCACACCGCAACAAGAGTTGGCCATCGCGCTGCGTCACCTCGACGACATCGGTTTCTGCGAGAACCTCACCGGGCACATCACCTGGCAGCTCCCCAACGAGGACAACCTGCTCGTGAACCCGTGGGGCCTGTGGTGGGCCGAGACCACCGCGGCGGATGTGCTCACCATCGCTTTGAACGGCGATGTGGTCCACGGTCCGTGGGACGTGACCCCGGCATTTCACATCCACACCGAGTTGCACAAGAGGCGCCCCGATGCGCGCGTGGTGGTGCACAACCACCCCATGCATGCGACGATCCTCGCGGGCATCGGCGTGCTGCCCGACATCATCCACCAGAACTCGGCCATGTTCTTCGAGGAGATGGTCTTCATCAACGAGTACGACGGCGAGGTCGCCACGTCCTCGGGCGGCGCAGCCATCGCCGACGCCATGGGCGATGCCTCCGTCGCACTGCTCGCGAGCCACGGGGTCATCGTGGTCGCGCCCACCATGGCCGAGGCCACGTACAAGTCAGCGCTGTTCGAGCGGGCCTGCGAGATCATGTACCGCTCGATGCTGCTCGGCCGCCCCACCTTTCCGATCGACCCGGTGCACCTCAAGCCCATGAAGGCGTCGCTCATCGAACGCGCGGCCGAGGCGTACTGGGACGGCGCGGCGCGCCAACTCATCGCCGCCGAGCCCGAAGTCCTGAAGTCCTGAAGTCCCGGCGTCCCACGCCCCGCCCACCGGAGGTCCTGTCATGGCGATGAGTTTCGACGAGCTCACTGCGAACGCCTCGTTCACCAAGAACGTCAAGGGTCAGTTCACGCTGCTACCTGATCCACCACGCGCCGACCGCGAGTACCTGATGATCTCGTGTGACGATCACATCGTCGAGCCCCCCGACACCTTCACCGGCCGCGTACCGAAGCACCTCGCCGAACGCGCGCCACGCGTCATCGAGAACGCCGACGGCTCCGAGCAGTGGCTGTTCGACGGCGAACTCATGCCGAACGTCGGATTCAACGCAGTGGCCGGTCGCCCGGTCGCCGAGTACAGCTTCGACCCCACCCGCTTCGACCAGATGCGCAAGGGCAGCTGGGACGTCGCGAGTCGCATCGACGACATGAACCTCGACGGCGTGTACGGCTCACTCTGCTTTCCGTCGTTCATCCCGGGCTTCGCCGGGCAGCGCCTCTACAACGTGGCCAAGGACACGGAGCTTGCGGTGGCCTGCACCCGAGCCTGGAACGACTGGATGCTCGACGAGTGGTGCGGGTACGCGCCCGACCGCCTCATCCCCAGCCAGCTGCCCATCTGGAGCGACCCGATCCTCGCTGCGGCCGAGATCCGAAAGAACGCCGAGCGCGGCTTCAAGGCGATCTCGTTCTCCGAAGGCCCGCATCTGCTGGGTTACCCGTCGCTGCACACCGGCTACTGGGACCCGGTCATGGAGGCATGCCAGGAGACCAGCACGGTCGTCTGCCTGCACGTCGGCTCGTCGGGCACCTCACCCGCCACCGCTCCCGATGCGCCGAGCGACGCCGTCGGCGCCCTGTTCTTCGCCTACGCCATGTACTCCGCCGTCGATTGGCTCTTCTCGAAGATCCCCGTGCGCTACCCCGACATCCAGATCTGTCTCAGTGAGGGCGGCATCGGTTGGGTCGCCGGGCTCATCGACCGCTTCGAGCACATGAACCAGTACAGCTCTATGTACGGCACCTGGGACGGCATCGAACTGACCCCGGCCGAGGTGTTCAAGCGCAACTTCTGGTTCTGCGCGATCGACGACCCGTCGTCGTTCCTGCAGACCGAGGTCATCGGCGTGAACAACATCATGGTCGAGAGTGATTACCCGCACGCCGACACCACGTGGCCGCACACCCAGGACAAGCTGCACGCCCAGATCGCGCACCTGTCGCGCGCCGACCGCGATCGCATCTGCTGGGGCAACGCCGCCGAGTTGTTCGACCTCGAGGTGCCGGCGTCCTTGATCGCCGACCCCAACAGCTTCTAGCGCAGCCGGGGCGGCCCGCAGTGGGCACCGCGACATGATGGACGGCGATGGAGATACTCCTTGTCGTCGCCGTGGTCGGTCTGTTCATCTTCGTGCCGCGGTATTTCCGTACCAAACGCCGTACTCGGGCCGAGGCCAAGGCACGCCGGCGCACTCGCAACTGAGTCGAGCCGACCGGTCTCGCACCAACGTTGCGTCGACCGCGGAGTCAGGCACCGCCACGGTGCACAACTCGACACTCGTCCTGGTGCCCGGGGCGCTGCCTTGCCCACGGCTACCCGCTGCCCGGACGACACGGTCCTCGAAGTCGAGCGTGTCCAGCTCGTCGGGGGCGACGACCAGGCGGTACGCGCCGGGCACGGTGACGAGCTTCGTCGGTGGGCACTCCTCGCCGAGCAGGTCGCTCAGGCGATTGATCTACACCTGCAGGGTCGCCCTGCTGCGCTTGGTGTTGTCGCTCCAGAGCGCCTCGACCAGGGTCTCGGTGACCACCCGCCACATGTCCGAGGATCTTGATCGCCAGCACGGCGCCTCCCCCGGTCGCACATTACCAAACCTGCTGCGGTCGCAACCTGACCGACCTCCGTGGTACGAAGGGCACCAATGAAAACCGTCCCTGCCGTAGACCCCCGCACCATCGACGAACATGTCCGAGATGGCTGGTGGGGCACCGACACGCTGACCGACGTCATCCGACGCCAACGAGCGGACAACCCCGATGGCGTGGCCTTCGTCGACGAGCACGCCGATCGCATGACGTGGACCACCTACGACGAGCTGTCCGATCGTGTCGCCGCCGCGTTGATGTCGCTCGGCCTCGACCGCGGAGATCGTGTGGTGGTCTTCCTCCCGGATACCCCGCTCGTGCACGCAGCCTTCGTCGGCACCGAAAAGGCGGGACTGGTCATCATGGGCCTCGGCCACCGCGCCGGCGAGGCCGAGATGATCCACCTCGTGCGCAAGAGCGAAGCCCGCGCGATCATCACGCCGCCCACCCATCGCGACGAGAGCTCGAGCGCGCTCGTGGCCCGCCTACGGGCCGCGGTGCCGTCGCTCGAACACCACGTCGTGCTGCGCGGCCCGAGCAGCACCGCGGCGATCGCGGTCATGAACAGCACGACGGCATTGTCGAAGCCCGCGGACCTGCGGGCCAGGATCGACGCCCAGCGCCTCGACCCGAACGAGCTGTTCCTGCTGAACAGCACCTCGGGCACCACCGGCCTGCCGAAGTGCGTGATGCAATTCCAGAACCGTTGGTTCTACTTCCACAAGAAGGCCGCCGAGCTCGGCGCGCTGCGCCCCGACGACGTGTTCATGTCGGTCGTGCCGGCACCGTTCGGCTTCGGGCTGTGGACCGGCCACTTCACGCCGACCATCCTCGGCGCACCATGCGTGATCATGGACCACTTCTCGGCGCGCAAGATGGTCGAGATAATCGAACGCGAACGGGTCACCGTGCTGTGCTGCGTGAGCACGCAATTCATCATGATGCTCAACCTGCCCGAACTGGCTGAGCACGACGTGTCGTCACTGCGGATCATGTTCACGGGCGGCGAGGCCATACCCGAGGCCCGGGCCCGCGAGTTCGAAGCGCGCACCGGGTCGATGGTCATGAACTTCTACGGGTCGAACGAGACCGGCACGTTGAGCGGTACGTCGATCGACGACCCGACCGTGAAGCGGCTCACCACCACCGGCCGCATCATGCCCGAAATGCAGGTGCGCCTGTACACGCCCGAGGGCGAACGCATCGCGGGCGACATCGGGCGGGGCGTGCCGGCGTGCAAAGGTCCGGCGACCACCATCGGCTACTACGACGACGAAGCCGCAAACGCCACGTTGTTCGCCGACGACGGTTGGATGCTCATGGGCGACGTCGTCGAGATCGACGCCGAGGGCTGGCTCAGCGTCGTCGGCCGGACAAGCGACTTCATCATCCGCGGCGGTAAGAACATCAGCGCGCCGGCGGTCGAGGACGAGGTCGCCACGCACCCGGCGGTGTCGATGGTGGCAGTCGTGCCCGCACCCGACCCCGTCTTCGGCGAGCGCGTCGCCGCCTTCGTCGAACTCCACGAGGGTGCGTCGCTCACCCTCGACGAACTGCGCGAGCACCTCATCGCCCGCGGCATCTCGAAGGAGTGGTATCCCGAATACCTGTTCATCACCGACGCGCTGCCACGCGCGTCGGGGGGCAAGGTCGCAAAGGGCGAGCTGAAAAAGGACGCGGCCGCACGCGTCGCCGAGAGCTGATACCACGCGATCGATCTGCCGTCCCCGGTGCCGCTTCAGGCCGGTCCGGCAGGCCGACCGTCAGCGCTGCGTCGACACCAGCGCGGTCCAGCTCCGCTCGATGCGGGCCGCGCTCAGCAGACGAGCCGCGTCCACGATCCACGTGATCAACATGACCGGCGCGGTGTCGGCCGCAACCTCGAGCACGATGCCCCGGCGCGGGTGGTCCTGCTTGATCTTCCATTCGCGCGGCGTGAGCACGCCGTTGTCTCGAAGGTACGGGATCGCCTTCGCGGCGTGCGGGTGCTCGAGCCCCACCGAGAGCACGGCACCCGTGCGCGCCAACGTCCCGAGCGGGATGGGTGCCCCGGCCTTCTGGAACATGCGCACCAACGGATGTGGGATGCGGTCACGTAGCTCGTCGAGATCCTCTTCGCGGAGATACGGCTCGATGTTGAGCCACTCGCCATCGCGGAGGTCGCGCACTGCGGTGACCACCTCGTCAAGATCGTCGTCGGTGAACTGAATGAGCCGCTTCTCGATCGCCACTCGCGAACCCTAGGACCCGCGTTGCTGTTTGCGCAGCCGGTAGCTGATGTCGTCGGGGCTGCGGTGCCCGACGGTGAAGTCGTTGGGGAACTCCCACGGTGTGGCCGGCTCGATCCAGTACGCCCAGTCGAACGCGCACACGCGCCGGGCGATGCGCCACTCGCCGGCTCGGCGTTGGAAGTGATCGCAGTAGCGAAGGCCCATGCGCATGTCGGCCTGCCGCCCGTCGGCATCGGGCTTTCCGACGTGGTGTGCGCTGCAATAGGTCTCGACGTAGGCCGACGCGTCGTCGAGCGCGAGGTCGATGCTGCACTGCCCGAGGAAGTGGTGCGTGGCCGCGAAATGAGGCAGGACCTGCAGTACCCAGTCGGCGAACTCGACCGGGCCACCGCGGAACGAGTTGTGGTCGTCGAAGCCATCAGGCCAGTAGCCCGACACGATGAGCTCGTGATCGAGACGGTCGGTGCCCCGCGCGACGCGGTGGATGATCGCGGTGATGGCGTCCTTCGCGAGGAGAGCCTCGATCGGTGAGTGCGGGGCGTCGCTCATGTGCGACCGCCGATCGGTGCGCCAATCATGACGGCCACCCAGCGGGCCGGCCCATCGCCTCGGTTGTGCCACTTGTGCCAGTTGCCGCGCTGCACAACGACATCACCCGCGCCGAGCACCTTCGAACCGTGTCCGGGCAGTTCGAGCTCGACCGTGCCCTCGAGGATGAAGTCGAAGTCGATGGTGTCGGTCTTGTGGTTGCCCGGGTCGTCGGGGTCGTGATGGCCCGTGCCGGCGAGAAGCGCGCCGATCTCGCCCATGTGCGCCCGCAGCCTCGCGACATCGAGCGCCGCCGCCCGAGCGTCGTCGCTGGGCAGCGCGATGTACTTCAGCGCGATGCCCATGCCGTACGGATCGAGCGTGAGCGTGACCGGTGCGGCATCGCCACCCTGGTCGACGGCGGCCACCGCGCCGCCGGTCTGCCAGAGGTCACCGTGGACCATGCCCGCGCCGCCGTCGATGGCCACGCAGTTGGGCGCTGGGCCGTCGCTGACCACGTAGGACCGGCCAAGCGCATCGACACCCGTGACCACGCGTCGAGGCCCGGCGGTCGTCGGGAGGCCGGCGGGGCGCGGCACCAAGCCGAACATCGGCTCCTTCGCCCCAGGATCGAGGGCGAACATCGCGACCACGTACGTGCAGGGGCCTTCGCCCACGACGCGCCAACGGTGTTGGGTGCCGCGCTGGATGACGCAATCTCCCGCGCCGAGCCGGACGCAGCCGTCCTCGAGTTCGAGCTCGATCTCGCCCTCGACCACCCATTCGAGATCGAGCGTCGCCGTGGCGTGCATGCCCGGCCGCTCAGACGAGAAGTGCGAATCGGCCGGGTTGTGCAGGAACTGCTGCTCGCGCGGCAGCGACTGGTCGGGCAGCGGCAGCCGGATGATCCGCAGCGTCATGCCACCCGGCGGAGGTTCCAACGGGAAGCCGCCCTCCGGATCGCGGCCAGCGGCGGGGTCGGCAGGAGGACCGTCGATGGCCCACAGGTCGGCCACCGCGGTGCCACCGGGCATGTCGACGATGTGCGGCGGCGGGCCGTCGCTCACGAAGATCGCCTGTCCATCAGCGTCGTGGCCCGTGACCACGCGCCGGACGTGGAAACCCATCGCACTCCCCCTTGCCATGCGGTGCCGACCAGCAGCGCGCGCCGACGCTACAGGTCGACTGTTCAAACAGTTGTTCGGAATGGAGGACGGGCTACTCTTGCCCACGACATGGAACTGATCCTCGTACGCCACGCGTTGCCCGAGCGGGTCGAGAACGTCGACGGCGTGGCCGACCCCGGCCTGCAGACCATCGGCTGGACGCAGGCCGAGCGCCTCGCCGCCTGGCTTTCGCGCGAGCAAATCGACCACATCGCGGTCAGTCCCAAGCGCCGGGCCATCGAGACGGCAACGCCCCTGGCCGAGCGCCTCGGGATGACCCCCGAGATCATCCAAGGATTCTCCGAGATCGATCGCTCGTCGCGCACCTACATCCCCGTCGAGGAGATGCGTCGCGAGAACAACGCGCACTGGCAGGCCATCGTCAGTGGCGATTGGGCGAGCGTCGGCTACCACGACCCGGCCGAGTTCCATCGCGAGGTCGTCGCCGCGCGCGACGAGCTGCTCGAACGCCATGGCGATCACCGCGTGGTCGTCGTCGCGCACGGTGGCACCATCAACGCGATCGTGTCGGCGTATCTAGGTTTCGAGTCACCCCGCTTCCTGTTCGACTTCGGCTACACGTCGATCACCCGAGCAGGGAAGGGCTACACCGATCGTGTCATCATCCGTTCCCTCAACGAGATGGCGCACCTCCACACCGAGCGCGACACGCTCGATCCCCTGCCCCTGCTCTGATCACCCACTCTCACGGAGTTCCTCCCTATGGCCAAGCCGCTCCGGATCGCTGCGCTCGTCAAGCAGATCCCGAAAATCGAGGCGCTCACGCTGGGCGCCGACGGACGCCTGCAGCGCGACGGTGTCGAGTTGCACATGAACGACTACTGCCGGCGCGCCGTGGCCAAGGGCCACGAGCTCGCACAGGCCTCGGGCGGCACGCTCACCGTGATCACGCTCGGGCCGCCCAGCGCCGAGAACGTGCTGCGCGAAGCCATCGCGTTCGGCGCAGATCACGGCGTGCACATCACCGATCCCGCGTTCGCCGGCAGCGACACGTGGGCCACCGCGAAGGCACTTGCCCGCGCGATTCAGGTGCTCGGCGGCTACGACCTCGTCTTGCTCGGCCGTAACTCGGTCGATGCCGACACCGGGCAGGTTCCGCCGCAGATCGCGCAGTTCCTCGGGTTGCCGTTCGCTACCGGCGTACGTGAGCTGAAGCTCGAGGACGACACGCTCGCGCTGCGCCTCGAACATGACGACGAATGGGTCGACGTCGAGATCGCACTCCCAGCCATGATCTCGTGCGCCGAGCGCCTGTGCGACCCGTGCAAGATCAAAGACCCCAACGTGTGGGCCGGCGTCGACGCGTCGAAGATCTCTCGGCTCACGGCGGCCGATCTCGGCGAAGGGCCATGGGGCCAAGCAGGTTCGCCCACTCGAGTGGGCGCAGTGCGCACCATCGAGGTCACGCGCTCCAACGTGGTGGCCGAGGGCACGCTCGACGAGCGCATCGACACGGTCATGGCCGTTCTCGAGGCGCGGGGCGCGTTCGACATGCGCGACCACGACCAATCACGCGAGATCGTCGCCGGCCGGGGCGGCACCCGCGGCCCCGCGGTCATCGTCACCGTCGAGCCGTCACGCACGCAGGTCACACGCGAGTTGCTCGGCGAAGCTGCCGCGCTCGCCGCGTCGATCGACGGCCACGTGGTCGCATTCGGCCCCGCCCCCGGCGAACCGCACCGCCTCGCCGCGTGGGGCGCCGACGCCGTCGTCGCGCTGCCCGCCGACCTCGTCGAGGAGGATGTCGCCAAAGCGCTGTGCGGCTACACCGACAGTCACCCCGCCTGGGCCATCATCGGCCCGAGCACCGCGTGGGGACGCGAGGTCCTGTCGCGGGTGTCGGGAGCGATCGGCGCGGGGCTCACCGGCGACGCCGTCGACCTCGAGTCGCGCAATGGCCGGCTCGTGGCCTGGAAGCCTGCGTTCGGCGGCAAGCTCGTAGTCGAGATCCTCTGCACCTCCCCGGTGCAGATGGCCACGGTTCGCGCCGGTGTGCTTCCGTCACGCACGCCGCGCGACATCACCCACGCCGAGACCACCGTCATCGATGTGCAGCCCGCGAGTCGCGTTCGCATCGTCGCCAAGGAGCGCGAGGACGACAGCGACGAGCTCGCCACCGCTCCGCTCGTGATCGGTGTGGGCCAAGGGGTCAAGCCCGTCGACTACGCCGCGCTCGACATGCTGCGCGACAAACTCGGCGGTGTGTACTGCGCGACGCGCAAGGTCACCGACAAGGGTTGGATGCCCCGCGCCCGGCAGGTGGGCATCACCGGTCACTCCATCTCACCGAAGCTGTTCATCTCGGTCGGCGCATCCGGCAAGTTCAACCACACCGTGGGCGTGCGAGGTGCCGGCACCATCGTCGCAATCAACACCGACCCCGACGCGATGATCTTCGAATGGGCCGACGTTGGCATCGTCGGCGACTGGCGCGAAGTGCTCGAAGCGCTCACCCCACGCCTCGAAGCCTCGCTCATCCGCTGACCTATCTCGACCCACTGTCGCACCCCCTCGGCAGTATGTCGGTTCATGGCACGCGAGCAGAAGCTGCAACGCCTCGCAGCCCGGGGTGGCGGCGCTGGCTCAGGGGGTGAACGGGTCGAAGCGGAACGAGTCACCGTTCGTGCGCAGGTGACCGCAACTCGAGCCACCGAAGTGCGTGCCGAACACGCGCACTGCGGTGTCGGCGTAACGGTCGCGGAACGCGGTGCGCGTCGAGGCAGCGCGCGGCGGGTCGTCGTCGGCCGACATCTGCCAGTGCGGGGCCACGAACTGGATGGGGTGATGCACCATGTCGCCCGTGATGACGGCCTCGTCTCCACCCGATGACAGGCGCACGCTCATGTGGCCGGGTGAGTGGCCCGGCGTGAGCTCGAAGCCGATCTCGTCGGTGATGCGGTACGACTCGTCGACGAAGTCGACCAGCCCGGCCTCGACCACCGGGCGTACTGCAGTATCGAAGGTCACGGCGAAGCCCCCGGCGCCGCCGTCCCAGTAGTCGTACTCGGTGCGGTTGAACAGGTACCGCGCGTTCGGGAACGTGGGCACCCAGGTGCCGTCGACGAACTGCGTGTTCCAACCGACGTGGTCGAAGTGCAGGTGCGTGCACATCACGACGTCGACCGCGTTCACGTCGAAGCCGGCCGCAGCGAAGTCGGCGAGGAAGGTGGTCTCCCGGTTCGACAAGGCCTCGTAGCCCGGCACGGGTCGTTCCCCCACGCAGGTGTCGATCACGATGGTCTTGCCCATCGACTCGAGCACGAGCGCGTGGATCGACAACGTGAGATCACCGACGTCGTCGACGTACTCCGGCATCAACCAGTCGCGGTGCAATTCGATCAGCGCGGCATCGGCCAAGGGGAACATCCCGAGCAAGGGCACGGTGGACGCGCTCTCACGAACCCGGGTGACGCGGATGTTGCCTACCTCGAATCGCATGAGCGGACTCTCTCTTCTCCGACGCCCAGGGCGTGGATCACAACTGGCCGATGGTGTCCTGTACGCGTCGCACGAAGTCGCGGATCGCGCCTATTTCGGTGCTTCCCGATTCCTGCACAGACACCACGAGGCGACGGCAGCCGAGTTCGGCGAACCGGCGCATCGTGTCGACCTCGAGCGACGCGCCGGGCTTCCAGCAGCCGGGCCACGCCGTGATCTCGATCGCGTCGGGGTCACGCTGGTGTTCGCGGGCCGTCGCACGGATGGTGTCGATTCGCACGGCGAGGTCGTCGGGGCCGATCACGTAGGGGAAAAACCCGTCGCCGAGGCGGCCGGTGCGCCGGGCTGCGGCATCGCTCGAACCACCGATGATGATCGGTGGTCCACCGGGTTGCGCGGGCAGGATCGTGGTGTCGACATCGCGGAACGCGTAGCGATCGCTGGTGTAGGTGCGATAGCCCGGTTGCCACAGCTCGCGCATGGCGATGATGGTCTCGTCGAGGCGGGCGCCACGCCTTTCGAACGGAACCCCGCACGCCGCGTACTCCTCGACCTGCCAGCCGCTACCGACACCGAGCCGGACGCGCCCACTGGACAGCGCATCGAGGGTGGCCACGCGCTTGGCGAGGATGGCCGGCTGGTGCAGCGTGGCCACAACGACCGCGGTGCCGAGGAGCAATCGTTCGGTGCACGCGGCGACGAAGCTCAGGTACTCGAGCGGGTCGGGCATCTGCGTGTCGGGCGAACCGCCCATGCGGCCGCTCGGCGAGTACGAATAGCGCGGCTCGTAATCCTTCGCGACCACCACGTGCTCGACCGCCCAAAGCGACTCGACGCCCTCGGCCTCGAGCATCTCGACGAGCGCCCGCACATGCTGCGGGTTGTCCGCGCAGCCTTTTTTGAACACGGGCATCACGCCCAACACCACCGGTTCCCCCATGATCGGGAACCATAACGCAGCTAGCGTGACGCCGACGGAGAGGAGCCGCGATGACGGCGAAACAGACGGTCATCGACGTCGACGGGCACACGTTCGAGCCCGACGAGCTGTGGGAGCGCTATCTGCCGCGTTCGCTACACGCCCGGCGGCCACGACTCGTGCGCGACGAACGAGGCACCACGCGCTACGAGCTCGAGGGGCGGATCATCCCCTCGGGCACCGGTCGCGGTGCGTGGGTGCCCGAGGGGATGCGCGAATCCGCGGTGCATCGTGAGGGCGCGGTCGACCCGAAGTTGCGGCTCGAAGACATGGACCTGGAAGGCATCGATGTCGCCGTGCTCTACGGCGTAGTTTCACTTGGCTTCTATGCGATGGACGATCGCGAACTGTGCAACGCGTTCTGCCGTGCGTACAACGACTGGCTCGCCGACTACTGCGCAACCGACCCTGAACGGTTGAAGGGCACACCGGCGCTGCCGCTCAAGTGGATCGACGACGCGTGCGTCGAAGCCGAGCGCGTCGTACGCGACCTCGGCTTCGTATCGCTCACCGTTCCGTGCGCCGTCGGCGAACGGAACGCCGATGACCCCGAGAACTTCGCCCTGTACGAACTCGCGCAGACGCTCGATGTGCCCGTCGGCTTCCACGCGGGCGGTGGCCGCTTCGCCTACAAGAACTTCGTCGATTCGTATGCACAACTGCACGCGCTCGAGTTCCCGTTCAACATCATGTTCGCGATGACCACGCTTCTGTGCGGCGGCGTGCTGGAACGGTTCCCGCGTCTACGCGTGGCGCTGCTCGAGGCCGGCGTCGGCTGGGCGCCGTACTACCTCGAACGCCTCGACGAGCACTACGAGCACCGCACGGACGAGTTCCCGAACATCACCAAGGCACCGAGCGAGTACTTCGCCGAGGGTCGTATGTTCATCTCGACCGAGGGCGAGGATCACCTGCCGCACGCATTCGACGCACTCGGCGCGGACAGCATCGTGTGGGCGTCCGACTACCCGCATTGGGACTCGAGCTTTCCGCGAAGCGTCACCAAGGTGACCTCGCGATCCGACCTCACCGACGAGCAACGCCGCGCGATGTTCGCGACGAACCCGAAGCGTCTCTACGGCTGGGCCTGAGCGATGCCCCGGCCTTCAGCCGACGACCTGATCACGCTGCTCGGCCTCGAACCCCACCCCGAAGGCGGCCACTACCGCGAGACCTGGCGAACCACGGCCGAGTCGGGGCGCGACACCGGGACGGCCATCTACTTCCTGCTGCGGGCCGGCGAGGTGTCGCACTGGCATCGGGTCGACGCCGACGAGACATGGCACTTCTACGCGGGTGACCCGATGGAGCTCGGCGTTGCACCTACCGGCGACGAGACCGCCACCTGGCAGGTTCTCGGGCCCGACATCGTGGGGGGCGAGCGGCCACAGATCGTGGTGCCGGCGAACGCGTGGCAGGCCGCACGCCCACTCGGCGAGTGGACCCTCGTCGGCTGCACCGTGGCCCCCGCGTTCGACTTCGCCGGCTTCGAGCTCGCACCACCCGGCTGGGCACCGGGCGCTCGCGGTGCACGCGACGCCACGCGGAACGGGTGCGCACACCCCTCCCCGCATCCTTGAGTACTGTCCGACGGCCGGTACGAGCGACCAGAAGGCCGAGGTTCTCCCATGAGCAGCGCGTCGGTGGAGCCTACGAATGCGGGGCTTGCCGGCCGCGTCGCGCTGGTCACCGGCGCCGGCCGCAACGTCGGGGCCGGGATCGCGCACGCCCTCGCTGCGGCGGGCGCCCACGTGGCGGTCAACGACCTGCACGGCGAACGGGCCGAGACCACAGCCCAGGAGATCATCGCTCGCGGCGGGACCGCTATTGCGATTGCGGCCGACGTCTGCGACGCCGAACAGGTCAGGGCGGCCTGCGCCGCGACCATTCGAGAACTGGGCCCGATCGACATCCTGGTCAACAACGCAGGTGTGCCCGACGCCGGGGTGCCGCTGCAGGCGTTTCGTGACATGCCCATCGAGAATTGGGATCGCTACCTACGCCTCAACCTCCACGCCGTGCTGTTGTGCGCGAAGGCCGTTCTCGACCCGATGTGCGACCGCGGCTTCGGCCGCATCATCACCATCACCAGCGAGGCGGGGCGGCTGGGCGTGCCCCCCGGGCTCTCGTTGTACGCGGCGGGCAAGGCAGGCGCCGCGGGGTTCTCCCGCGTGCTGGCACACGAGGTCGGCAAGTTCGGGGTCACGGTGAACTGCGTGTCACTCGGGCCCATGGAGAACGCCACGATGCGCGAGCAGGTCCTGAAAGCCATGCCCACCCGCCGCTACGGCACTCCGGCCGACGTGGGCGCTGCCGTGGCCTATCTTGCGTCGCCCGGTGCCAGCTGGGTCACCGGCCAGACCCTCGCGGTCAACGGAGGACACTTCACCACATGAACACCCCACTCGCGCCTGACCACATGGACGCGCCGCTGGTGCCTGATCACATGGACGCGCCGCTGGTGCTGACGGCATCGGCGCTCGAGAACCCGTCCATCGAGATCGTGGTCGACGCGGCGCGACGCGCCGGCTTCGACGCGCTGTCGCTCTGGCCCGGGGCGGGCTACGGCGCGACCGCCGACCATCGCCGCGTCATCGAAGACGCCGGCCTGTATGTGTGGGATGTCGACGCGGCCATCGTGTGGGTCGGCCCCGACGATCCGGGCAGCCCCTACTTCGAAGAGGCGCCCATCGACGACGTGTTCGCCTCTGCTGCAGCGCTCGGCGCCCGGGCGGTGAACGCGCTCATGATCGGCCCGCGCGGCCAGACCTCACTCGAAGCCTGCGCGCGAGCGGTGCAGATCGTGGCCGCGCGAGCCGCGGACCTCGGCATGTTGCTCACCGTCGAATTCGCCCGGAGCACGGCGGTGGCCGACCTGCACCAGGCCAACGCCGTCCTCGCCGACACCGGGGCGCCCAACGCCGGGATCCTCCTGGATACGTGGCACCACCATTGGAGCAACGTCCGCGACGCACCGTTCGAGCGGGTGCGCGCCATCCAGCTGTCGGATGCGCCCCACGAACGACCGGTCGACTTCCCCCAGGCCACCCGACACCGTCGCGAGGTGCCGGGCACCGGAGCGGTCGACTTCGCGCCGATCCTGAGCGGCGCGCCCGCCGGTACACCACTGATCGTCGAGGTCTTCAACGGGCCGCTGCTCGCACGCCACGGCATCACCGGTTTCGCACAGGTGCTCGGCGACGCGGCACGCCACGTGCGCAATCGCCCGATCGAATCGGCCTGACCGCCGGGTCTTCTGACCATGCAGGCAGTGCGGTACCGTACGGCCCGAGGTCCCGCCATGGTCACCACCGCCACGCCCGAACCTGTCGCCGTCGGTTCTCGTCGTCGCGCCCGCTGGGTCCACGGGCCGGTGCTCGATGTGGCGATGGCGCTGTGCTGGGTGCCGTTCGCCGCCGCGGGCGTGGCGTTGCAGGACAACACCAACCAGCTCGCGTGGTTCGTCAGCGCCACGTTGCTGCTGTCGTTCTCGCACCAACCGCTCACTCTCGCACTGGTCTACGGCGACGCCACGAACTTCCGGCTGCGCCGGCGCATCTTCACCTGGAGCCCGCTCATCTTCGCGGTCGCGGTGTTCGCGACGCGAAGCATCAGCCTGGCCACGCTCGCGGTGGTTGGGGGCCTGTGGAACGCCGAGCACACATTGATGCAGCGCTATGGCATCACCCGCATCTACGGGCGCAAATCCGGGCAGGACACCGGCAGCACCGAAAAGTGGATGTTGTTCTCATGGCTCGGCTTCGCCATGGTGTGGGCCGCGGCCGATTCACGCACCCCCGGTCGCGTCGAACGCACCGGCCTCGGCGGGAACAACAAGCGAGGGCTCGACATCCTCACCGACCTGAGCCCGGCGGCACGATGGGCGTTGCCCGTGGTCGCGCTGCTGGCGCTCGGGTTCACGGCACGATGGATTCGCGACGAGCGCCATCGGGGCGACGCCGCCAACCCGGCCAAGCGCTTCTACATCGCAGCCACTGCCGCCTTGTTCATCACCATCCTCGTGAACCCCATCGCCGGTTTCCTCGGCTACGTCGGCGCCCACGCGGTCGAGTACTTCATCATCGTCCACCAGAGCATCGGCCCCCGCTACGCCAGCGCGGCCATCGACGGCGGCGCTCCGGTGGGGCGCGCGGTGCGCCGGCTCACCCGCCTGGGCTTCTTCGCCGTCTACCTGTCGATCGTCGTGGGCCTGGTCATGCTGCTGCGGCGCTACGGCAACCTCACCACGTACGCGCTCGTGGTGTTCACCCTCGGCGGCATGCACGTCTTCTACGACGGGTTCATCTGGAAGCTGCGGCGCCCGAACGTCGCCCACAGCCTCGGCGTACCTGTGACCCCCTGACCGTTCAGCAGCGTTCGTCGGCTGCGTGGTCGTGGACGAAGGCCGACTGCTCGTCCATCGCGGGCCAGCGAGGCACTTGTTGTGCGATTTTGCACCTCTACGGTGGATTTTCGCGCAACAAGCGACCTGGATTTGCCTGGCCAGCGGCGATGCACGAGGCCCAGCGACTCGGCGCGAAGTCGACAACTACTATGAGCCGGTCGACTCGAAGGAGAAGGTTCACATGCCCATCTTCCGTTACGACGGCAAGAACGTCGTCATCACCGGTGCCGCCTCCGGCATGGGGTACGAGACCACGCGCCTTCTGCTCGACGCGGGCGCCGATGTCATTGCGCTCGACGTGGCCGAGGTGCACCTTCCCGGCGTGCGCTACCTGTACACCGACCTCGGCGACCAGGCCTCAGTCGACGCGGCGGTCGCACAGCTACCCGATCGGGTCGACGCCCTCATGAACTGCGCGGGCATCCCGGGGGGCACCCGGTTCACCTCGGAACAGGTCATGGCCGTGAACGTGTTCGGCCTGCGTCACCTCACCGAGTCCGTGCTGCCCCGTATGAACGAGGGTGGCGCAGTCGTGCACATCGCGTCCATCGCCGGCGGCATGTGGTTCCAGAACGTGGCCAAGATCGGCGAACTGCTCGCCATCACCGGCTACGCCGACGGCGCCGCGTGGTGCGCCGAGAACGCCGAGCTGGTGGGCGACGGCTACTCCTTCTCGAAGCAGGTCGTGCAGGTGTACACCATGGCGCGTTCGGTGTCGGCCATCAAGCAAGGCGTGCGTGTGAACAGCATCTGCCCGGGCGTCACCGACACCAAGATCATGCCCGACTTCCGCGAAGCCATGGGCGACAAAGCCATCGACATGACCGCCGACGTCGGCATCGGCCGACTCGCCGACCCGGCCGAGATGGCACCCGCCATGATCTTTCTGGGCAGCGACGAAGCGAGTTACGTGGTCGGCGTCAACCTCATCATCGACGGTGGGTTCACCGCGGCCGCCACCACCGGCCAGGTCGACTTCGCCAAGTACCTCGGCTGAGCAGCGGATGTCCCACCATGCGGTCGACACGCTGATCATCGGCGCAGGCTCCGCGGGAAGCGCGCTCGCGGTGCGACTCAGCGAAGACCCGAGCCGCCGCGTGCTCCTGCTCGAGGCCGGCCCCGACTACCGCAGCGCGACGCTTCCCCCCGAGCTCGAGACGTTGTCGCGCCCGATCGCGTGGCCGCACGACTGGCGCAACGAGGTCACCAGCATCGACGGGCGCATGCTGCATTACGGGCGCGGCCGCGTGGTCGGTGGCTCGTCGCAGACCAACGGCGGCGTGGCCATCCGCGCCGAACCCGACGACTTCGTGACCTTGCCTGCGGGCTGGCACTTCGACGACCTGCTGCCCGCGTTCCGTCGCAGCGAGCACGATCTCGACTTCGGGGGCGCCGAGTACCACGGTGACTCGGGGCCGATCCCCATCGTCCGTTGGGCACGCGAGGAATGGACGCCGATGCAGACCGCGTTCCACGACGCGTGCCTCGCGCTCGGGTTCCTCGCCTGCCCCGATCACAACGCCCCCTACACCACTGGGGTCGGGCCGATCCCGATGAACCGCGTCGGCCGGCGGCGCATGTCGAACCTCATCGTCTATTTGGAACCGGCCCGCGAGCGCACCAACCTCGAGATCCGCGGCGACGCTCACGTACGCCGCCTGCTCATCGAGGGTCGCACCGACCGCGTTCGGGTCACCGGCGTCGAGCTTGTCGACGGCACGCGGATCGTCGCCGGCGAGGTGGTCCTGTCTGCTGGGGTCGTGCAGAACCCCTTGTTGCTCTGGCGTTCGGGCATCGGCCCTGCCGACGCCCTCGGTGAGCTCGGGGGGACGTGCGTGCTCGACGCGCCACACGTAGGCGCCCACGTAACCGATCACTACGTGGTCACCTACGCGACGCCCATCGACGCGGGGCTGGTCACCGACGACGACCCGTCGCTGCAGAACATCCTGCGGCTGCAATCGCCTGGCAGCACCCGTGGGAACGATCTGCAGATCACGCCGTTCGTGCGCCGCCACGCCGACGGGGCGCGCTCGATCGCCATGAGCGTGAGCCTCCAACTGCCTGACGGCGAAGGGTCGATCACGCCTACCTCGCTCGATCCCGATGCGGCTCCGCGCATCTCGTGGCCGTTCGCCGGCATCGCCGAGAACGTCCGGCGCATCCGCGAGGGCTACCGGATCAGCGCTCGGCTCGCCGAGGCATCGGGCATCGCCATCGACCACGACGCACTCGCCCGCGACCTCGCGCTCGACGACACCGAGATCGACGCGCTCATCGCGGCCGAGCACAGCGCCTTTTACCACGGGGTCGGCACGTGCCGAATGGGTGACGACCCGGCAACCAGCGTGGTCGACGCGACATGTCGAGTGCACGGGGTCGACGCACTGCGCATCATCGACGCGTCGATTCTGCCCACCGTGCCACGAGCGAACACCCACCTCGCCGTGGTCGCGCTGGCCGAGCACGCCGCGGCCACGATCTTCTGAGCCGGCGCAGCACCGGATCAGCTGCGGTGCGCAACGACCACGTTCTGCTCGTCGAAGACGATCATCCATTTCGGTGACGCCAGCACGTCTTTCAAAAGGCTCAGGCTCTCCGGGCCGAGTGTGCCCTTGTCGACGGCGATCCACTGGATGGAATCAGGGTCGCGGGCAGGCGGCCATGCCGTGACACGACCATCGGGCAACCTCTGATCGACTCCCCAATACGAGTTGCGCCACGGGTTGGGGAACTCGTAGACAAACTCGCGATGGGCGAGGTGGGGCGAAAAGTTGTACGACACCGAGATCACCGCATCGTCGGGCACGAGGTTCACCGCGTTGCGCAGCACACGGACGTGCGGCGTGATCTCGGTCGGCCACATCCCTGGGTCGTTGTAGGCCCAGCCGTACGAGGGCGCCCACATCGCCGACATCACCACGGCAGATGCCGCTACCACCATGCCGATTGACTCGAGCAACCGGGTCGGCCAGGCCACCGCCGTGACCGCGACCACGACGAGACCCAACGCGATCGCAGACGCGGCGGCGAGGTAACCGGCCGCGGCGATGCCCGCGGTGACCGCGACCGCAACGGCGGCGACCACTACCGACGCGACGAGCTTGCGGCCCGACCCCCGCACGCGTTCGGCCAACCGGCGGAGGTTCGCCACCCCTTCGATCGACGCGATCGTGAAACCCACCGTGGGCATCGAGACGTAGTGCCAGCGGATCGACCATGCATACGAGTGCTTCGTGAGGAGGTTGAGCACGACCTGCGGGAGCGCGAGCAACAACCCGGGCCACGAGAAGAACGACGTGAACGCGTAGGGCTGCGCGAGATCGCGCGGGTAGCGGTACCACTGCGCCTCTTGGAACTGATCCGTGAATCGCGTGGGATGGACCAGCGCGTTCTTCGCCAGAGCGAACGGCGTGTTGCCCAGATTCCCCAGGAACTCCGAATAGAACGGGCCAGCCGGCGTGAAATGCGGGAGCACCACCTTCGTGCAGAAGAAGTAGTACGTGACCCCGGCGAGGAGCGTGATGATCCCCTGCTTGCGGTGCCCGCGCAGCGCGAGCACCACGCCGAGCATCGCGATGGTGATGGCGATGTCTTCCTTCCAGCACACCGCAGCGAGGAGCCAGATCCAGTAGGCCCGCCACCGCCGTTCGAGCACGGCGAGGTAGGCGTAGAGCATGGGCGCGATCGCCATGACCTCGGGGTGGAAGGTCTCGCGCAGGACCCACTGCCCACCGGTCTGCAAAAGGTAGGCCACCACCAACGCGAGCGCGATCCACTCGTTGCGCAGGTGGTGTTTGGCGATGCGGAACACCGGGAACGCACCGGCCGCGTAGGCCACCACCATGGCGCCATTGAGGAACCGTGGTCCGGCACCGAGCCAATAGAACGGCGCGAACAGCACCAGGCCGGGGTTCACGTGGTGACCCCAGAACGTCAACCCGCGAATGGTGATGAACGTTTTGCCCTGGGCGACGAGCCACGTGGCCTGGTCGAAGATACCGAGGTCGTAGCCAGTGGTCCAGAACCGGTCGTGCAGCATCGAGAGGTGCACCACGTAGAAGACCGTGAACGCCCCGATGACCGCGAAAAACAGCACGCGCGGCAGGCTCAACCCCCGGATCGCGTTGCGACACCGGGCCAGGTACGCCGCTCCGCGGCGCTCGCGCTGGACCGGATGCACAACGGTGGTCTGCGCCATGGTGATGTTCTATACGACGTGCACGATGGAACGCGAGCTGCCGCATCAGCACACTGCGGCCGACCGCGCTGCGACCAACGGCCAGAGCGCGTAGAACTGCTCCTCCAGGACAAGCGACCGCGGGTGCTGCAGCGCGGGCAGCAGTCGGTGGAAGTGAAAGACCACGACGGCGGCCACGACGGCGGCCACGGCGAGACCCCGCAGCTCGTCAAGCGAAGGAACGTGCGCGAACGAGCGGCCGCTGATGGGCGCGGTGGGTGGGCATTGCGTTCGGTGGGGCGATCGAGGAGCAGAAGGGTCTCCGGACTGAGGCCGTGACATCAGCGCGCCCTTCCGTGGCACGCCACACCGGGGTTGCATCCACCGATCGGCGCGGTCAGACCACTCCGCGTGACACCAGATCCGCGAGCGCAACCGCGTCGAGCCCCAGCAATTCGCCGTAGACCTCTTCGTTGTGTGCACCCAGTGCAGGGCCCGAGAACCTGATGGTCCCGGGGGTGGCGCCGAGCTTCGGGGATGGCGACACAAGCGTGATGTCGCCCATGACCGGGTCGGCCAGGGTCGTCAGGCTGTGGCGCGCCGCTATGTGTGGGTCGGCGAGGAGTCCGGGCACGTCGTGCACCGGCGCGACCGGCACGCGGCACGACTCGAAACCGGCGATGGCGTCCCGGCCGGGTGTGCGAGAGACCCACTCGGCCACGTACCCGTCGAGCTCGTCGGCGTTGCGCAACCGGTTGGCCGACTTGGCGAACTTCGCTCGGTCTTCGTCGGTGTCGTGGCCAATGAGGCCGAGTATGCGGGCGACCTGACGATCGGTCGTACCTGACACCACGATCCACTGCCCATCAGCACACCCGTAGATGTTGCGGGGAACGCCGGTGGTGATGCGGCTGCCGGAACGGTGCGGCGGGGCCTCCTCCGACGCAGGGTCAAACGCCACGATCGTCGACTGCAGGATCGTGAGCACCGGCTCGTACATAGACACGTCGACGTGCTGGCCACCTCCGCCGTTGACGCGGGCGTGCCACGAGGCGACGAGCGCACCGATCACGCCCGAGTACGCGACCAGCGTGTCGCCGAGAGGAACCGAGGGCAGCATCGGTGGGCCCTCAGCCATGCCCGTCATGTGCGTGAGACCACCGAAGGCCTCGGCGAGGGTGCCGGCACCCGGGCGATCGGCGAGCGGGCCGCTCTGGCCGTAGCAGCTCACGCTGACCATGACGAGGTTCGGGTTGCGCGCTCGCAGGTCCTCGTAGCGACAGCCCCAGGCCGCGAGCATCTCCTCGGGGAAGTTCTCGACGAGCACATCGCACTGTTCGACCAAACGGTGGAACAGTGCTCGACCTTCCTCGACATCGAGGTTGCAGGTGATGGCCCGCTTGTTGCGCGACGCCAACGCCCACATCAGCGACCCGCCGTTGCGTTGCGCGCCGATCGAGCGGAGGGCCTCACCTTTCGGCGGTTCGACCTTGATCACATCGGCGCCGAAGTCGGCGAGCATGGCGCTCACCTGGGGCGCGGCGAGGAACGTCGACAGGTCGATCACACGGAGCCCAGCGAGCGCGCCGGGAGCATCGATAACAGGGAGCCCAGCGAGCGCGCCGGGAGCATTCGTCACAGGGATGGCCATGGCGCCATCATGCCCGCGCCACGGACTGCACGTCCCGTACGCTCGTCATCCAAGTGATCTCGTTCACTCCGCCTCCCCCAGGCTGGTACGCCGACCCTTGGCGAATCACCTCGCTCCGCTGGTGGGACGGGCGCGACTGGACCGGTTGGGCCTGCGCCGATCCGCCGAATGGACCGGTCGATTCACCGTCGCCGACGTGCTCGCCGTGGGCCGCGGTCATCGTAGGAGTCGCGACGGTGGTCACGATTTTCGCGGCACGCGGGGTCGGCTCCGTGTTCGACTACCGCCAGGCAGGGCTCGCCACGTTCGTGTTCTACGCCCTGCTCTTCGGCGGCATGGCCGGCTCGTGCATCTTCGCGTCACGGGTTCTCGGCACCGGTTCGATCGTCCGCGACTTCGGTTGGCGCTTCCGCACCATCGACGTTGCGTGGGGACTCGCGGTGCTGATCGCCAGCGTCGTCGCGCGCGTCGCGTTTGCGCTGGTGGTGGGCACCGACTCGGGCACGTCCGACGATCTGCGCGACGGGCTGCTCGACCACCACGACGTGCTCGCCGTGTTCCTTGTGGCCGCGCTCATTGGGGCGCCACTGTTCGAGGAATTGGTGTTCCGCGGGGTCATCCAACGAGGGCTCACCAAGCTCACCGGCAAGTACGTGGCCATCGTCGCCCAAGGCCTTTTGTTCGGCTTCTATCACGTAGTCGGAGCGTTCGACCTGGTGAGCGTGTTCTATGTCGGATCGCTGTCGATCATCGGCATGGTCTTCGGCATCGCGGCCGATCGCACCGGACGGCTGGGACCGGGCATGCTCGCCCACTTCCTGTCGAACGCGCTCGCGATGGCCGTGCTGTTCGGCATGAGCAGCTGACGCGCGCCGTTGCCGTTGCGTTGCTCAGAGGAGCGTGAACGTCTCGTCGGCGTGCACCTGAACCACAACGCCGGCCGCGTCGTCGGCGACGAGGTGGGCTGCGACGGCCCGATCATCGGACGCGACGAGCGCACGCCGGTTCTCGCCGAGGTCGACCACAGCGATCGCCCGCCGGGGGCCTTCGGTGTCCGCGTTGACGGTGTAGGTGAGCACCCTGCCTGACCCGTCGACGCCGTCGACGGTGGGCACCTCGCCCACCTCGGCGGCCACTGCCGCGCTCACGTCGTCGAAGCGGTAACCAGCGGCCGGCGGATCGGTCGACCAGATACTGACGCCTTGCTTGGTGATCATGCCGCTGATCGCCGTGACGAGGCCGCGGCTGCCGGGGTCCGCGCGCAGCACACGCATCATGGTGGCCGCGCTCTGCACGACGTAGTTGCCGAACGGTCCGCCCCCGAAGGCCATGCCACCGGTGACCGTCAACGGCCGATCCGTGCCGAGACCCAGCTCGAGGGCCTGTGTGCGCGCCGCGATCGGGAAGCAGCTGTACACATCGACGTGTGCGATGTCGTCGGTACCGGCCCCGGCCAATGCGAAGGCGCGAGCTCCAGCGATGGCAAAGCCCGGGCTGCGGTGCATGACCGCCCGACGGCTGACCGGCACCATGTGGTTCGAATCGACGATGACATGGGGGAACACCCACCGATCGCGCGCCACACCGAGGGCCTCGGCGTGGGCGACCGAGCAAAACACGAGCGCGCTCGCCTGATCGACGTTCTGCTGGGAGACGTGCCACTTGTTGTACGGATACGCGATGAGACGGTTCTTCGGCGTGGTCGTCGCAATCTGCGCCGCGGTCATGGGCGTCCGGTTCCACGCATCGGGGTTGGCCTGCGCCACGCGGTTGAACCCGGCCCAGAACTCGGCCACGACGCCGCGGTGCTCGGCTACCGACTGCCCGTCCGCGATGCGGCGCGCCGTCTCGAGCAAGCCGTAGTGCGTCGGTGCGTCATACATCCGTCGGGCGATCTCCTGGGGCGAGATCAGGTGCCCGTGCCGCTGCACGACCTCGTCGGGCAACGGTGCGTCGGCGTCGTCGGTGACGGTGCCCGGCACGCCCGTGATGTGGCCGCGAAGCTCGCGCCACTTGGCCTCGCCGCCGCACACGATGGCGAGGTCGAGCTCGCCTCGGGCGATCGCCGACAAAGCCCGGTCGAAGAGCCCCGACTGCAGCACCCCCGGAACGATGAGGTGCGTGCGCGCACCCGTGGCACCGATCGCCTGCGCGACCAGGCGCGGCGCGTTGCGATACGTCCAGCTCCCGCCAGCCACGGCGACGAGCTGGACACCGGTGAGCGCGTTGCTCACGCCGGTGTCGCGCCCCGCGGCACGCACCGCGTCGACGATGAGGCGGGCAGCGTCGACACCCGCGTCAGGGTCGTCGGAGCGCTGTGAGACGAGGGCTGCGCCGATGCACACCGGCGTTCGCGGATCAAGAGGCACCGGAGAACGGTAGTTGGAGTCCGGGATGGAAGGAAAGGTGCCAGGCCGTCAGAGGTGGGCATAGGCCATTGCCGCCCGGCCGGCCGGTAGCGACGAGATCGCGCCCCACGGAGGCGATGCTCCGACGACGGCCGGGCGGTAACCTCGGGCCTCACTCGTACTCGTCGCCCCGCTGGAGGAACCGTATGAGCCTGCTCGGCAACCGAGTTCTGCGAACCGAAGACCCGAAGTTCCTCACCACGGGCGGCGACTACGTCGGCGACGTCGTGCTCGCCGGGGCCGCGGTCGCGGTGTTCGTGCGGTCGACCATGGCCCATGCCCACATCACGTCGATCGAGACCGCCGACGCGCTCGCCATGCCGGGCGTGTTGGCGGTGCTCACCTTCGACGACCTCGGCCTGCCCGACATGCCACCCCCGTTCGGTCCGGGCATGTGGCCCGAGGCATTCAGCCGGCCCTTGCTCGCACGGGGCACCGTCCGATTCGTCGGCGAGCCGGTCGCAGTGGTCGTGGCCGACGACATCTATGCCGCGGCAGATGCGGCCGAAGCGGTCATCGTCGAGTACCAACCGTTGCCCGCGGTAGTCACCCTCGAGCACGCCCTCACCGACGAGGTGCTGCTGTTCCCCGAGGCCGGCACCAACAAGCCCTCGGGAATCCCCACAGGCATGGTTGCCGACACCTCCGGCTGCGACGTGGTCATCCACCAACGCATGGTCAACCAGCGCGTGGCCGCAGCACCGATCGAGCCGCGGACGTCGGCTGCGTACTGGGACGGCGACCGGCTCGTCCACTACGCGTCGAGCCAGGGTTCGCACATCGTGCTCGGCGCGCTCGCCCAGATCTACAAGCTCACGCCCGACAAGATCCGCGTGATCACGCCCGACGTGGGCGGCGGTTTCGGTGCGAAGGGCGTGCCGAGCCCCGAGGAGGTCCTCGTCGGTGAGCTCGCGCGGCGCGTTGGCCGGCCGGTGCGCTGGAGCGAGTCGCGCACCGAGAACATGACGGCCATGGTGCACGGGCGCGGTCAGGTGCAACAGGTCACCATCGGCGGCACGCGCGACGGCAAGGTGCTGGCGTTCGGCCTCGAGGTGCTGCAGGAGGCCGGGGCCTACCCGGCGCTGGGCACCATCCTCCCAGGTGGCACCTTCCTCATGCACTGCGGTGTCTACGAGTTCCCGAGCACCGGATTCGACTCGAAATCACTCGTCACCAACACCACACCCGTCGGTGCGTTCCGAGGTGCCGGCCGCCCCGAGGCTGCAGCCGCGATCGAGCGTGCCATCGACCTGTTCGCCACCGAAATCGGCATGGATCCGATCGAGGTCCGGCACCGCAACTTCATCGCCCCCTTCATGAATGGCCACACCACGCGCAGCGGCGCGAAGTACGACTGTGGCCGCTTCGGCGACGCGCTCGATCTCGCGGTCGAACAAGCGGGCTACGCCGCGTTGCGCGCCGAACAAGCGGCCCGCCGTGCGACGAGCGACCGCAAGGTGCTCGGCATCGGTATCTCGTGCTACGTCGAGGTCACCGCTATGGGTGGTGGCGCAGGCGGCATCACCGAGTCGGGCTCGGTCGAGCTTCAGGCCGACGGAACGATCATCGCCAAGACGGGCTCCACGCCCTACGGCCAAGGCCACGAGACGACATGGGCCATGCTCATCAGCGACGCGACAGGCGTACCGATGGACCAGATCCGCGTGCTCCACGGCGACACCGACGTGATCCCGTCGTCGGGGCTCACCGGCGGATCGCGCTCGGTGCAGATCGCCGGCTCAGCCATCAGCGACGCGGCCACCCGACTCGCATCGAACGCTCGTGCGGCGGCGGCCGATCTGCTCGAAGCCGCGGCGGGCGACGTGGTGCTCGACATCGCGACCGGCCAGTTCCACGTGCAGGGCACGCCGGCCAAAGCCGTGTCTTGGGGTGCAGTCGCCGCATCGGCCGCCGAGACCGGCACGCTGTTGTTTGCCGACAACGAGTTCTCCCAACCCGGCCCGAGCTTCCCGTTCGGTGCGCACATCGCCGTCGTCGAAGTCGATCTCGACACCGGTCTCGTCACTCTGGTTCGCCACATCGCGGTCGACGATTGCGGCACCATGATCAACCCGCTGCTCGTCGAGGGCCAGGTGCACGGCGGGTTGGCGCAGGGCGCAGCCCAGGCCTTGCTCGAGGAGGTCCGCTACGACGTCGACGGCAACCCGCAGACCGCGAACTTCGCGGACTACGCGGTGATCTCAGCGACCGAGTTGCCCAACTTCGAGCGCGTCGAGATGGAGACGCCGTCGCCACTCAACCCGCTCGGAGCGAAGGGCATCGGCGAGTCGGGCACGATCGGTGCCACACCGGCGGTGCACAACGCGGTCATCGACGCACTCGCCCATCTCGGTGTACGCCACATCGACATGCCGTGCACCCCCGAGAAAGTCTGGCGCGCCCTCGGCGAGGCGGCGGCCCGCTGAGGTTCGTCCGTCTCAGACGGGGTCAGACCGCCCGCACGGTGACCTTGCTCGCGGCTTCCTTGGCCCGAGCGCGCGCGGTTTCGACATCGGTGTCGTGGGCCAGGGCGACGCCCATGCGCCGGCGGACGAAGCTCTGCGGCTTGCCGAACAACCGGATGTCGGTCTGCGGCACGCGCAGCGCGTCGGCAACGCCCTCGAACACCACGGCATCGGCCTCGACGCCGCCGTAGATGACCGCCGACGCTCCGGGCACACGGAGCGAGGTGTCGACCGGTAGTCCGAGGATCGCCCGGGCGTGCAACTCGAACTCGCTCTGGGCCTGCGTGACGAGCGTGACGAGCCCGGTGTCGTGCGGGCGCGGGCTGACCTCGCTGAACCAGACGTGATCGCCCTTCACGAACAACTCGACCCCGAAAAGGCCCTGACCGCCGAGGTCATCGGTGACCGCCTTCGCGATGGCTCGCGCCCGGAGGAGAGCCTCGGCGCTCATGGGTTGAGGCTGCCAGCTCTCGATGTAGTCGCCGTGGACCTGCACGTGGCCGATCGGCTCGCAGAAGTGCGTGTGGATCGCGCCGTCGGCGCCGATGGCCCGGACGGTGAGCTGGGTGATCTCGTAGTCGAAGTCAACGAACCCTTCGACGATGATGCGCCCGCCGCTGACCCGCCCGCCATCCATGGCGTACTGCCAGGCCGCCGCGACGTCTTCGGACCCGTCGATCTTCGACTGGCCCTTGCCGGACGAGCTCATGACCGGCTTGACGATGCACGGATAGCCGATGCCCCCGTCGATCGCGGACTGGAGTTCGACGAGCGAATCGGCGAACACGTACGGACTGGTCGGGAGACCGAGGGTCTCCGCGGCCAAACGACGGATGCCCTCGCGATCCATCGTGAGGCGAGCGGCCCGCGCGGTAGGGATGACGCGCACAATCCCCTCGGCCTCGAGCGCTTCGAGCGTGAGCGTGGCGATCGCTTCGATCTCTGGCACGACGAGCGCGGGGCGATCGCGCAGGATCAAGGCGCGCAGTTCGTCGGGGTCGTTCATGGCGATCGTGCGTGCGTGGTGCGCGACCTGCTGGCCCGGCGCACCCTCATATCGATCGACGGCGATGGTCTCGACACCGAGTCGCTGCAGCGCGATGAGCACCTCTTTGCCGAGCTCGCCCGAGCCGAGCAACATCACGGGTCGCGCCGCGGCCGAGTTGGGTGTGCCCAGCGAGACCGACGCCGGAGCGGTGGGCGAAGAGTTCGGGGGGGGCGGCGTTGTCGTCATTGCACCTGCTGAGGTCGGGAACGAACCACGGACACTAGGCGTCGGCGTCGGCCTCGGCGAGCGGCCAGTAGACCGGATCGGTCCGGTCGCGTATTCCTCGGCGATGCGACTCGGGCGCGTCGAACCAGCGTTCCGGGTCGGTGTGCAGTGTCCACTCGAGCGTGCAGATGCGCCGGGCGATGCGCCACTGGCCGTCGCGGCGGGCGAAGTCGTCGACGTAGCGGAAACCGGTGCGCAGGTTGTGCGTGGGCTTGTCGGACGCGACGCGGTGATACGAAATTCCGTACGCCTCGGAGCGGGCCAGCGCACCAGCGGGGTCGACCTCGATGAGCACGTTGCCGACGAAGTGCATGGTCATCGAATAACGCGGCAGCATGCGATCGAACACCCATGCGACGTACTCATCACGGGTGCCGGTGAAGCTGCCGTGCTCGTCGGTCGCATCGGGCCAGTAGCAGTCGCGCACCATCTCGCGATCAGACCGATCGATGCCCCGGCAGTAGCGGAGCACCACGTCGTGGATGGCCTGCGTGTCGAGAAGCCGCTGGATCTCGGGATCGCGCGCCGCGCCGGGCACGACTCAGGCCACCGGCCGGAAGTAGGGCAGCATCACGCCGTCGGTGATGGGATGGAACTCGACCGCGACCCGCATCCCGATGGTGGCGGCATCGTGCTCGCAGCCAATGAGGTTCGACAGCATCTGCCATCCCTCGTCCATGTCGATGACCACGGCGGTATATGGCACCGTGAAGTCGGGGGTTTGCGGCCGCCACACGGTGGTCCAGCTGTAGACGGCACCCGTGCCCGCGGCACGTTCCCACGCAAGGTCGCGCGCGGAGCAGTGGGCGCACATCACCGCGGGAGTGTGCGTGATGCCGTTGCAGGCCGCACACCGTTGGAACATCAGCGCACCGCGAGCACACGCATCCCAATAGGGCTGCGAGACAATGCTCGCGAACGGCCGGGGAATGTTGCCAGTCTGGGGAATCAGCTGAGTCATCGTGGAGCCTCGTTTGGCGGGCGGGTGATGCGGACGATGGTCGGTACGGCGCTCATGTGTCTCACGGCTGCGATGCGCCGAGGAGCATGACGTCGTTGAAGAGCGCACCGGCACCGCCGCCCGAGGCGAGAGCGATCTCGACATCGGGCACCTGCTGGGTCGCACATTCGCCGCGCACCTGTTGCGTGGCCCGGATGACCCGTTGCAGCAACTGAACCGTGGCGCCGCCGTGGCTGAACGACATGAGGCCGCCGTCGGTGGTGATGGGAAATCGGCCATCGATCTCGATGGTGCCGTCCATGACGAAGTCGCCGCCTTCGCCCTCGCCGCAGAAGCCGAACGCCTCGAACTGGCGGATGATCTCGAAGCTGAACGGATCGTAGAACTCGCATACGTCGACATCGGTCGGCGCGCAACCCGCCATGGCGAACGCCATCTGCGAGGCTCGGCGGCCGGCATAGCCGTTGATGAACTTGGGGTCGCGTCGACCACCGAGCTCGAAGGCGGGTGGGTGCTGATACGACGGGCCGTAGTGATCGGTGTTGCCACCGAGCACGTACACCGGATCCTTCGCCAGGTCCTTCGCGATGTCGGCTCGGGCGAGCACCAACGCGCAGCCGCCTTCGGCGGTCATCGCACAGTCGAGCAGGTGGTACGGATCGGCCACCATGCGACTGTCGAGGACGTCCTGCGCGGTGAACGGGCCGCGGCCGAAATACACGGCTTCGGGGTTGACGTGACCGTTGTTGCGAATGGTCGCCGCCACGTGCGCGAGCGCCTCGGGCTTGGTGCCGTGCATGTGCATGTGGCGCCGCGCGATCAGCGCGAACTCGGCGGCGGTGAACATGCCGTAGCTCACCACGAACTCGTTGGTCGGGCGGGTCCACGGAGCGGTAGATGTGCGCTCGGTGTAGATGCCGGCCGAGCCAGCGCTGACCAGCACGACGCTCGCAAGCCCAGTCGCGATGGCGGCGCTCGCTTCGAGAAGCGCCGGGATGCCGAGCTGCGACATCGAACGCCACACCGGACCGATGCGAGCTTGGTAGATGAAGTCGGCGCCGTGCACACCGACAACGCCGTCGATGTCGAGGGGCGTGAGGCCGGCGTCGGCCACTGCACCGAGCCCCGCCTCGAGCGTGATGGAACGGGAATCGTGGCCTTCGAGCATGCGCGCCTGTTGCGTGTTGTGCACGCCGACGATGGCCACGTCGTGGAACGGATGTTTCGCCATGCTGCCCCCGGTTTCGCGCCGCAGGCGGTGCGGCTCGAGGAACTTACCCCAGAACGCCGAGGGCACCGCTACCCTCCCCGATCAGTGACCATCAAGGGGGACTCGGTGCCACACGGCCTATCCACATTGCGGGTGCTCGATTTCAGCTTCGGCATCGCTGGCGGGTACTGCACGAAACTGCTGGCCGACGCAGGCGCCGATGTCATCAAGATCGAGCCAGCCACCGGTGATCCGCTGCGCACGTGGTCGGTGGGTGGTGCCTCACCCGACCGTGATGAGGGTGGTGCACTGTTCCGCTTCTTGCACCACGGCACGCGCTCGGTCATCGGCCAGCCCGGTGACGCCCACATCGAGGCGCTCCTCGCGTCCGCCGACGTGGTGGTCGAGTCCTTCCCGGCGCACGTGTTCGACGCGCTCGACATCCGCACCCGACACCCGGGTCTGGTGTGGATGTCGATTACGCCATACGGTCGCACCGGCCCCTACGCCGAGCGGCCCACCACCGAGTTCATCGTGCAGGCCGAGTCCGGCGGACTCGCCGGCCGCGGCGCCCCCGACCAGGTGCCGATCATGGCCGGTGGACGAATCGCCGAATGGGTGGCCGCGACCTTTGCATCAGTCGCGGTAACCGCTGCCGCTCGCCGCGCCGAGCGCACGGGCCACGGCGAGCACATCGACTATTCCATCGCCGAGACCATGACCATCGCCGGCGGCAACTACGCCGAGTTCAGCTACGCGCTCAGCGGGCGACCGCCCATTGTGAAGGTGCACCGCACCTTCGAGACGCCTTCGATCGAACCAACCATCGATGGCTACGTCGGGGTCTGCACCAACAGTCGCCAGCAGTTCGACGACTTCTTGCTGCTCATCGACCGGCCCGACCTCCTAGGCGACGAACAGTTGGCGCGCGCCCCCGGACGCCAGGAGCGCTGGGACGAGTGGAATGACATCGTCCACGCGTGGTCGATCACGCACACCACAGCCGATGCGGTTCGGCTCGCGTCCGAGCTGCGCATCCCCGTGGCCCCCGTGCACAACGGCGCCGACATCCTGCAATGCGATCACTTCGCGGCCCGCGGCATCTACGTGGACGACCCCACCGGCACGTTCAAGATGCCGCGGCGCGCGTGGCGCATGAACGACGTCGACCCGCCGCCGCCTACGCCTTCACCACGCCTCGGCGAGCACACCGGTCGCATCGAGCACCGTGTGCCGTCGCGCCCCACCGCGCCGAACACCGCGCCCGAGCTGCCTCTCGTCGGCGTGCGCATGCTCGACCTCAGTGCATGGTGGGCCGGCCCCGTTGCCGCCGGCATGATCGCCGCGCTCGGCGCCGATGTGATCCATGTCGAATCCACGGTGCGCCCAGACGGCATGCGCATGACCGGCGCGATGTTCGGTACCGATGGACCTTGGTGGGAACGCAGCATCCACTACCTCTGCGCGAACACCAACAAGCGCGACCTCACCCTCGATCTCACCTCGCCCGAAGGCTTGGCGCTTCTCGAGCAACTCATCGCCGAGTGCGACGTGATCCTCGAGAACTTCACCCCGCGCGTGATGTCCAACTTCGGGCTCACCTGGGAGCGCATCCATGAGCTCAACCCGAGGTGCGTGCTGGTGCGGATGCCGGCGTTCGGCCTGTCGGGCCCGTGGCGAGACAACACGGGATTCGCCCAGACCATGGAGCAGGTCACCGGGCTCGCGTGGCTCACCGGTCATGCCTGGGATCAGCCGCGCATCCAACGCGGACCGAGCGACCCGAACGCCGGCATGCACGCAGCCTTCGCGATGCTCGTCGGACTCGCCGAGCGCGACGCGACCGGCGAGGGCGCGCAGTTCGAGGTAACCATGGTGGAAGGCGCCTTGTGCGCAGCTGCCGAGATCGTTCTCGAATACTCCGCGTACGGAAACCTGCTCGAACGCAACGGCAACCGGGTGCGCAGCGCCGCACCCCAGGGCCTGTACGCCTGTGCGGGGTTCGACCGTTGGCTCGCCATATCGGTCGAGACCGACGCTCAGTGGCAGGCGTTGCGGGGGGCGCTCGGCAACCCAGCGTGGGCCGCCGACGAACGGTTTGGCACGCGCCAAGGACGCTTTACCCATCACGACGACCTCGACGAATACCTCGCGGCCTGGGCGGCCCGCGGTGACGCGCGCGACCTTGCCGAGCAGCTCGTCGCGGCGGGCGTGCCGGCGGCCCGCGCCCGCGACCCGCGTACCTCGCACGACAACCCGCAGCTGCTGGCTCGCGGCTTCCACGAAGTGATCGATCACCCCGTGGTGGGCGCCCTGCCCACACCTGGTGTGCCGTTCCGCTACGCCAGCGTCGACCGCTGGTTGCGCACGCCGGCCCCGCTGCTCGGCCAGCACAACCACGACATCCTGCACGGCCTCCTCGGCCTCGACGATGCCACCCTCGACGACCTCACGGCAAAGGGCGTCATCGGCACCCGCCCCAAAGGCGCATAGCGCTTCGGGCTCACCCGGACCTTCGCCCCGACAGCTCGCGCTGCTGGAGGATTTCGAGGCGTGCGACCGGTTGAAACTGACCCGAGAAACACTCCGAAGGTACCGACGGTGCGGGCGCCGGATGCGAGCCTTCGGCGTCACTGCGCGGTGTAGCCGCCTTCGACCGGTAGGGCGATGCCCATGACGAAGGAGGACGCGGGCGAGCACAGCCAGATCGCAGCCTCGGCGATCTCGCGGGGTGTGGCGATGCGGCCGATCGGGTGCAGCGCGACGACCTGCGCGAGATTTTCGGCGGAGTCGCCCAGCCATTCGTCGACCATGCCCGTGCGCGCGGTGCCCGGGCAGATCGAGTTGATGCGCACCCCTTGTGCGCCGAACTCCAGTGCCGCCGTCTTGGTGAGCCCGATCACGCCGTGCTTTGCCGCGACGTAAGGACACATGCCGGGGAATCCGATGAGCCCGGCCCCCGAAGACGTGTTGACGATCGCGCCGCCGTCACCGTGTTCGAGGATGCGCGGGATCTGGTACTTCATGCCGAGGAAGACGCCCGTGAGCATGACCCCGATGCCGCGGTCCCATTCCTCCTCGGGGTAGTCGGGGATGGTCAACCCCAGTCCGGGAATGCCGGCGTTGTTGTGCGCGAAGTCGAGCCGGCCGAACGCGGCGACGGTCGCGTCGACCATGCCACGGACGTCGGCCGATTTCGCGACATCGGCGTGGACGTACTCTGCCGTGCCGCCGGCTTCGCGCACGAGTCGCACGGTCTCGGCACCACCCGCGTCATTGACATCGGATGCCATGACCGCGGCCCCGTGCTCGGCGAACAACTGCACCGACGCTCGGCCGATGCCCGATGCTGCGCCGGTGACCAGAGCGACCTTGCCGTCGAACATGCCCATCGTCTTCTCCCCCGTCGATACGACGCGCCGCGTCGATGGCGGCACAGTACGCGCCGCGTCGATGGCGGCACAGTACTTCGCCCCAGGAACGACGAGATGCCGCTCGCCGCCGCGTCGGGGTAGCGTTTCGGTCATGGACGAGCAGGAGACCAGCGCGCCGAGGCGTGCTGCATTGTGGCGCCGAGGCCTCGCCCGGTTCATCGACTACTTCGCCATGCTGTGGGCGCTGTTCGCCCTGCAGGTCATCGGCGTCACGTCATGGGTCGACTCCACGACCACCGCGTTCCTCACCATTGCCGGGCTCTACGCCCTCCTCGAGATCGTCTACGTCGCGAAGCGGGGCCAGACTCCGGCCAAGGAGTTGCTCAAGATCCGCGTCGTGCACCCCGATCAGACCGGCCAGCTCGGCTGGGGTGTCGCGGTGACACGTTGGGCGGTGCCCGGCCTCGCGATGGCGTTGCCTTGGTGGAGCGTGCCCATCGCGCTGGTCGTGCTCGGCCTGCCGGCCCTGTTCGATCCGCAAGGCCGCACTGTCTACGACCGGCTCGCCGGCACGCTCGTCGTGCCCTACGACGCCACCGAGGTCGAAGGTCAGATCAAGTCACGCAAGCAGCTCGTCCGCAGCGTCATGGATCGCAACATCGGCGCGATCACCGGGAACCCGAAGCTCCTGAGCGACGACGACGGGCCGAACGTCTAGCTCGGCGGCCGAACTCGCGACCTTGGAGATGCGGACACGCGATCGGGCGACTCGAGTGCGTTCGCGAGCCGGGGCCCAGTAGGTCACGAGCATGCCGGCCAGCAGGAATGTGGCCCACGGCGCAGGTTCACGCGCTTGCGGCGGGCGGCGGGACGAGCACGTCGAGCATCTCGAGGCGTTGATCGAGCCGGATGAGGGCATCGGCCAGCTTCTCGGTGACGTTGCGCAACTCCTCGATGGTGACCACGTCGGAGAGCGTCAGCCGGACCGAGGCGAGCTCACGTGCGAGGTACTCGGTATCGGCCTGGGTGCGTGCGCTGATTTCGCGATCGCGCTCGGTCTGGGCCCGGTCGCGATCGGCTTGGCGGTTCTGCGCCAACAGGATCAACGGTGCCGCGTACGCAGCCTGGGTGGAGAACACCAGGTTCAGCAGGATGAACGGGTACGGGTCCCATCCGCCGTCGCGGATGTTTCCCACGTTGAGACCCCACGCCAGGTTGAAGCCGATCCACAAGATGACGAGCGCCGTTTGCAGCACGAGGAAGCGCGCGGTGCCAAGGAAGCGGGCGATGGCCTCGGAGAAGCGACCGAACTGCTCGGTGTCGTAGTGGATGCCGAAGCTGCGACCGCGACGTGGTGTCGAGAGATCGTCGCGTCGTTTCGCGAATCGCGGCATCATGCGCGTGGTCCTCGTCGGGCGCGGCGCCAGGTGGAGGGCAACATGTGATCGATCACGTCGTCGACGGTGACCGCGCCGATCAGCCGGCGTGCTTCGTCGCACACCGCAATGGCCACGAGGTCGTACGCGGCGAGGCGCGCCGCGACTTCGTCGTCGGCCAGCTCGGGGCTGATGTACTCGATGTCGTCGACGCAATCATCGAGACGCGCCCATGGCGGTTCGCGCAGCAATCGTTGAAAGCCGAGCACGCCGAGGAAGCGGCCCGTCGGCGTCGAGGTCGGTGGCTCGACGAGGAACACCTGGGCGGCGAGCGCCACCTCGAGATCGGGATCGCGAATCGCCGCCAGCGCGTCGGCCACGGTGGCGCCGCTCGTGAGGATGACCGGGTCGGAGGTCATGAGACCGCCGGCGGTTCCCTTCGCGTACGACAGCAGGCGCCGCAGCGGCGTGGCTTCCTCGTCATCCATGGCCGCGAGGATCTCGGTGCGGTCGTCCTCGGTGAGCTCGCCGAGGAGGTCGGCGGCGTCGTCGGGTTCCATGAACTCGATGACCGACGCGGCGCGAGCGACATCGAGCGATTCGATGATGATGACCTGCTCGTCCTCGGGCAGCTCCTGGAGGACTTCGGCGAGGTGCTGATCTTCCATGACCGCGGCGAGTTGCACGCGACGCGCCTCGGGCATGTCGCGCACGCGTTGCGCCGCGTCGGAGGGGTGCATGTCGCGCAACTCGGCCGCAGCGCGCGCGATGGGCGCCATCGCGAAGAGCTCAGGCAGACCGGTCCAGGGCACGATGCGCGGGTTGCGCGTGCCACGAAGACCGCGACGACGCCCAAGCGCGACGCTCACCAGATGCCATGCCGAGGGCTGGCCCGCGATCGGCTCGATCGCGAGATCGACCACGAACGCCTCGGCCGCGCGGCGATCGAGTAACTCGCGGGCCCGCAGCTCACCGGGTCGTTGTTCGAAGCGGCGAAGGTTGACGTTGCCGCTGCGCAGCCGCGCGCCTTCGGGCGTCAACTCGCCCACGCGGGCGGCGTTCACGAAGATGCGTCGGCGTTGGACGATGGCGACGAAGCCGATGACCCGGGGGGCGAGCACGACCGAGCTCGCGAGGAGCACCACGTCGTCGATCTTGCCGATCGCTGCGCCGTCGGCCGAGACCAACGGAAGGCGCAGGATGCGCGAGACGTAGAGCGGACGGTCGGACACGGCGAAACGATACCGGTTCGCGCCCGCTGGCAGAGGCGGAGTCCCGAGGGATTACCCGAACGGGTGACGTTTCAGTGGGGCCGTTGGCCGAGTCGGTCGGTGAACGTCTCGCGGGTGCCGTCGATGTGGCCGGTCTCGTTCAGCGATTGCATGGAAGCGTTGCCTTTCGCGTCGACCTCCACGCGAGTGATCGACGCGTACGAGATGTCGAGGCGTGGGTAGCCCTCGAGCCCGAGTACGTGCGAGACGATCTGGCGCACGACACCACCGTGACAGCCCAGCACCACGCGCTCGGCCGGGCGAGCGGCGACCAGCGCCTGCCAGCCGTCGATGACCCGCTCCCGGAAGGCTTCGGGTGAGTCCCAACCGATTGCGTCCCAGTCGCGCCGGAGGATCCCTTCCCAATACTCGCCACCGTCGCTTGCCAGGATCTCGGTCGGGTAGTACCAGTTGGACAGGCGGTCCACCTCGTCGAATGCGTCATGCACCTGGTGGGTGACCGGCAGCGCGATCACGCCGCTGACCGTCTCGATGGCCCGTCGCTTCGGGCTGGTCACCACGAGATCGATGGGCTCGTGTGCGAGCCATGCGTTGAGGCGACTCGCCTGGCGAAGGCCCAGGTTGGACAGCCCGGGATCGGCGGGCCCGTCTGGGTTGTGCTCGATGACGGGCTGCGCGTGGCGCACGAGGAGGATCTGCACGGCCGGCAAACTAGTACGGGCAGCTCAGAGCAGCCGACGAGACGCGAGATCGTCGCGGTCGAAGACCACCACACGGATCGCGTGCTCCATGCGGTGCCAGGTAGGCCGGCGCGAGTTCGGTCGGCGCGTCGCCCGTTTGGTAGAACCAGGGGATGAAGAACGCGGTCGTCATCTACGAGACCCTCACCGGCAACACCCGCAAGGCCGGCGAGCGCATCGCACGCGAGCTCGACGGGGCTGGCGTGTCCGCGGTGGCCTGCCCAGTGCTCGAGATCGACTATCCGGCGCTCGCCGCAGCCGACATCGTGATCATCGGCACCTGGACCGACGGCATGGTGCTGTTCGGTCAGCGACCCGGCCGGGTCGGTCGTCTCTGGGCCAAGATCCCCGCGCTCGACCGCAAAAAGACTGCGCTCTACTGCACGTTCGCCGTGGCGCCGGGCAAGACGCTCGCCAAGCTCGAGTCGATGGTCACCGGCCACCACGGCGCCGACGTCGTAGGTGGCTTGGCGATCCGCCGCAACTGCATCGAACAGGGGGCCGAGACCTTCGTCGACCGCCTCTTGGCGCCGGCTCCGGCCGTCAAAGTCGCGCCGGCCCGCTGATCCGCGCACGCCGGCCGCGCCCTAGAGTTGCGCCGTGATCAAGGGCCGGAACGTCGTGCGGGTCGTCCTGATCGTCTGGCTCGCACTTTCGTTGCGCACCGGGTTCCTGGCCTGGGACGACTACCAGAACGCGGTGGTTCAGGGCCCGATCACACCGATCAACCCGGCCGGTCTCTCCACCGAGAACGTCAAGTTCACGTGTGCCGCGGCGATGCGGGCGGATACACCGCCGATGCAGGCCGACCGTCAGCAGATCCACACCGCACCCAACCCCGCCCCGTGCTCGCTCCGCGGGCAACGCCAGGCGATCTTCTGGGTCGATCTCCTGTTCGGAGCAGTGGCGCTCGCCGCGACGTTCGCCCATCTCCCGCGTCGTCGGGCGTTGGCCCGGCTCGACGCCGTGGCTCCCGCCTGACCACGTGCACCTGCCGTGCGCTACCCCACCGGGGTGGTGCACGGCGTCGTCAGTCGCGCCGCGTTGTCGCGCATGATCGAACGCACGGCAGGGGCACCGAGCGTGGCGATCTCTTCGGCGTAGTCGCGCGGCTCGGGTAGGCCCTCGGTGTGCGGCCAGTCGCTGCCGAACAGGCAACGGTCGACCCCGAGCATCTCGGCCGAGGTGACGGCGTTGTCCTCCCAGAACGGCGATACCCACACGTGTCGGCGAAAGGTTTCGCTCGGCCGTTCAGTGAACCAATCGGGGCTCTGCGCAGCAGCCTTGTCGAGCTTCTTCACCAGGCCGCGCACCCAGGACGCGCCGTTCTCGATCGACGCGAACCTCAGCACCGGGTGACGGTCGAACACCTTGTGGCACACCGCCGCGGCCATGGCATCGGTGATCGCGCGATTGCCGAGGATCACGCGCTGCAACGGCGTAGCGAAGAACGCCTTGTAGCCGGCCTGCGGTTCCCACACCTGCGCCATGCGCGCCGCGCCCGAGTCGCCGCCGTGGAGGGCCACCGTGACCCCCGCCTCGGCGACGCGCGCCCAGAACGGGTCGAACTGCTCAACGAAAGGCGAGTTGCAACCACTCGGCGTCTCGACCGGAGCGGGACGCATGCAGATGAACCGGGCGCCGAGCGAGAGCACACGCTCGAGCTCGGCGATCGCGCCGTCGAGATCGACGAGGCTCAGGTACGGCGCGGCGTACAACCGGTCTCGATAGGCGTAGCCCCAATCGTCCTCGAGCCATTCGTTGAACCCACGGAACGCGACCATCACCGCTTCGGGATCGTGCTTGAGCGCTTCCTCCATGCCCACGGCAAGCGTGGGGAACAACCAGCAGGCATCGATGCCCTGCGCGTCCATCACCGCTAGCCGCGCATCGCGGTCGTGGTACTCGGGGCGAATCGGTTCGAGCTCGCCGAACTGCACCTTGAGATCCTTGCCCGCGTCGCCCTTGCCCTTGAAATAGGCCTGCAACGAGCCGGGCTTCGCGACCGGGTCGAATGTGGGGTTCGGGATGAAGGTGTTGATCTTGCCCCCGACGAGCAGGCGGGTGCGCCCGCCGACCTCGGCCCACTGCATGCAGCGCTTGTGCCACGACGCCGGCACGTGACGGATGAAGGCGTCGCGGGCCTCGTAGTAATGGTTGTCGGCATCGAAGATGCCGAAGTCGAGTGCCATCCGCGCGTCCCCCTTGCTCAGACGCGGCAATCGTACGGCGGTAGGTTGCCCGCGTGCTCCGCATCGGTCGTCACCACTCGGTTCGCCTCACCATCGCCACCGGCGCCGTGCTCGCGCTCGGCGCGTGCGGTGGCGGGTCCGGTGCGGGTGCCGCGCGCGTCGATGCCGAAGTCGCGATCACCGACGTCTCGTTCACCCCCGCCGTGGTGAGCATCAGCGCGGGCCGTGCCGTGCGGTGGACCAGTACATCGGCCACCGAGCGCCACAACATCCTGCCCGTGGTCGGCGGGTCGTTCGCGAAGCACGACACGCTCATCAAGAGCGGCGAGAAGGTCACCATCACCTTCGACAAGGTCGGCGACTACGCGTACTACTGCTCGATCCACGGCTCGCCCACGGCCGGACAGCGCGGCACCGTGAAGGTTTCGGGTATCAACTGATGGCTGGCAGCCCGTCGATGCTGGTCGCGTTCTTCTCGGCCACGTAGTCGGCGAGGACATCATCGGACTTCGCGGCGGTCCAGGTGGCCATGGTCTCGCGATCGCCGACGTACTCCATGAAAGGCACACCGAAGCCACACGAACTGCTGACCCGATCGACCCGCACATGGATAACCGACCGAATGCCGCGCGGCGGGTCGGGGAAGTGCGTGGCGAACGTCTCGAAGCGTTCGTCGCCGGGGCGGATCACCACCCCGTGGCCGTAGAGGCGCACGATGTCGGGCTTGCCGTCGAACGCGTTGAACATGACGGTGATGCGACCGTTCTCGCGCAGGTGCGCGATGGTCTCGGCGCCGCTGCCGATGCGATCGAGATAGGCCACCTCGTGCGGACCCAGCACTACGAACGATCCCGCGAATCCTTTCGGTGACACGTTCACGTGGCCGTCCGCGCCGAGCGGCGCGGTGGCCACGAAAAACATGTGCTGCGCGCGGATCCACGCCGCCAGTTCGTCGGTGATTGCTTCGAGCACTCGTCCCATCGATGGCTCCTATCGTTCCGGCGTCCCCGTGAAGCCTCGACGGTACCCGGGGTCAGACGGTTGAGCCGACCTTTTGTGGAGTGATGAGCTTCAGCCCGTTCTCGCGCATCACCAGGCGGATCTCGTCGGCGGTGAAGCCCTTGAGGTCGTGCACGAAGTCGGTGGGGTGCTCGAGCCCTTCGGCGTGTGGCCAGTCGCTACCGAAGATGATGTGCTCCGCCCCGATCGCATCTCGCAAGCCCTGCAGGTCGTCCTCGTAGTAGGGCGCGACCCACACATGCTTGGCGAACGTCTCCATGGGGCTCTCGGGGAAGGCGTAGCTGTGCTGCCCGTAGGTCTTCTTGAGCTTCTTGAACAGTGGCCAAACCCACTCGCTGCCATTCTCGATGGTCGCGACCCGCAGGTTCGGGTTCCGGGCGAAGACGCCTTCGGCGATGAGCGACGCGATGGCATCGCTGATCGGCGACCAGGTGAGCAGTGCCTTGAGCGGCTCGTAGCGGAAGGCCTCGAACTCGGCGTTCTGGCCCCAGTAGTTGAGCATGAAGCCGTAGCCGGCGTCGCCCGAGTGGATCGCCAACGTGATGCCGGCCTCGTTGAGCTTGGCCCAGAACGGGTCGTGCGATGCGTGACCGAGCGAGCGACGTTGTCCGTCGGAACCGAGCACCGACGACGCCCGCATGTTGATAACGCGGCAGTCGTGCTCGAGGGCCCACTCGAGCTCTTCGATGGCCCAGTCGACGTCGGCGAGCGAGATGTACGCCGCAGCGAAGATCCGGTCCTGGTAGTTGAGGCCCCAGTCTTCCTCGACCCAGCGGTTGAACGCACGGAACGCTGCCAGCATCGCCGGGCCGTCGTTCTCGAGCGCAGTCTCCATGCCCACCCCGAGGGTCGGGAACAAGAAGCACGCCTCGACCTTCTGCTGGTCGAGGTCGGCGAGGCGCGCGTCCCGGTTGCGATATGACGGGCTGATCGGATCGAGCTCGCCGAAGGCCGCACGAATGTCCTGGGCCGATTCCTTGGCCCGGAAGTACGTGTCGAGGCAGCCCGGCTTGGCCACCGGATCAAAGGTGGGGTTCGGGATGAACCGGTTGACCTTGCCGCCGACGAGCAGACGCTTGCGGCCCTCGATCTCGGCCCACTGCATGGCCCGCTTCCGCATTTCCTTCGGCATGAACCGGATGAAGGCGTCCTCGGCCTCGTAGTAATGCTGATCGGCATCGAACGCCTTGTAGCCGAGCTCCGTCATGGCAAGTCTCCTTCGTTCGTGGCGCTCGGCCACGACCCCGCGGCGAGCAAATGAAACGTGTTCTCACACTACGTCGAGCTGCGGTGGACCACGTCGGAGGTGAACATCACCGAGTTGGCCCGATCGACGAATCGGTCCTCGTCGATGCCCGCCTCGTCGCCGAGCGTGGGGGACGACGCGAAGCCCTCGAGCATCGTCTCGACCGAGGCCACGTGAAGCTCCGAGACGCTATCGGCGGACCACAGACCGAGCCCCGCAATGGTGGCCAGTGCTCGCGAGGAGTCGGCATCGATGTGGAACTGCACGTACCCCTCGATGCCCGGTGTGCGCAGGCCGAACTTCGCGTGGTTGTTGACGTAGTGCTCGAGGTAGGCCTCGTGTGCGGTGTGGATCTTGCGCCGCATCAGGTACTGGTAGCGCACCGGCGTGGGGTCGCACGCGATGACCACGTGGTCCTCGCCGCCGAACACGCCCGACAGGTCAACATGCACGACCGAGGCGACACGCTCGGCGAGACCGTCCATCGCCGCGCCCGCGACTTCGATCGTGTCGAAACGCGCGTCGATCGACGCGTCGAACGAGCGCATGCCCGGCACGGCTGCGCCGAACGGGTCGTTCGGTGTCTGGCGCATCGCACACACGGACGTGGCTCCGTGCTCGAGCAGGCGCACCGCCTCGGCGGTGATCCGCTCGGTGAGTTCGTCGCGGGCTCCGCCTCGGGCGGCGAACAACAACAGGAGCTTCATGCCGACGCTACGCGGCCGTCGACGACAGCGGAACGACCACTGTGGGGACCGTCGCATGGTTCACGCACTGCGTGGCCACCGAGCCGAGCAACAGGCCTGCGAAACCACCGTGGCCCCGAGCGCCGATCACCAGCAGCGTGGCGCCCTCGGACGTAGCCAAGTCGAGCAACGTGTTCGAGGCCGACCCTTCCTTCGCAACCGGCGTGACCTCGATGCCATCGGGGATGCCGACATCGGCGAGAATCTCGGCCAGCGCCGCTTCGGACGACGCCTGAAGCTCGTCGATCGGTACCACGGCGCCCCCGAGGGGCGAAGGTCCGAGCGCGAGGTATGGGAACTGCCACACGCTGAGTGCGACGATTCTGGCTTTGCGCTGCCCGGCTTCGGCGAAGGCCCAGGCGAGCGCGGCGCGCGAACCGGGGGAACCGTCGATGCCGACAATGATCGTTTCCATCTGATCCCCTTGGTGACGGTGGCCGTCAGTCGATCGCTTGCAACAGGTGTTGGCTGAGGTTCCCGAACAGCTCGTTGATGTAGTGACGTTTGGTGAAGGTCCACACATCATCGATGACGGCGAACTCGTCGTGGTAGCGCCCGGCGATGATCGGTTGCATCGGGAGGTCGGGCGTCTGCTGGAAGACCGTGTAGTACGAACGCGCCTTCGCGGTAGTGCCGTCGGGGTCGACCTCGATGATGAGGTTCGTCGTGACGTGCTTCGTGTGCGGGGTGCCGTTGTCGGGAAAACGGCGGGTCCAGGTCTCCATCTGCTCCTGCATCAGCGCAGAACCGAATCGCACTTCGTCACTGAGGTCGGTGGTGATGCCGGCGTGCTCGAACAGCGCGCCCACGCCGGCGAAGTCGCCGAGGTCCATGAGTTCGGCGTAGCGCAGGATCAGGTTCGAGACGGCAAGTGCAGGGTCGGTCATGGCGAAGGGCTCCGGAACGTCGGTGGTGGATCGAACAGAAAGATCACGGCATCATCGAGACGCCGCCGTTGGCGCGCAGTATCTGCCCCGTCACGAAGGCCGACGCATCCGACGCGAGGTAGAGCATCTGCATCGCCTGGTCGCGTGCGTTGCCGATGCGGTTCAACGGCGATTGGGCCGAGCGGAGCTTCCACATGTCGTCGCGGGCCTGCTCGTCGACGAACCCATCGGTCGATTTCCACGTGCGCTGGGTCATCGGTGTGTCGGTGAAGCCGGGCGCGATGCCGTTGACCCGAACGCCGTGCGGACCGACCTCTGTCGCCAAGGTGCGCGTGAGCATGGCCACGGCCGCCTTGGTGAGGGCGTAGCACGACAGGCTCGGCACAGGCATGTCCATGCCAGTGGACGCGACGTTGATGATGCTGCCGCGCTGCTGGGCGATCATCACGCGTGCTGCGGCGGCGCAGCCGAAGTACACACCCTTGAGGTTCACGGCAATGACCGCGTCGAGCTCGTCTTCGGAGGTGTCGACCACGAGGTTGTTGCGGATGATGCCCGCGACGTTGGCCATGATGTCGACCGAGCCGAACTCTTGGGCCGCGGTCTGCACAAGCGCCTCGACCTCACTGCGCTTCGACACGTCGGTGGGCACCGCGATGGCCCGACCACCGACCGCCTCGACTAGGCGCACCGTGTCGAACAGGCCGTCGGCCTTGACGTCGCCGATGACCACGCGGGCGCCGGCCGCGGCGAACAGCGCCGCCGCCTCACGCCCGATGCCGCCCCCCGCCCCGGTCACCACCGCGACGCGGCCCGAGAGGTCGAACGCCTTGCTGATCGATGCATCCATGGCCGGGGAGACTAGATCGCCTTCAACGCATGCGCTTCCAGACCATGTCGGTCTCGACGTCGGGATCGAGAAACACTCCCGGGTCCTGCTTGTCGACGTGGCCCATGAGGCCGCGGTAGACGCCGTAGCCCAGCATCTCCTGGAGGCGACGCGGGAAGGTCGCAGCCATCTCCCGGGGCACCGCGAGGAGCTGGTTCTCCTCCTGGCGCATGTACCCCGCGCAGTGGTTGACCACGATGCCGACGCGGCGGGAATCGGAGTCGTTGTCGCCACCGCCGTGCCACAGAGAGCCGTTGTAGACGATGACGCTCCCCTTGGGCATCACGGCGCGCACGACGGCTGAGCTGGGGCGCTCCGCTTTGGCGGGCCGGCGATCGGTGAGGTGCGAACCGGGAACGACGTGGGTCGCACCGTTGTCGAGCGTGAAGTCGGTGAGCGCCCAGATGGCTGCGCACACGATCGGCACGTGCGGGCGGGGCAGCGCGATGGAGCCGTCATCGGCGTGCAGCGGCTGGGCCCGCTGGCCGGGGTTCATCTCGATCGCGGTGAGCGACGAGAGCAGGCACTGGTGGTCGAGCACGCGTTCCACGAGCGGCAGCACCGCCGGGTGCAACGGCACCGCGGCGAAGATCGGATCGCGGGCGAGCAGGTTGAAGATGCGCCTCGTGTGCTCACCGAGGAACGCGTTCTCCCCGTAGGAAACGCCGAGATCGACGAGCAGCCGATCGATGGCCGAGGTGAGCGCAGCGATGAACCCGGGTTCGATGACCCGCTCGAGCACCGTGAAGCCGTCGGTGGCGATAGCCGCTGCGTGTCGGTCGAGATCGCTTGTCGTCAGCATCGTCCACCGCCTGGTAGGAAGGTGAGGTGAAGTGAACCACTTGCGAGCGCGTCGTGACGTCTCCGGAGTCCGGCCACCATCACCGCGTCGTCCTCACGCTTCAAGACTGCGCTGGCCACCGGCCGCGGCGACGAAGACGTCGTACACCCAAGCCAGCGCGTCGCGAGCGTCAGTCTCCTCGTAGCCGACCTGGCCGGGGAAGAGCACGCGGAACGAGCCGCGGTCGTCACCGACCACGCGGGGCGACACCCCCGGCCCACACGCGGTCCGTGCGAGGGCCACCAGTTCGGCGGCGGTGGGAAAGGTCGCGAGCACCTGCAGCCACGCCACGGTGGGCGGCAACATCACGAGCCCACCGGCATGCCATTCGGCCAGCGCCTCGGCAGGGCGGCGCCATTCGGCGTGCACCGCCTCGACGGAGTCCTCGATCGCGACCTGATCGGCCGGCAGCGATGCGATGAAGAACCGCGTGTCGTAGCGGCGCGGCGGCCCGACCGGCGTAATCCAACGGCCCACGTCGTGAATGGCCCCCGCGTCGAGCAGCAGCGATTCCTCGCGGAGCACGTCGAGCAGCATGCGCTCGCCGTGATCGACTGCATGTCGGTGGCGCGCCCCGGCGTCGGGCGCGCAAGGTCGGCCCTGGGCATCGCACGCAAGGAGCACGCCGACCTCCTCGAGGGTCTCGCGGACCACCGCCACCCAATATGCCGACGCGTCGGGGATCTCGAGTCGGGCACACGCGTCGGCATCGTCGCGTCCATAGGTGACATCCGCGTAGCCGGCATGCGCATCGTGCTCGTCGACGCCGCCTCCCGGGAACACGGTCATGCCGCCCACAAAGTTGCTGCCCGCGCGCCGGCGCAAACAGAGCACGTGCAGATCAGGGCGGTCGTCGACGAGCAGCACGGTCGCAGCAAGCTGCACCGGTACGGCTTCGGGATCGAACGATGCATGCGTCGGTTTCATCGGTCCGTCCTGAGGCACCGCAACGGCGAGCGGGTGCCGACATCGAAACGTGGAGGCACCCCACGAACGGTCAGACGCCCGGCCACCGGTGGCCGAGCCAACAGCGCAACGGGGCCTGGCAGGGCGCGCCATCGCTCTTCGATTTCACCGGGCGACTGGAGCGGTCCTTGCGAATGCGCCTGATCGCGATCACCCACGGCGGCGCATGCTCGCATCGCTGATCCACGGCGGCACCCAACCGGCGTCGCATTCATGATCGACGTTGGCTCCAGGCGCGACCAACGCGTCGATCGCGTCGAGCGCCTCAGCGGAGAGCTTGAGGTCGGCGGCGGCGAGTTGCTCGTCGAGTTGGCTCATGGTGCGGGGGCCGATGATCGCCGAGGACACTGCAGGGTGTTCGACGCTGAACGCAAGCGCGAGCTGCAACAGAGTGAGGCCGTGGTCGCGGGCGAGCACATCAAGCGCGCCGAGGAGCTCGTACTTGCGTTGCACCGGCGCGCGGTCGGCCTGCCACCCTTTGCCACGCGAACCCCAGCGGTCGCCGCGCGAGCCGGCCGGAATGTCGCCGGCGGAGTACTTTCCGCTCAGCCAGCCGCTGTTGAGCGGCCCCCACACGAGCACGCCCATGCCGTGGCGGGCGCACGTGGGCAACACGTCGCGTTCGATGCCACGGGTGAAGATCGAATAGGGCGGCTGTTCGACCCGCGGCCTTGCGTACCCGCGTTCGGCGGCCACCCACTGGGCCTCGACGATGAGGTCGGCGGGGTAGGTCGACATCGCAACGGTGCGCACCTTGCCCGTGCGCACGAGATCGTCCATGGCCCCGAGCGTCTCGTCGATATCGGTCGAGAGGTCGGGCTTGTGGAGGTGGTAGATGTCGATCCAATCGGTGTTCAGGCGGCGCAAGCTGTCCTCGCACGCCTTCACGATCCATCGACGCGACAGACCTTTGCGGTTGCGATCGGCACCCATCGGCCAGAAGCATTTGGTGGACAGCACGACATCGTCGCGCATGCCCGCCAGCGCCTCGGCGCAGATCTCCTCCGACTCGCCTTGGGAGTACACGTCGGCCGTGTCGACGGTGTTGATGCCCGCGTCGAGCGCACGTCGGACGATGCGCACGCAATCGTCGTGGTCGGTGTTGCCCAGCGCGCCGAATGACATCGCGCCGAGCGTGAACGCGCTGACGTGGATACCGGTACCGCCGAGAAGTCGATACTGCATCAGTTCAACCTGCCTCGCGAAGGTCGGTAATGGCGAAGGTCGATCATGACGCAGCTGCGAGCGCCGCGACCACCGGTGCGAGATCGTGCACCGCGGCCTGGCTCACGACGTAGCGATCGAACCCGTAGTCGGCGCGTCGGGCGAGCAGGTCGTCGACGATCTGTTCGGTGGTGCCAACGAGGGCATGGGGCGACTCGAGCAGTGAAGCAGCGTCGAGTCCGAAGGCCCGACCGAGTTCGGTCGCGGCGCGCCGTCGTTGGTTGGTGATCTGCACCGTGAGCACGCGCACGCTCACCGGCGGCATGGGCCGACCGGCTGCGGCAGCGCCGGCGCGGATCCAGGTCAACTTGTCGCGCGTCGACGCGGCGGTGGAACTGGCAGATGCCGCCGGCGCACCCGCGAGCCCGCTGCGGTTGTCGAGCGCGATGCCAACCACATCCGCCAACGCTCCTGCCGTGGTGAGCATACGCTCCGCGCCGCCCCCCAAGAGCAACGGCAGGCCCCCAGACCGCACCGGCCGGGGCCGGTTGACGAGACCGGCGATCCGATAGTGCTCGCCGGCGAAAGAGAAGGGCTCACCGGTCCACAGCCCGCGCAGCACCGACACCGCTTCGATCAGACGACCGATACGCACCGATGCTTTGTCGAACGCCATCCCCGTCTCGACGTAATCGGCGTGCATCCAGCCAGCACCGAGCCCGGCCAGGACCCGACCGTCGCTCAACACGTCGAGCGTGGTGAGCTCCTTGGCCAGCAGCGCCGGGTGGCGGAAATCGTTCGCCAGCACGTTGAAGCCGAGCGTGACGCGTTCGGTCGCCGATGCCGCCGCGGCCAAGGCGATGACCGGCGCGAACTGTGCGCCGAAGTGATCCGACACCGAGATGCCCGCGTACCCCAGCTGTTCGACCTCTCGACACGTGGTACGCCACGCTGCGGCTGACGGTGCGGACAGCAGCTGCGCCGTGAAGGCCACGCGATGCGTCGACTCGTCGGGCGCTGACCCGCCGGGCACTTCCGACTACTTGCGCGCGCGGTCGAGCCCGAAGACCCGGATGGCGTTCTCGCGCAGGAACTTCGGCCACACCTCGTCCTTGAACGGCACGTTCGGCATGTCGCGGAACTGACGCTCGAGGGTGAGCCCGGCCGGGAAGTACCCGCAATACATGATCTTGTCCGCGCCTCGCGAGTTCGCGTAGTTGATGATGTCCTTCGGGTAGTGCTTCGGAGCGAACGCACTGGTCATGTAGTGCAGCCCGGGCCACTTCAGCATGAGCTTCACCGCGAGCGCCGTCCACGGCTCGGCGCCGTGCATGATCACGATCTTGAGCTCGGGGAAGTCATAGCAGACCTCGTCGAAGTGCTCGACGTGCTGGGGCCAGCTCGGCATGCGAGGGCCCACGATGCCGCCGTTGATGCACATGGGAATGTCGAGCTCAACGCACTTCATATAGAAGGGGTAGAGCTTCTTGTCGTTGACCGCGGCCTGTGGCACGAGGCCGCTGGGGAAGATGCTCACCGAGACGATGTCGTAGTCAGCCTTGGCCTGCTCCATCTTACGCAGTCCGTCGACGCCCTCGTGCGGGTTGACCGACATCGACAAGAAGAAGCGATCGGGATAAAGCTCCTTTGCGCGAATACCGTTCTTGCCCATGCCGACCTTGGCCATGTCGATGCCGAACTCGTCCATCTTCTCGACGATGTAGTGCACCGGGTCGACGTCGGGCGGGACCACGTCGGGGACCTGCTTGAACATGTACTGCGCCGGGAACTCCATCTCCTGCAAGGACTCCTTGTCCTTCAGGTTGGCGCGGAAGAAATCGTAGGTGTGCTTCTTCTCCTCGACGCTCTGGTAGGGGAACCCCATCCCGAGGTCGACAATCCCGATGTCGGTTGGCATGCCCATGTATGTTCCCCCTAGCGGATGACGTGGCGATCCTAGAGGGCCCGGCGAGGGGAGGCTGCACTCATCAAGACGGGCCGAACGCCTCATGTGATGCCCTGACCACGCTGCATAATATTTTTCTTGTCGGAGCGACCAGCAACCGCACCGAACGGGGAGACCCTGATCCGCCAACTGACCCGGTCGCTGGGTTGGCGGGGAGTCACGCGAGACCGGCCCCACACCGCACCCAACGTAGGTCCGTGCGAACGGCCCGTTTCCCCAAGGAGCAACTGTGACCCCGAACCGCCGTGCTCGCGTCGCCGGTATTACCGCCATCATCGCCGCGATCCCATTCCTACTTCCCGCTGCTGTCGGCGCGACTGCGCTACTCGGCCAGAGCAGCGGGTACACCGCCCCGCCAGCCCCCAGCGCCTGCGCCGGCTCCCTTTGGACCGCCAACCCGGCGAAGGCGCTCTCCACGGCCGACTCTCGCTTCGTCATTGTGGGGCTCACCCTCCAGCCCGGCACCCTCGATGTGACCGAGGTCGTTGCGTGGGACGGCCGCTCCGGTGGCGTCGCCGAGAAGAACGAGCAGCTGCGCATTGAGTACTGGAAGGGCACGACCATGCTCGCCGCCACGCCGGCCACCCCTGACCTTCTCGACGACGAGGCGTTCGCCTGGGTCGTCACCCCGCTCGGCCAGGTCGACATCTTCGAGACCGCCGACCGGGTCGAGATCGTCCACGCAAGCGAGTTCATGGCCACCGACGCCACGGAGAACAGCCTCTATCCGAAGTCGGTGTGCATCACCTGGACGCCGAAGCAGACCCAGACCACCACCACGGTCGCGCAGGTCACCACCACCGCCACCGCACCCACGACGACCGTCCAGCAGGTGGTCACCACCGTCGTGCCTTCGACCACCTCGCCGACCACCGTGGTCGCCCAGGTCCTCGGCGAGACCCTCGAGGCCCCCGTCGTGCAACAGGCCGTGTTGGCCCGCACCGGCGGCCAGAGCACCACGAAGGCCGGCATCGCCATCGGGTTGCTCGGCTTCGGTGCTGGGCTCGTGTTCCTCGGTCGTCGCAAGACCGCCGGCGCCTGACGCTCGGCCCACCTTCGAGCGGGCCCCGGCGTATCCGACGCTTCAACCGGAGCGTCGGTGACCGCAGATTCGTAGATTCGACTCCCTCCGTCAGGTGGCCGGTCGCTCCTCGGGGCGGCTGGCCACCGTGCCGTTTTGGCGCTCGGCCGCATGCCACCGTGCCGTTTTGGCGCTCGGCCGCATGCCACCGTGCAGCGGGGCGGGTCGCGGCGCGGCGCGGCGCGATTCAGCCTTTGTGGACCCGGTCGAGAAACAACACGACCTGCGCCTTGACGTCGTCGAAGTCGGGCACCTCTCGCTCGAGCGCCGCGTCGGTGGTGGCGAAGACAAGCACACCACGATCGACCGGCCGCCCGACCGCCGACTCGATAGCCAGCGCATACGCCGCGAGCTGTGGTGCGTACCGGGCCACGTAGTCACCGATCGAGCCCGGGTCGACCCGGTCGGTCTTGTAGTCGACCAGCACGAGCGATCCGTCGATCTCGGCCAAGAGATCGACGAACCCTTCGACGAGGACGCCAGCACCGATCGTCGCGCACACCGGAAGCTCACGCCACCGCCGTGGGGACGCGAACGCCACCGCGACCGTGGGCGACGCCAATACCTGCGCTGCAGCGGCCTCGACAGCCGGCACATGCTCCGGACCGAGCAGCGAGTCGGCTGCGGCACGTCGCGCCAGCGCGGCGATGTCGGCCGACCCGGGCGGCGGTGGTGCCGCGGCGTGCTGCAGTACCGCGTGCACGGCTCGGCCGAACGCCGTTCCCCCCCGCGGAGCCGGCTCGCCCGTCGTATCGTCGGGCATCGCGTCGACCTCGACGGGTGACCGAGAGGGCACCGGAGGGCGCGCCGACCGAGGGACCTCGTGTGCCATGGCCGCCGCGATCGCGGTAGCCGACCAGACCGGCCGCTCGTTCGCGGACGCCTCGAGCAGCGCGTCGCGCTCGGCACACCACGCGCGGTGTTCGACGACCAATGGGTCGTCGGGGGACGGGTACTCGACGGTCGCGGGGAGTGGGGCTCTGGGCAAGCGGATCTCGACCGGAACGCCCGACCGCGCCGTTTCGCCCGGCATCGCGGCCGGTACCGCGGCCGGCACCGAGGACGATGCGGCGGCCTCGGCCTCGGCCGGCATGGTGACGAACCGGCCGCTGGCATGCTCCGCGCTCACCGTCTGCACGCGCGCACCGTAGGTGAGGTTCGAGCCGTCGTCCTTGGCCCGTCGATGGGTCGATACGAACAGATGGTCGCGGGCCCGCGTCACGCCGACGTAGAGCAGACGTAACTTCTCGTCGACGTCCATCTCAGACTCGAACTCGTTGAGCACCTCGAAGTGACCGGTGGCCTTTCCTGCACCCAGGCTGATCTCGGGCCGACCGTCGGCGTGCCAGTTGACCTGCGGGCCGCCTCGCGCTGCTACCGGACGCGTGGTGAGCCCTGACAGGACGACGATCGGGAACTCCAGCCCCTTCGCGCCATGGAACGTCATGATGCGCACCGCGTCGTCGTCCGTCTCGGGTAGCAGTGGCTCGGGCACGCGCGAGCCCTCGCGGCGTTGCAGGTCGGCCCAACGCACGAAGGCTCGCAGGTGCCCGCCGCCGACGTCGGCGAACTGACGCGCTTGGTCGATGAGGAATCGCACCCGCCGCCACACGTCGCGCGGGCGGCGATCGGTGAGGGCCAACGCGAACACGTCGCGCTCGCGCACGATCCGTTCGAGCAAGGTGGCTGGCTCGCACCACCGCGCCGCGTCGTGCCAGGCCGACAACGCCGCCATTGCCTCCGCCACGGCCCCCGACCGCGCCCCGACCGCCACGGGACCCGGCACGTCAGCCGGTGAGCCTGCGCCGCGATAATCGAACGTGCCTCCGGCCTGCACCCAATCGAGTAGATCGGGGTCGCTGCACGCGAGCACCGGGCTGCGCAGCGCCGCAACGACGGACACCGCGTCGGCGGGGTCGTCGATGGCCATGAGCACCGCAAGCAGGTCGCGGATCGCGGGAGATTCGAACACCAGCGTGGTCGTGTCGACCCGATAGGGAACGTCGGCCGCGACGAGCGCGCCCTCGAGCATCGGCAAGGACGCGCGGGACGGGATAAGGACCGTGATGTCAGAACACCGGGCCGGCCGCCACGACTCGGTGCCGTCGTCGGCGCGACCCCAGACAGGGCGGCTCGACGGATCGGCGCGGATGGCGTCGACGATGGCCGCCACGTCGGCGGCCTCGCGCCGACGAAGCTCGGCAGCCGGTGGATCGTCGGGATGCGCGGCGCCGAACAGCACCACGCGATGATCCGCGAGCTTGGAAGGCCCGCGCATCGCCGAGAGCGGGCTATAGCGGGGCTGGCTCGGCGACTCCTCGGGCATCAGCGCGTCGAAGACCGCGTTGACCCAGGCCAGGATGGGCTCGACGGTGCGGAAGTTCTGCGCCAGGGACACCTGGGCGCCGGCACCGACGAGATCTCGCGTCTCGTGGAACAGTGCGATATCGGCGCGACGGAACCGGTAGATGGATTGCTTCGGATCGCCGACGAAGAACAGCCGGCCCGGTGGCAGCTCGAGGTCGCGCCAATCGGCCGCGTCGTGCGTCGGGTCGGCCGCGATACGCAGGGCGAGCTCGATCTGGATCGGATCGGTGTCCTGGAACTCGTCGAGCAGCACGCGTGTATATCGCTGGTGCACATCGCGCCGCGCCGCCGGGCTCGTGCGCAGCAGCCGCCGCGCCAACACCAGCAGGTCGTGGAACTCGAGCTGTCCGGCATCGCGTCGCTCGTGGGCGGCCGCCAACGTGACCTCATGAAGCACGCCGAGCCAGATCGACAACACATCGTCGACCGCTTCGGTGCACAACGACGCAGCCGCATCGTCGACCGCGGCAACGCAAGCCCGCGCCGATTCGATATCGGGCCAGGTCTTCTTGGTGCCCTTGCGTCCGGGTGACCACTTGGACCGCTTGCGCAGCAGCGCGACCAGGCGATCGTCATCGAGCGGATCGAGGTTCTGGACGGCGCGCCATTCGGGGATCAATGTCGCGAGGTGGAAGAGCAACTTGTCGTCGGGGTCGAGGCACTCCTCGCCCAGGACGAGGGCGTCGTCGATCGCCGCAAGCAACGGCCGCCGATCGAGCGCCCGAGGCTGGCGCATCGGCGCCGGGGTGAACTCCTCGAGGCGATCCCAGTTGTCGTCGAGTACTGCGGCGACGTCCTTGAGCGACGGACCAAACGCTCGGCGCAGTTCGATGCCGCAGCTCCACAGCCGAACGACGAGTGGGACGTATCGCTCGTCGTTCTGCCAGCGGTCGACGTGCGCGTCCCAGCGGTCCTCGAAGGCCAGGATGGACTGCACTTCGTCGAGCACCTCGACGCGCGGTGGGATGGCCACCTCGATCGGGTGTTCGCGCAGCAGTCGATGAGCGAACCCGTGCAACGTGGAGATCGCCGCGGTATCGAAGTCGGCGAGGGCGTCGGCACATCGTTCGGCGGCAACGGCGTCGTCGGCCCGGGCCCCGTTGTCGAGCGCCCGGCGCACCCGATCGCGCAGCTCGGCGGCTGCTGCTTCCGAAAACGTGATGGCCGCCAGGTCGCGTAACGACACCTGCTCGTGCTGCACGAGGTGGACGATGCGGTCGACGAGGGTGGACGTCTTGCCCGTGCCGGCGCCCGCATCGACGAACAGCGTTTCGCGCAGCCCGGTGGTGGTGATGCGGTCGCGTGCGGCTTGATCGACGGGCGCGCTCATTCGGAGGTCTCCGTCAGGGCGAGGTAGCGCGACCGCGGGTCGGCGGGGTCGAGGTCGGCGGTCTTCGCCGACCACTGTTCGCCGCGGGACCCGTCGCACACTCGATCGAAATCGCAGTACTGGCAGCCGCTATGCGTGCCGTAGAAGCTGTTGTACTCGCCAGGATGCGCGAGGAACATCCCCGCGCTGATCCCGTCGGTGATCGCGCCCAGTACGTCGTGGAAGCGTGCGAGGCGGTCGGGGTCGAGGCGATAGCCGATGGAACGGCCCGACTCGATGAACCAGTAGTGAGCGGAGCCGACCGACGCACCGGTGGCCTGCGCAGCCGCGAGCGCATAGAGGGGCAGCTGCAACTTGGTGCCCGCGGCGACGGGGTCGTCGGCCAGCCCGGCGTAACGGTCGTGCTTGCCCGACTTGTAGTCGAGCACCACGGCATCGCCCGCTTCGGTGCGGTCGATTCGATCGATGAAGCCCCGGAACGAGAGGACGCGACCACCGGGCAGGCGAACCTCGAGCGGTGCCGCGTCACCGATGCCGAACGCCAGCTCCACCGCAAGCGGTGTGGATGATCGGGCAGCACGTTGGGCCGAGTCGTCGACGAGGAACTGATCCAGCACGGCGCGCAGATCGACTTGCTCGCGCCGCCAGCGGATCGACGGGCCGGTGGCCCCCCGCGCCTCGGCATCGGCGAACACCTCGGAGGCGATTGCGTGGAGGCGATCGCCCTGCGCCGCCGACCATGGCTCGTGGGGGGCAGGCGGCGAGGCGAGCGATTCGCCGATGAACCGTTCGAGCACCGTGTGGAGCAGCGAGCCGCGTTCGAGCGCCGACACCTGATCGAGTTGCTCGGGCGTGTCGCGTGGGCCCAGACCGAGGACGGAGCCGAGGAAGTAGCGGAACGGACAGGCCGCCCAGGTCTCGAGGCGGGTCGCCGACATCACGACCCCGCCGCTGGGGCTCGGCACGGCGCGATCGGCCAGGTTGCCGTCCCACGCAGTAAACGCGGAAGAGCGGCGGGCCGTTATGGCCATGACACCGCGCGCAAGACCCGGCGTGCGCAGCGGGTGCGTAGCCAGCGCGCCAGGACCGGCAGCTTCGAGCACGCGGAGACGACGTTCGGTTCCGTGCACCGCGGTGACGGCGTCTCGCAGTCCGGCCCCGAACGATGCGATGTGCTCGACACCCGCGCAACGGCCGACCAGGAAATCGTCGGTGGTCGGGCGGGCGCCCTGGTGCCCGAGGGCGTCGAGCAGCCACCGCGACGGCAACCGAGTTCGGCCACCGCGGTGGTCGCCGCGGGGGAAGCCCAGCACGCACTCCTCGCGCGCCGCAGCGAGCGCGGCAAGCAGGGAACGCTGCTGCGCGCCGATCCGCGACGTCGCAAGGGCAAGCTCCCCGTGGAGGGCCAACCGGCGCTCGGCGTCGGGGAGCAGCGTGTCCTCGGTGGGTGGGGCCGGACACAGGCCTTCGGCGAGACCGACGACGAACACGATGTCGGCATCGAGCGCGCGTGCGTGCTCGAGCGGCCCCACCTGCACCCCAATGCCCAGGCGCCCGACGCGCCCCGCCGGCACCTCGAGTGCGGTGTCGAGCGCACGCGCGAGCCCGGCGAGCCCCGGACGGCGATCGAACGCCGCCAGCCCCGCCAGCTCGTCGATGACGCCGTGCACCGAGTCGAGCGCCGCGGATTCGTCGGCCGGCCAGGTAGTGGGGTCGCCAACGAGCCATCCCAACGAGCCGCGCAGCCACCGGGCCAGATCGGGCCAGGTGGTGAGCGAACGGACCGCAACTGCCCGCTCGGTGAGCTCTCGGAGGAAGGCCTGCAGTGACGCGACCGACACCGCTCGGTCGCGACCCTCGCGGGACGCGCCGTACCGGGCCAGCTTCTGGTGCCAGTCGTCGAGGCCACCCACGACGCCGGCCGACCGCGAGATCGCGTCCCACGACCCCACCGGCCGCGCGTGGCCGTCGGCGTCGAGCCCAGGTACACCTGCCGCGAGGTCGAGCACCTCCTCGCGCGACCAACGGCCGTCGACCAGGGCGAGCAGCGCACGCGCGGCCCGGCCGGCCAGGGCACCCGACAACGCGCGCACCGCCGGGCCGTTGTGGACGATGCCGGCAGCCTCGAGCTGCTCGTGGACGAGTCGCTGGTACGGCTCGGCAGTCGCGTACAACAAGGCCATGCGAGCGAGCGGAACACCCGCCTCGGCCCGCTCGACGATGCCGCGGAGCGCGTGACGGACCTCATCGTCGCTGTCGGTGGTGGTGAAGACGGTGATCTCCGCCGAGGTAGCGGCTGTTGCCACGCCGCGAGGTTCCGGCGAAGGGACGTCGACGCCGCCGACCGCGCCGGACCACCACGCGAGCGGCTCGTCGGCCGAAGGCGAGCCCGCGATGCCGATGATGACCGTGACCGGGAGCACCTCGGATAGCGCCAGCAGCAACGCCAGGGACGCGGGCGCCAGCTCATCGACGAGGTAGACGACGATCGACCCGAGCGTCGAGGCCACAGACGGATCGGCGCGGACCGCGGATGCGCCACGCCACGCGAGCTGATGCTCGTCGGTGAGGTTGGTGAGGCGGCTCTGGACCGAGCGATGCAACGCGACGACAGCCCGGGTGCGGGGCGAGGGCGAACGAGCGAGCTCGTCGAGCGTGGTGGGCGCGGCGCCGGCGAGCGTTCGCGTTGCGCCGACCAGCGCCAGCTCGGTGGCCGGGTGCGCGGCCACCGGGGCGAACAGGCCACGGGTCTCGGTGGCGAGGACGTCGCGCACCACCGCCGAGAGCACCACGTTCGACACCGACGCCGGTGACCCACCCGCGACGCGGCCCGCCAACCCGGCGGGGGTCACGAAGGAGATGTTGACAAAACCACCGTGCGTCCCGAGAACACCGTGCGTCCCGAGAACACGGCGAGCCATGACGCCGGTGAGGTTGTCGGGAACGAGCACGACGAGGGGTGCAAGTGGATCGTCACCCCGATGCGCGCCGATGACCGCGGCGAGCGTCGCCGCAGCGGGTGCACCAAATCGAACGGCGAAGCAGTCGAGTCCCATGACGTTCGCGAGCGTACGCACCCTCTACGACACTCGGCCGTGCGCCGCGCCGCGAGCGCCGCCGATCAGCGCAGCCGGATCGCGCCCCGGCCGGTGTGGGCCGAGCCGATGTGGGCCGCGGTGTGGCCCGTGGCCGCCAGCTCACGGAGCACGGCGTCGACCTCGGCCTCAGCCACGCCGAAGACCAACCCGCCCGATGTCTGGGCGTCGGCCAGCACGGTGACGGTCTCCTCGGGGACCGACCCGACCTCGAGCCACTCGGCGACCCACCGACGGTTCCGCGCCGATCCACCCGGCACGAACCCCGCTGCCGCGAGCTCGCGCACCCCGTCGAGAATGGGTACGGCCGCGCTGTCGATGAGGACGTCGACGCCGCTCTCGCGAGCCATGCGGCCGAGGTGCCCGAGGAGACCGAAACCGGTGACGTCGGTCGCGCCCGTGACCCCGTAGGCCATCGCGATCTGGGACGCGTCGGCATTGAGCTTGGTCATCGACGCGATGGCGGCAGCGATGACCGACAGGGGCGCGCCCTGACGCTTGATGGCCGTGGTGACCACCCCGATGCCGAGCGGCTTGGTGAGGATCAGCTGATCGTCGGCCCGCAGCCCGGTATTGGTGAAGAATCGGTCGGGGTGGACCTCGCCCACCACCGCGAGCCCGAACTTCGGTTCGGGATCGGTGACGGTGTGGCCACCAGCAATGACGAACCCGGCCCGCACCGCGACGTCCTGCGCGCCGGCGAGCACTTCACCGAGCACCTCGTTGCTCAGTTCCTCGTCGTTCCAGCACACGATGTTGAGGGCGAGCAGCGGGCGTCCGCCCATGGCGTACACGTCGGACACGGCGTTAGTCGCGGCGATTGCGCCCCACGCGCGTGCGTCGTCGACCACGGGGGTCAAGAAGTCGGTGGTGACGACGAGCGCCCGATCGGCGTCGAGCTTCCAGATCGCCGCGTCGTCACCGGTGGCCGTGCCGACGAGCAGCTCGGGGCGCGTGTTCGGCGTGAGGTTGCGCAACACTTCGACCAACCGACCCGGATCGAGCTTGCACGCGCATCCCGCGCCGTGGCTGTATTCGGTGAGGCGTTTCGCTATCGCGGTCGACATAGCCAACAAGCTAGTGATCGGGCTTCTGATCCGGCGGAGCGAGGCAGTACGCTTCGTGCCGTGACCGACGTCGGCCCCGCTGTGGGTCCCAACTCGAACGGTCGACGTGCGCTCACCGTCGAGCAGCGCCGCGCCGAGATTCTCGATGCGACTCGTCGCGTCGTACTCGCCCGAGGGTTCGGCCACACCCGCATAGCCGACGTGGCCACCGAGCTCGGGGTGAGCACCGGGCTCATCCATTATCACTTCGCCTCGAAGGACGCGCTCCTCGCCGAGACGCTGCGGGTGAGCGCCGCCGACGACATCCGTCGACTCGAAGAGTCAGTGGCCGGCGAAGGCGACCCGGTCGAGCGGCTCGATCGTGTCCTCCAGGAGTACCTGCCCTCGGCCGAGCGCGACCAGAGCTGGGTGCTCTGGATCGACGCGTGGGGCGACGCACTGCGCAACGAACGCCTCCGGGCCATCTCCGAGGAGCTCGACACTGCGTGGGCCCGCGTGCTGGAGCAGGTCATTCGCGAAGGCGTACGGGTCGGCCGACTCCGCACACCCGACCCGGCAGCTTCCGCGTGGCGCCTCGCGTGCGTGATGGACGGCCTGGGCGTGCAGCTCACGTTGCACACCGCGACGATGACCCACGCCGCGATGCTCGCGCACGTGCGCGACATCGCCTCCGGCGAGCTGCACTTCGATCGCTCGCTCCTTCCCGCCTGATCACGCGCGGCGCGGCCTCCTGCGCGAGAGTCCGGGGCATGGCTGCGCCCTTGATCCTGATCCCCCCGTCGGAGGGCAAGGCGTCAGGCGGATCGCGTACGCCGTGGGAGCAACGGACCCGGCGCACCGCGCTGCTCGACCCGGCCCGACGCGAGGTCATCGCCGCGCTCATGAATGCAATGTGCGGCGACCTCCCCGCTCGCACCAAGCTCCTCGGCGTGGGTGAGGCGGGTACCGCCGAGGCCACGCGCACCAACCTCGAGATCGATGCCGCGCGCACCCGCCCCGCCATCGAGCGCTACGACGGCGTGTTGTACGGGGCGCTCGACCATACGACCCTCGGCCCCACCGATCGACGCCGCCTCAACGCGCAGGTGTTGATCTTCTCCGGCCTGTGGGGCGCGGTCGCGCCCGATGATCCGATCCCCGACTACAAGTGCAAGATGGGGGCGTCGCTCGCGCCGCTCGGCAAGCTCTCGACATGGTGGAGACCCCGACTCGCCGAGTTGCTCGAAGAACGCAGCGCAGGTCGCGTGGTGTGGAACCTGCTGCCGAACGAGCACGACGCCGCGTACGCGCCTTCTACCGACTCGCGGCGCGAGTTGCGCGTGCGCTTCCTCGATGACGTTCACCGCAATGGCGCTCGAGAGCTCGTCACGGTGAACCATTGGAACAAGCTCCTCAAGGGGTCCCTCGTGAGGCACCTACTGTCCACCCAGTTGAACGGTCCCGACGGGCTCGAGGAGTTCACACATCCGCAGGGCTACGTGTACCGGCCCGAGCTCACCCAGACCGCGGGTCGGGTCGTCACGATCTCGTTCGTCGCACCGCGCTGAGCACGACCTCCGTACGGCGCTGCTCTTCGTCGTTCAGCCCGTGCCGAGTTGTTGATCGCATGCCGACGTCGACGTAGGTCTCGAGGGACATGGCGGCAAGAAGTCCCTCGACGATGATGACGACGTTGTCTCGGAACGAGCGGTCGCGGGGACGGGGGCCGGATCACTGCGGGCGGGCACGGAGTCGGCGCCACCGTTGCGCACCACGGACGCAGCGCGGACGCTTTGACCCCATTCCGTTCCGTCCCACCAACGCTCAAAGGCCGGGTTCGTCCGATCGCGATACCAACCAGGTGGCGTCTGCACGACTAGAAGTGTGACCGTGAAACTCGGCGAACACCTCACTGCCATCCTCGAGATCGATCCTTCAGCACCCGCAGTCGAATTTCACGATCACTGGACCACGTGGGGCGATCTTGCGTCCATCGGTCAGCAGCTCGACGCGCTACTCCTCGGCGCAGGGCTCGGTGCAGGCATTCCGGTCGCGTGTCTGCTCCGCACGCGTCCCGAGCACATCGGCGTGGTGCTCGGGTTGCTCGGCACCGACCGCACCGTCGTCACGGTGAACCCACAGCAAGGTGCCGACAAGCTGCTCGCCGACCTACGAGCCCTGCGGCCGATGGTCATCGTCGCGGACGACGATGCATGGCAGTCGACCGAGCTCGTCGCGGTGCTCGGCGAGCTCGAGACGATCGGCATCGCCGTCCGAGCGACTCCTCCCACCGCGACCCTTGTGGGCATGCGTAACCGGCCCGGCGCGGGCCCGCGCCTCGAGGTCCCGCCGGGCACCGCGGTGCAGATGCTCACGAGCGGTACCACCGGAACCCCAAAGCGCGTCCCGCTCGCATACCGGAGCCTCGAAGAGTCGTTGCTCGGCGCGCAGCACTACGAGTCGGCGAAGGAAGACTCCGGGCCGCGACTCGCGACCGGCGTGCGGGTCACCGGCAGCCCGCTCGTGCACATCAGCGGCATCTGGGACACGCTCACATCCGTGGTCGCGGGCCGGCGCATGTCGCTGATGGAACGCTTCCGCGTCGAGGACTGGGTCGAGCTCGTCCGCCGTCATCGCCCGAAGGCCATCTCGCTCGTGCCGAGCGCGCTGCGCACCGTGCTGGCCGCTGATCTCGACCCAGCCGATCTGTCGAGCCTGCAGGTTGTCACCTGTGGCACCGCGCCGCTCGAGCCGGCGACCGCGATCGCGTTCGAGGAGAAGTACGGCATCCCCGTGTTAATCACCTACGGCGCGACGGAGTTCGCGGGTGGCGTCACCGGCTGGACCTTGCGAGACCACCACGAATGGAGCGCGACCAAGCGCGGCAGCGTGGGCCGGGCCCATCCGGGCACCGACCTGCGCATCGTCGAGGCCGACTCCGGCGAGGTGCTCGGACCGGACCAGGTTGGTGTGCTCGAAGTGCGCTCCACCCAACTCGGACTCGATCGCGGCTGGGTGCGCACCACCGATCTCGCGTCGCTCGACACCGAAGAGTTCCTGTGGCTGCACGGCCGCAGCGACGACGCGATCATCCGTGGCGGGTTCAAGATCGTGCCCACGGATGTGCAGCACGTCCTCGAATCGCATCCTGCGGTCCGCGAGGCAACCGTGGTGGGCCTCGCAGACGAAAGGTTGGGCGCCGTGCCGGTCGCCGCGGTCGAGCTCGAACCGGGAGCACACCTCGACGAGGCCGAACTGCTCGAGTTCGCCCGCCGCAACCTCACCGGATACGCCGTGCCGGTCGCGGTGCGGGTGGTCGGTGCGCTGCCTCGCACGCCGTCGCTCAAGGTGAGTCGCCCTACAGTGCTCGCGATGTTCTCCGAGGACGCCGCCACCGAGGACGCCACCACCGAGCGAGCTGCGCCGTGACGGAGCTGATGTGGGACGCGTCGCCGGACACCGAACGGCCGCTCGTGGTGCTCGCGTTCCGCGGGCTGTTCGACGCGGCGAGCGCGGCGACCAACGCCGTGAACTGGCTGCGCGAACGCGCACCGTCGTCGCGGATCGCCCACATCGACCCCGAGATGCTCTTCGACTTCACGCAGGAGCGCCCGTCGGTGCGCGTGCTCCCCGACGGTCGGCGCGAGATCGTCTGGCCCGAGAACGAGTTCCACGTGCTGCGCTTTGACGGCCGGCGCGACCTCGTGGTGTGCTCGGGTACCGAGCCCCACCTGCGGTGGCGCAGCTTCAGCGAGCACATCCTCGCGATCGCGCAGCGCTGCGGCGCCGAGATGGTCGTCACGCTCGGCGCCATGGTCGGCGTGGTCGCCCACTCGCGTCCGCTCCCGGTGACCGGCTCGGCCACGAACCCCGCGCTCGCCGAACGGCTGGGTCTGGGCAGCCCGAGCTACGAAGGGCCCACCGGGGTGATCGGCACGCTTCACGATCTGCTCGACCGGGCCGGGATGCCGGTGATCTCGCTGCGCGTCGCGGTGCCCCACTACGTGCCGTCCCCGCCGAACCCCAAGGCTACGCACGCACTGCTACGCCGGCTCGAGGAGGTGACCCGGCTCGATCTCGGCGCTCGGGCACTTGAACCGTCGGCGACCGACTGGGAGCACCAGGTCAGCGCGGCGGCGGCCGACGACCCACAGGTGATCACCTACGTCCGGCGCCTCGAGGAGCAGTACGACGCAGAGGAACCCCTTCCCTCGGGTGACGACCTCGCGGCCGAACTCGAGGCCTTCCTGCGCGAGCAGCGCGGCGACACCGAATCCTGACCATCACGGCGCTGAGCAGATCACGTCCTCGTCCACGGTGTACACGTGGATGTTCGCCGGCTCGTCACAGCTCATGAAGTTCGGGTGATCGTCGAACAGCGCTTGCAGCTGTGGGCGGGTGAACGCCTCCTGCATCAGCTCGGCCGACTCGAAGTACAACTCGACCCATGCGTCGATGTCGGGCACGACCACGCGCGGCTCGCGCCGATTGAAGTCGTTGACGGTCGCGGCGCGCACCCGGTTGTACTTCAACTCGACGAACCCGGGGACGCCGTCGAACGCTTCTCGGGCGAGGCGCATGTGCACGGCCCGGTAGTGGCGCTCGCACTCCTCGGCGCCGAGGTCGGGGTTGTCGCGCCAGCTGAACATCACTTTGATCATGCGGAGATCATGTCGCGTGACCGACGGCTGCGCTGCGGGCCGGCCCGGGCGGCAGACTCGGTGGATGGACCGCCTCACCCGGGAAACGATCATCTGGCTGGCCACGACGCGGGCCGACGGACGCCCACACCTGACCCCGATCTGGTTCGTGTGGTCAGGTGATCGCGCGTGGATCTGCACGAGCGCGCGTCACGTGAAGGCGCACGCGCTGCGCCGCGATCCGCGGGTGATGATCTCGCTCCAGAGCGGCACGCGCCCGCTGGTCGGTGAGGGAATCGCGCGCGGCCACGAACGCCCCTATCCCCCGGCGGTGCGCGACGCGTTCATCGCCAAGTTCGACTGGGACATCGACGTCGACGACGACGAGGGCGCGTTCGACGCGCTGTTCGAGATCGAGGTCACGCGCTGGGTTCTGGGAGCACCGGTGTCGGACGCGCCGGAATAGCACCCATGCGACCCGTAGTGCACGATCGGCTCGTGGGCATCGATGGGCCGGGCTTCAGCGCCTCCCTCGAAGCTGGTGGCCTGCTCGTCGGCGAGAAGGTCACGCTCGAATTCGAGCTCTCGGCCGTCAAGACCGCCTGATCCCCATCGCCTGACCGCAACTGGTAGTTCGAGTGCGCGCCCCGCCGCGCACTCGAACTACCAGTTCGCGTTTTCGGGCCCGTCGAGCGGCTCGGCGGGCCGTGACGATCAACCGCGCCGCGGCTCGACGACGTAACCGGCCAGGCGGTTGCGGATCGCCCGGAACTCGGGCATGACCCACAGCGCGGCGAGGTCGTGATCGGTGTCGAGCTGGCCGGCGTCGGTCCAGCCGGCGTCGACCGCCTGCGACAGGCGAGCCAGCGCGTGGCCGGTGTCGCCGAGCCGGGCCGCGGAACACGCGATGTTGTAGAGCACCCAAGGATCGACCGGGGGCCCGGCCACCAGGAGGTACTCCCCGATGGTGACCGCACCGACGAAGTCGCCACGCGAGTGGGCGAGGTGCTGCAGTTCGCGGAGCAGCTCGGTGCTGCCGCTACCCGCCGGGAGCATCGCGTACAGCGAGGGGATCTCGATGCCGCGGCCGGCGAAGACGCGCGACATGAGCACGTACCGAGCAAGCGATGGCGATGGCGCACGGCCGAACATGTCGTCGAGCATTGCCATGCCTTGACCCGGCGCGCCGTCGACGGTCTCGACGAGCGCATACGACGACGGGTGGGCGCTGCCCGGGAGCGTGGCGAGCGCGTGGCGAGCTTCGGCCCCGCGACCCTGGCGCACCAGCAGTTCGACCGCCGTGACCTTGGCCCGATCGCGTCCCTCGGCCGGCAGACGCGCCATCGATGACTGCAGCGCGTCGTGGGCCTCCGGTTCGCCGCGGTCGAGACGGCGCAGATCGGCCAAGACCTGTTCGGTGTTCTCGATCGCCGGCTGGCGGCGACCGCTGAACACCGCGCTGAGGTTCAGGGCGCCGAGGAGCAACGGCAACGTGAGCATCCGCGCGTAGTCGATGTGGATGAGCCAGAAGCAGAGACCCGCCGCCAACGCGGCCGAGATGACCGCACCCACGCGCGCCCGTTGGTCGGGCGTGCCGGGCAGCAGGTTCCGCAGGATGTTGCCGCCGTCGAGCGGCAGGATCGGGAGCAGGTTGACCAGGCCCCAGACGAGGTTCACGTAGATGACGATGCTCACGGCATACTCGGCCACCGACGAGTCGCTGTATATCCGAAGGGACGGATCCTCGACCCCGAAGGCGCCGGCGACGCTCAGCACGAAACCGCCCAGCGCGAAGC
>Ga0114966_10000048_pt1 | contig 101885 bp, 83 predicted proteins | sample M_130207_XF_Meta_FD_87029 | JGI IMG/M metagenome (GOLD analysis project Ga0114966, IMG submission 87029) | Freshwater microbial communities from Lake Montjoie, Canada to study carbon cycling - M_130207_XF_MetaG | ecosystem: Environmental > Aquatic > Freshwater > Lake | place: Lake Montjoie...
GTAGAAGAGTAGAATCCAATTTATTGGATAATTTCCCATCATATATTAATTTATTTACAAAACCATCTTTCGTTTTTATATCACTAATTACAGACCTAGCATCTAAAATCATTCCATTTGCGCCTGCTACGGCAGTATCAGTTTTAGCAATAAGTCTTTTTCCAGAATCGGCTAAGCTATCAAGCTTTGATAATAAAGATTGAACTTTAGGTTCATTATTATTAATTGCAGCCCTTGCTTCTTTAGCCAAACCTTGAAGATCTTTTACCAAAGTTCTTAAATTCTCTTTATTGTCACCTACCATAGAATGCAAAGTAGCCACCATTTCATCAGCATTTTGAATGGTATTTTTTAATTGCTTAATAACTTTACCATCTGCTAATAATTCATTTGTTTGGCTAAGTATTGTATCTAATTTTTTAACCATTCCTTTTGCATCTCCACCCAAATCCCCAAACAAAGCAATCAATTCTGTTGCATCTACTGATAAAGTACCTTGTATCTCTTGCTGTGGCGAAAAAGAACCAGTTTTTCCAGGTTGTATATCTATTTTTTTTCCACCCGTTATCTCTAACATGCTGATTTTTGCACTTGCATCGGCATAAATATCAGAATAATCATCTACAGAAGACATTATCTGAACGCCACCATTGCTGTTTTTTACAGACATAACAGAGCCTCGCTTAACTCCATTAATAAATAGAGGCGATCCAATATCGATTCCACCTGAAGAGGAAAATTTGAAGAGGATGGTTTTTTGAGATACACCCACCAATAAGCCCTTGCCTATAGTAATTCCTGCTACAAGGAGAATGAGTGATGTCAAAGCAACTATTCCAACTCGGATTTCTTTCTTTGTGTCCGTGTTCATAGTATCAAAAAATGCTAAAATTAGTAAACACTGCAATGCGAACTTACCGCTTATTTTGTGTATGGCAAAACTTCTATTCATGAATATGTAATTGTAATGCTCACCTTGCCAATTTTAAGGATTCAATTAATTTCTTTTATGTATTTTGCAATCGTTATGTGGCATAAGAACTTTACACTTTCTATTGGTTTATCTTTATGAATTTCTTCAAAGTTCACTTTATCTCTAAATTGTTTTTTTCACTATGTTTTATCGTGGTAAATAGTTTACCATTAATTTCGCAGCCCAGTTTTTTACGATCTGATTATGGTATAATTACAGATACAAGATTTGATCAATTTAATGCAATTCCCGATAGTATTGTTTCATCAGGTTCTGCTGGCACAAATGTGTATTGGGATTTCTCGGCTGTAAAGTTTCAGAATACTTTTCAAATTCTTCAATATCTGAAGGTTCCTTTATCACCTTTTAATGAGATCAAAGCTGATTTTGTTTTAGAACTTATTGATTCTATTTCCAGGACTCAAGAATATGAAGCCTATTCTTTTACAGATTCTACATTTACTTTGGTAGGTAGTGGATATATAGATAAAAATAACAACAAAAATTATTTCCCTTTAATCAAACAAGCTACATTATTAACATTTCCAATGGCATTTGGGGATACACTTTTCGATAAAAATGATATTAAGTCTTCTAAAAAAGTATACGATGGCTTTGGAACTTTAAGGATGAGATATGGCACAATTGATAGTGTAAAACGCATTACAGAAACGTATAAGCAAGGAGAAATTACTATTGTTGAATATACTTGGTATGATGTTAATAATGCATCACCTGTTCTTATTATTACCGATGAGTTTGCTCCTAATAATACAATCCCTTTTAGACAAAACATGATAATGCGAGTTAAGAAAGGAAAGTTTACATATTTAAAAGATCAAAAAATTCAAAGAACTTTACAGTGCAAGAATGGGTTTCTTTCATTTGAATATGTAAATATCCCCTCATTTGATTTTACATTGTATTCAATAGATGGTAAATGTTTGATGTCTGGTTCTCATTCTCAACCTGTATTGGATATTTCCCATTTAACAATGGGAGTTTACTATATAATCTTAAAAAATCAACATACTTCAGATATCTATACTTTTACTAAGGATTATTAAGCATGTTCAATCAAAAGAACATATCACTATTGTTGCTTTGTTTTGCCTTAATATGTTATCCAGATAAATCCTATTCACAAGCCCCTAATGTAGTTTTTGATTATATATATCCCTATTCTGATGGAATCCCTATACATAGATTTAAAGAAAGACGTGAAAAAATTCTTAATACACATTCGCCAAAGTCTTTAATTGTATCATTATCTGCTGATATCAGAAATAGACAAAATGACGTTGACTATGAGTATTGTCAGAATAGTAATTTTTGGTATGTAACAGGTATTCCTGATCCAAGTAGCGCTTTAATATTATCACCAGGTGGTATAAAGAAAGATGGGAATGTATATCATGAAATTGCTTTTTTACAAACGAGAAAAAAAGATAAAGAAGTTTGGTCTGGAACTTCTATGGGCCCTCAAGAAGCAATGTCTGTTTTGGGACTTGAAAAAGCAATGGCATATTCAGAGTTTAAAGATGTTTTATTGTCTTCATTACAGGGTATAGATACAGTCTTTTTTACAGGATTACCTACTAATCAAATTAAGGTTCCTTTAGCAGATAAGCCATATTTTATCGAGACAGAACTTCGCAAAACATTGCAAGACAGTTTTCCTAATTTATATGTGAAAGTGCAATTACCCTTACTTATATCAATGAGAGAAATAAAGGATATTGATGAGATAAGGCTTATGCAAAAAGCTATAGATATTAGTATATCAGGTCATAAAGCAAGTATGAAGTCTGCAAAACCTGGCATGATGGAATATGAATTAGAAGCTGCAATGGAATATTCTTTTAAACAATTAGGTGCCGAAGATATAGGATATTCTTCCATTATGGGGTCTTCATATAATGCATGTATTCTACATTATACAAGAAATAAAAAACAGACTGAAAATGGGGATTTAGTTTTAGCTGATTGTGGTGCAGAATATCAGCATTATACAGCTGACATAACAAGAACCTATCCAATCAATGGTAAATTTTCTGAAGAACAAAAAATTCTCTATGATATCGTGCTTGAAGCTCAAGACTCTGCAATGCAACATTGTATTGCTGGTGAAGCTTTTAAAGCGCCACATAATGCTGCTCAAGCTATTCTTATGAAAAGATTAACCGAACTTGGGATAATTCAAACTTCAGAACAGTTGAAATGGTATTTTATGCATGGTACTTCCCATTATTTAGGATTAGATGTTCATGATGCTGGAACAGGAGGAGTATTAAAGAATAATTCTGTAATTACTGTAGAACCAGGTTTGTATATTCCAAAAGGTAGTCCTTGCGATAAAAAATGGTGGAATATCGGAATAAGAATAGAAGATGATATATTGATAACTGGTAATGGGCCCATTAATATGTCTGCAGCATTAGCTAGAACAACAAAAGACATAGAACAATTAATGAATACTGTAGACAAATAATTTCACTTTTCTGCGTCTATATAGTGGCTTTATTTTTCAAGGAAAAAGTTATGATTGAATATGTAATAGACAAAGTAGATTTGCACTCTTTATTAAGAGCTGTTGGCGTTTTACAAAATGATGAGCAAATCTTATTAGTTAACAATATAGATTTAAGAGATTATCGAAAGAAACAAGTAAGTATATTAGTTGATAATGTTAAAAATGGTAATATATACCGTGCACCATTTGAAGAGTTAACAGAAAAAGAACTAGAAAATACTTTGTCTCACTTATATGCATTCGAACAATTTCTTTTAAGAGAATTTATGCAAGTTCATCAACATATAAGTGGCGGGCAAGAAGAGTTAAAGAAAAGAAATTCTAAAGCTTCCGTAAATCAAGATGGAATTCCTTTAGATATAGAGCAGCATCTTTCTATGGCATTGCAGAATATTCTTAAACAAGATAAAAAGAATGATTCTCAAGATACAAATTGATATCTTTTTATTAAATAATTAAGCATAATTGGGGATATAAATGTTGTACTTATTATTACCAAAATGATCACAGAATATTCATTAGCATTTATTACTCCTAATGATTTTCCTACTGATGCAAAAATAAGTCCCACTTCTCCTCTAGGTACCATTCCCCAACCAATTAACCAATGTTTTACACCCCTTCCAGCTGCAAATCCAGAAAGTAATTTACCAATAATGGCTATTATCGTTAAAAGTATTCCTAATAATACTGTAGAAGTTTGGGTAAATGCCATAAGATCCACAGACATACCAGTAATGATAAAGAATATTGGCGTTGTAAATTGTCCGATTGGGGCTATTAATTCTTCTATATGTTTTTCATTAGCTCTTTCAGCCACAGATAATATTTTTGTTTCTACTTCAGACTTCTGATTATGTACTATGGTTTGTAATTCTTGAATAAGATGTGAACTGTGAAAATCTTTAAAATGCGTAGAATCAAGCATTAATCCTGCAGAAAATGCCCCAATAATTGGAGATAAGCCTATTGCATCTGCAAGATAAGCTAATAAAAAGCCAAGGCTTAATGCAAATGTAAGCTTCATGCTTTGTCCTGCATGAATATGAGATAGCCATTTCCCAAAAAAAGGAGCTAAATACGAGCCACCTAAAATACTCGCTATCAGAAATCCTAATGCTAAACACGATGTAATCAATAGTTCATGAATATCAAAAGCCCCATTCTGAATAATAGCTGTTACTATTGCCAGAATAACTAAACCTATGATATCATCGATAATTGCAGCCCCTATAATTATTTTTGATTCTCTACTATCCATTATGTTAAAATCTTTAAAGACTCTTGCTGTAATTCCAATAGAAGTTGCAGTTAATGTAGCGCCTAAAAAAATATATGTTTGGTCTGAAAATCCTGGCATTAGATATGGGCCTGCAAAATATCTACCCAATAAGTATGGTGCTAGTACCCCAATAATTGCAACAAAAAACGCCCTCATTCCAATCGATTGCATCTGCTTTATATTAGATTCTAATCCTACTTGAAACAATAAAATTACTATGCCTATTTCACCCAAAAACTGAAGATATACATCTGATTTCATAGGTTGAAAAAAATCTATGCCACATAAGAACATATTCCCTAGTATGGTTCCCATTAATAATTCACCAAGAACTGCAGGCTGTTTTAATTTTTCGATCATACCTCCAATTCTTGCCGCTAATAAAGCTATTGCAATCCATAAAAAAGACAATGCATAAGCATGATATTGCCCATCAGATGCAAAAAGCATTGTTTGATTTATGATACTAAAACCAAATACAACTAAACACATTTTATAGAAGTTTTTCATATACATTTAAGAAACATTCAATGTTATAATTATCATAAAAAAAAAGCCGTTATACAACGGCTTAAAAAAGTGACATGATTAAAAACTATCGTGAAATATAGAACTTTTCTGCAAGTCTAAAATTATCACCTTGAGCGATGCACACATATATTCCATTAGGAACACCTTGTACATTCATGTCAAATAGTTTTGATTTTCCAGAATATTCAGTGCCTTGATGTACATCCAATACTTTTTTACCTAATAGATTATAAATACCTATTTGGAGATTTTGCTGATTTTCTGCTACATCCATTTCTAATAAGTATAAACCTCCAGAACTCTCTCTAATCCCTATGATTCTATTTGGTTTTGATGTATCTGCCAGTGTTCTTCTAAATGAAAATGCTGTGTCATTTTTAGATTGATTAGCAGCAACTATCACCCCACCTGTCATAATCTTTTTTGAATATAATGCTGCTATTTTGCTTTGAGAACTCTTAGAAGTTCCTCCAGCATAAACAATAGTATTACTCAATAATATTAGTGTGCAAAAAATTACATATGTGAGAAACAGTTTCCTCATGCTTTATTCCTTTATTTCCAATTATGCTGCAATCGGATTTGTATGGTTTTATATAAGATAATTCAATTCAGGCTATATATCAGGTGATGCTAATATTTAATCACTCAAGATTTACCATCAATGAGTTGTCAAACTGATCATCTTATTACAATATATCAAATAATGTGCCTTGGTTACATTATAAGTACGATTTTATGAAAAACTTATTTTTTCTTTCAAAAATGATCTTATATTTTTTCCATTTATACACTGCAAAACGATTACAAATTTTATACTTACTATATTTGCACATATATTTTTATTTTTTTGATTTTACCCTCCACTTTTATGAATACAGTTTCAACAGTATGTGTGTATTGTGCTTCTAGCGACAAATGCAATCCCATTCATTTACAATCAGCTTATGATTTGGGTGCAATATTTGCCAAACAGGGTATAAATATTATATATGGTGGGGGCAGCACAGGGCTTATGGGTAAATTGGCTGATGGTGCAATTGCTTCTGGTGGACATGTAACTGGGATAATTCCTGAATTCATGCAAAATCTAGAATGGGGTCATAAAAATATTTCTGTTTTAGAAGAAGTTCAAGATATGCATACAAGAAAACTTCAGATGATCAGAAGATCAGATGCAATTATAGCTCTTCCTGGTGGATGTGGAACATTAGAAGAATTATTAGAAGCAATTACATGGAAAAGACTTGGATTAGCACATCAGCCTATCATCATTGTGAATACAAATGGGTTTTATGATCCATTAATTACAATGCTGGAAAGAACAGTTCAAGAAAAATTTATGCGTGAAGAACATCTTTTAATGTGGCATACAGTAGCTTCAATTCAAGATGTCTTACCTGCAATTTTAAATGCTGCTCTTTGGCCTAAAGGTGCTCTTGATTATGCAAAAGTTTAATATTATACAGCAATGAGCTCACCTTTAATTGATACATATCATTCTCTAAAACAATGGTTTATTATTAGATTAACTCCTAGTCCAAAGGATTTTTCTTTTTTCAAGCAACCTTTCGTGATTACTTTATTAAAGACTCTTTTTATAGTACTCATATTACAATGTATTAGTGGCATTTTATTGAGTATGTACTATATTCCTAGTAAATCACCAATAATAAGCTCTAATGGAGTGATTCAAGAATATGTGCGATCTGATAGAAGTATTATTGATGCTGAGGGAGATACTATAGCTGTTGAAGGGCAATATTATGTGCGCAATGCTACTAAAAATTCAATTAGACCAACTCAATCATTTTACAGTGTGCATAGTATTATTTATCAATCTAGCATAGGTAAAATCATCCATGCTTTTCATACATTCAATAATCATTTGCTGATATTGATGTGCCTTATCTTACCAATTCTTGCTGTGTTTTATAAGTTTATTCATTCTGAACATGCTTTCATTTGGCATATGTGGTGGCTTTTTTCAAGTATCATATTAGTAATTTCTTGGACAGGATATATACTTCCTTGGACGCAATACTCTGCTACTTCTTATGCTATTGTAACAGGAATATTAGAATATCATGCAGATTGGCTAGGCGGGAATATAATTACTAATATATTAGGGAAAAATTCTGAAGATACTATTGCTAGATTATTTACATTACATTCGATTCTTTTACCCGCATTACTCATCATAATTGGCAAAATCTATCACAAGAAATTAAGAGAATTTGTACCATTACGTATTTCATCAAAGTACTTTGGTATATACACATTTATACTCATGATGATTGCAAATATATTCTCTTTTTTTGACAGAAAATATATACCTGCAGACGCTTTTCTTACAAAGATAGAATTATTAAAACCAGAATGGATATTTCTGCCTTATCACGGAATCATTCAAAGTTTGCCAACTGATGCATCTGTAATAGTTATAGTACTCAGTATTTTTGCATTAGGATATATACCATATTTGTCTTCATATTATAAGCAAAAAATATGGATACTCGTATTATTTAGTATACTCATATTATCTGCCTTGATGTCTTATTCCTGATACTGAATCTGCATTTTGGTGATTACGCCATAAATACCAGACTGATTTACAGATCTAATATAAATTTCATTCATCCCATCATGAAGTTTCCATTGATAATTATTGCTTGATTGAACAGTTTTCCAATCAGATTTTTCATCATGTTTAACTTCATAAAAACTAAACCAAGGAGTATTTGTAGCAAAAGACAAGGTAAAATCTGGTGTTGAGGCGAATTCAGACATTTTTGAAAAATAATCCTGTCTATTTTTTACATTATACTTTTGAACAATTGTAGAACAATCTAAGGTTGGAACATTAAAATCGAAAATGATTGTAGTTTGATTTAACTCAAAATACATCTCATGGATATCATCAGTAAAAATAGATGTTTTTCCATTTCCTCCTTGGCTGGTTAAAAACTGACCCTTTCCATCTAAACCATAAATTAATAATATTGACTTACCATCTTTGATAATATCTATCATCATATATGAAAAATATCGAGATAGAAATTCTTTATACTCTTTAATAAGATCTTTCTTATTTCGCCCATTCACTCTGCAATATGATTCAGAAACTTCAAATTCAATATCATAATATTTCCCCTTTTTTTTCAGCTCATACATCTCATAAAAATTCAAGAATTGTCCTTTATACTTAGCATGGATACTAAATTGTGGGTCTATAAATATCCACTTTTGAAGAGTATTAGACCAAACTTCACTTACTGCATGTCCCTCGCCAATAGAACCATAAGCAATATTACTTGTAGTTATGCCAACTACTCTTGAAATATAGCCGAGTGCTGTAAGAATATCAGACATAACCTTGGCATATTCTATACAGCTAAAATTTCTTCCTGATTTTGCGGCTTTCAATATTTCTAATGTATTCATTGTTGATGAACTTATAGATCCATCATGTACCCATCTACTACTAACCCAATCCATTATTCGAAAAAAATTAAGTGGTTCTGCTAATGCATTTTCGCCGTATTCTTTTTGAACAAATTGCTTTATATTTTGAAATTCTGGCTTATTCAAAGATGAAGGTAATGGTAAATAATAAAAATGATCATTTATCTGTTTATTATTTGAAGAAATTATCTGAATTTTTTTAAAAGACTGAGATGTTTGCGAATGGATGTTGACAAGTGATATAACATTAAAACTGCAGATAGAGATAAGAGTAAAATAGATTCTGAATATATACATTGATGATGATGAGAGATAACTGATAAAGATCAATGATTGCTGCTTGCATTGTTCATTGTGGTGATGGTGATTTCCACTTGCAAAGAGTACAGCCAACTATCTTTGTTACAGATATAAAGTATTTTACATATATCACAAAAATCCTATTACGTTCTTTAAGGCATACTGAACAAGTTCTGCATTATTTACAAATGACAACTTTTCCAATAATCTTTTTCTATAAGTACTTATTGTTTTAACACTTAAATATAGTTCTTCGGCAATTTCCCCGACAGTAGAACCTTTTGCAATCATGATAAATATTTGGTATTCCCTATCAGATAACTTTTCATGCGGAAGTGAAAATGATTTAATCTTTTTTTTTGTATATAATGTGGACTTTAAAGATTCTGAATCTATATATTTTTTTCCTTGGTAAATGGCTTCTATGGATTGGACTAATGATTCTTTTGTACTTGTGGATGATAGATATCCATAAGCTCCATTTTTTAGTAGTTTAAATGCAAGTGTTTCATCATTATGAGAATTAATAAGAATTACGAACATTCTTGTTATCAATTTCTTTTTTCTCATAATTATGTCTAATATTTCTTCACCATGCATCGATAAATCAACTAAAACGATAGTAATAGATTGTTGTTCAATTAGGGTAAGTACATCAGCTTTATTTTTGGCTATTTTTATATCATAAAATATTGAATCGAGCATATATCTGATAGCTTCGGCAAATAATGGTCGCTTTTCGAAAATAACTAAGGATGGATATTCAATAAAATTCATATCAATTCTTATTTAGCCTGATAACCTAAATCGGTAGCTTTAAAATCTATGCTCCAGAAATCTACACCTTTTGTAGACTTCAATGATAATTTAATGGCTCTATCATTTCCTTTGCCATGTACTTCTATCATTCCAAAATTATGTTCATAGATATCTGTTTGTGGTATTCTAAATGGATTTTTTTCAGCATCTGACTTAGGAGAGAATGTGCCTGAAGTTAAAGGAGAACATGTTAACTCATATATCTGATATGTAAGCTTATTAACCAATGGGTCTAAGCTGCTTAATTCAGCATAGTGTCTATCTCCCGACAAAAACACAATTCCTTTAATTCCCTCAATACCTATTCTTTTAATAATTTCAGATCTTTCATCAGCATAAGTAGAATAATTTTCAAATACAGCATTGGGATTGATAAATTGTCCACCAATAGCTATAAGTTTAAATGTTGCAGTACTTGAGATCAAATTATCCATTAGCCATTGCAATTGTTTTTCACCTAAAATTGTTCTTTTTCCAGTTTTACTTTTATTTGGTGATCTAAATGTTCTATTATCTAATAAAAATACTTGTACATCACCCCATTGAAAAGTAGTATAATTACCCTCTGCATCATATGGTTGCGGATTGCCCCAAAACATTGAGAAAGCTTCTTTTGTATATGATTTTAGGGTATATCCTCTATCACCATCATTAGGCCCATAATCATGATCATCCCAAATTGCATAATGATGTGTAGAAGCTAATAATGGCTGTAATTCTTTTAATGATCTAGTATGTGTATATCGATTAATTATCCCAGTTCTTGAACCATAGTCTGCTTCGCGTAAATATGTATTATCTCCTAACCATAGCATTAAATCAGGCTTTTGATTTGCTATACTTTGAACTATTTCATAATTAGCCCCATATTGTTTACCGGGTCTATCATATTGCTCATCATTAACATAAAAACAACTTCCTAAAGCTATTTTAAGATCAGGTGGATCTGTTCTCCATTGCCAAAGGGCAGGTGTTTGAAATGTTAAGGGATATGTAAATTTTTGTTTTTTATTATCAACATATACTTCATATGTATATTTATTCCCAGGTTCTACTTTGTCTGCAATACACTTTACAGTAAATGCATTCTGGGCAATTGCTTTTTCTACTTTTGTAGTATACTTTTTTGGATCAGATTCAGATCTATATTCAATTCTACATTCTGCTTCTTTGATTGTTTGTAGCCAAATAGTTACTTCTTTCATTTCTCCATGAGCAATCATGGGTCCGGAAGCAATAATTGATTGGGATAAGATTGTTCCTCTATGAAAAAAAGAACATAAAATGACAAGAAAAGTTATAAATTTCAAGTGTTTCATACTGTACATTGTATCTGTTTAACATTGTAGATTAACGGTTTACAAAAATCTTTGTTTTTTTTGCCAACTTCAAGATAATTTCACATTATATAGGGAATATTATATGTCATTCGAAGAGATATATTCTTATTGCATGTCAAAAAAAAGAAGTGTTGAATCATTTCCTTTTGATGAGTATACGATGGTTATAAAAGTTGAAAATAAAATATTTGCTCTTTTATCAATAGACAAGCCCGGTTTCATAAATCTAAAGCATCATTCTTTACTCATTCCAGAATTATTAGAACAATATCAGGCTATACGTCCTGGTTATCATATGAATAAAAATCATTGGATTACTGTATGCTTTAATGATGGGAGCTTAACTGCATCTTTTATTCAATCTCTTATAGATATTTCTTATTCATTAATTGTTCAATCATTACCTAAGCGCTCAAGATTACGATTAAACACCATATGTAAGATTATCCCATATCAAAGTGAAGAATATATATCTGCAATGGCATTAAGAAATGAGGTCTTAAAATACCCTCTTGGCTTACATTGTACAGAAAAAGATATTGCTGAAGATCTGCATGATATACATATTATTGCAAGCACCGAACGTCTAGTAGTTGGTTGTTTAATTCTGAAAGAGATTGATAAAACTACTATAAAAATGAGGCAAGTTGCAGTTAGTCCAAAATTTCAAGGTATGGGTTTAGGTAAGGACATGGTAGAATTCGCAGAACAAACAGCGATACATATGCACTATTCTACAATGGAACTTTACGCTAGAATCGAGTCGGCTTCATTTTATGATTCTTTGCTATACACCAGAATTGGTAATGAATTTATAGAAGTAAATATTCCACATATTAAAATGTATAAGAATCTCTAACTATTTGGATTATATGGTTTTACCATAATTACTTCTTCTCTTTCCATCATAACTGCTCCTGGATGTGAGCCTTTTTTCTTTCTAATATATTTTTTGAATGTATATGAAACAGGGGTATAGCTAGCATTTCTTGATAGAGAATAATATGCTGTTATTGCTGCTGCTTTTTCAATGATATGTTTGGGAGGTATCCCTTTTCCTTTAATAATGGCATGGCTTCCGCTAACTCCCCTTGCATGAAGCCAAACATCATTAGGTTTAGCAAACTGTTTTGTTAATTGATCATTATTTTCGGCATTTTTCCCTAAATACACAGTAAAATCCTCACTTAACACAAATACTCTATAAGGTGAATCATGTTGAGTTTTTGTCTTTTGTACACCTAAAACTATCGAAGAATAAATACTATCTAATGATTCTATCTGCTTAGTTGAATTATACGTACTTATATCTTTTTTTAAACTTTGTAGATTCTCTAATGTTTGCAGTAATTGAGGATATTTTTGTTGATTGATTTTTTCTTTTACTTTGTTTTTTCTAGCTTTTTCAAAATATATTTCTGCGTTTTCAATGCAAGTTTTATTCTTAATCACTGGTATAGAAATATACTGACCTTCATGATCAACACATTGCAAAGTATCTGTTACTATATTATGTGATTGATGTGTCTGTTCTAATAATAGATTTCCATATAATATTGCTTTTGCAATTCTTTCCGATGATTTAGATTGATCTGTGATTTGGCTTAATGATTTCTGTATTTTTTCTATAGACTGACTAATTTTCTTTTCTATATTTTCCTTCGATTTTAGGAATGAATTGCTATTTATTTCTAATCCTTTTGCTCTTCTGATTGCTTCACTAATAGATTCCCCTTTCCACACAAACTCAGGATACTGTTCCAATTCGATGCAAGAGATAATTGATTGATTTTCAGAATTTCTATACAGATAAAATTGCTTTGATGTAAGGGCCAGATTTTTAACATCCATTGCACATAATAAAAGTTCTTCTATGTCATTTGAGTGAAGATCATAGATACATAATGCTTCAGTATAGCTTATAGCTTTTTTTTCAAAAAACCTATATAAAACTTCCCTTGCATAGATTGGGCCAAGCAATAATGAGGATGAAGATAGAGCATCTATAATGCGCGTATCCGTAGAGAACGATGTAAAACTCTTTGGAGGAATTGTTAAAGGTACAAATGGATCACCAATATTCAATGTAGTTTTCTTAAATGAAGACAATAATGTATCATCTTTACTAAAACTATAAATAGCATTTGAAGCCCCGCCATAGAACAAGACTACAATTGAAGCACCAGTTAATGAAATCCTCATAATTCTATCAAAGGGATGAATTGTACATTCATTAAACTGCATACCAATTAATTCAGGAAATATTGAAACAGCATTGTTTTTTGCTTTATGTGAATTTCCTTTTAGATACATGCACGAATTACCAGAATTCATTGAGAATTCTAATGCTTGAATAATACCTTGATATTCAAATTGTATAATCAGAGTGTTTTTTTCTTGAGAATATATATCTGTAATAATATGGTTCTTAAGATGTAGAGAACATTCTGTAACGCATTGATATAATGTATAATAATGTCTGTGTAAGTACATAATAAAGATTGAAAAAGAGATATTCTAAATGATCATCAAAACAATTTAACCGTATGGCTTTTGTATTTTTACATATATATATAGCTAAACAGCCACACAATAATACACAATGCTTCAATTACATGAATACAGTTAACTCACAAATAGAGACTAAGACATTACAAAGAAACCTTGGATTCAAGGAATCTTTAGCATTAAATATGATTGATATGGTAGGAATTGGACCATTTATAGTTTTGCCAATGGTTATTCAATCTATGAATGGTCCACAAGCAATTATAGCATGGATTGCAGGTGCATTACTTGCATTTGTAGATGGTTGTATTTGGGCGGAATTAGGAGCTGCTATGCCAAAAGCAGGAGGAAGTTATGAGTTTTTAAAAGAGAGTTATGGTAAATTTTCTTTTGGTAAGATTATGTCTTTCCTATTTATATGGCAAACTGTCTTTCAAGCTCCTTTAGTTATCGCTTCTGGTTCGATTGGTTTTTCTCAGTATTTCTCCTATGTAATGCCGGTTTCTTTGATTCAGCAAAAAATGATAGCTGGTGGGATTGTCATTCTTATTTTTCTTTTATTATATCGTAATATAAAAGATATAGGGAAAATATCTTTAGTATTATGGATTACTGTTATTGGAACAATGGGATGGTTAATATTTGGTGGAATAACACATTTTAATTATGCTTATGCTTTTGATATTCCTGCCGAACCTAGCGTGTTTTCTTCATTATTTTTTGCAGGATTAGGACATGCAATGTTAAAGACTGTGTATTCATATTTGGGGTATTATAATGTTTGCCATTTAGGAGGAGAAATTTCTGAGCCAGAAAAAATTATACCTAAAAGTATTTTCTACTCGATAGCAGGAATATCCATCTTGTATTGTGCTTTGCATATCAGTATCATTGGGGTAATACCTTGGCAACAAGCCGCTCAATCTCAGTTTATTGTAAGCACATTTGTTCAAAGTATTTATGGATCTACTGCAGCCTATATTGCAACCATATTGATATTAATCATTGCTTTTAGCTCTTTGTTTGCCGTCACTTTAGGATACTCAAGAATTCCTTATGCTGCAGCCAAAGATGGAGTTTTTTTTAAAGTTTTTGCACAACTTCATCCTACCAAACATTTTCCTCATATATCATTAATTATCTTATGTTCTGTTGCTTTTATTTTTAGTTTACTGTTTAGAATGAGTGAAATTATTAGTGCAATTGTTGCAATGAGAGCATTAGTCCAGTTTGTAGGAGGTGGTATTGGGCTTATATTATTAAGAAAGAAAAATGGTAAAACATTTTTTCCATGGAGAATGAAATTGTATCCATTACCTATTATCATAGCAATTGCTATTTGGTTATTTCTGTTTATTTCAACTGGAATATTTGCCTTATATGGAATTGGATTTATAGCATTAGGACTCATCATATATTTCATCAGAGCATATTCATTATCTGAATTTCCATTTTCTGTGAATAAACATCATGAATAAAATAGATAGACGATCATTTATTGAGCATGTATTTGGTTGGACAGGCATTCTTGCTTTGACGACTGGAGCTTTGAAATATATATCTAGTTCAAAAAGCAAACAATCTACCTTGAGCAAAGTGGTAATAGGGGGGAAACAAGAATTATTTGCTAATACGGATGCAATAGAATACATGATTGGAAATGATAAGACAATAATCATTCAATATGATGATGAATTAAAAGCATTTGACGCCGCCTGTACTCATGCAGGATGTCCAGTTAATTGGGATTCACGCTCAAGAAATTTTATCTGCAAATGCCATGGTGGAGTATTTAATGAAACAGGAGATCCAATCTCTGGACCTCCTAGAACATCTCTTAAGCAGTATAAAGTTTTATTAAGAGAAAACGCAGATGAGATTATTCTCTATAAATAGTCTGCTTTGATTATACTACAGATGTAAACTCTACTTTGCCAGTTTTTATATTATGATAAGCGCTTACAATTCCAATTTCTTGTGCTTCAATTTTTGTTCTTAAATATTCTGATAAACGCAATACTTCTCGAACAGAATGTTTTACATTTTCAATTGAAACTTGTTCTATTTGACTTTCTATGGTAGTATTTTCTGTCAATGGATATAATCCAGCCTGTGAAGCAACATCTTGAATAACTGAAGTAATAGATCCGATACTATGCTCTTTAACATTTTTTACAGCTAAAGCAACTGCTCCACAATTAGAATGAGCTTTGATAACAATTAATTTAGCACCTAATTTAGAACAAGCTATTTCTAAGCTTCCAACAACTTCTTTAGATATAATATTTCCAGCAATGCGAATAGTAAGGATTTCTCCTATACCAGTATCAAATAATATTTCAGGAGTAGCCCTAGAATCAATACAACCTACTATTGCACACATTGGGTTTTGTTCATGAGCAGTAGCATGAGCTTGCTCTAGAAAATTTTTGTCTGAGGTCGTTCCAGAACAAAATCTTTCATTCCCTTCAATAAGTAAATTGAGAATTTTTTTATAATCAAGCTTTTCTCGAATATGTTTATCTAATACATTTACAAATTCAATTTGATCCTTGAGAATATATGTATCTTTTTGACCTAATATATTTAATTGGATATTTTTTTGAGGTGCAACAATTTCTTTAAAGTCTTCAATTACTTCTAAAATATCTCCATCTATATAATTTGTATTTGTAGCATCTAAAATCACTTTAGAATGTTCTGGTATATTCCATAAAGTCTCTTTAATAGAAGCTTTATTTAAGAATGAGACTTGATTAGGCATCACAATTTTTATAATCTCACCTACATGAAGACGATAATCTTCTCTTTCAAAAGGATTTCTAAAATTATTTCTTAATAAAAAGAATATTCCTACTCCTAAACCAATCAAAACCCCAATAAGTAAATCTGTAAACACGATTGCTAGAACAGTTGCGATGTAAGGGATAAATTCTTGCCACCCTTTTTTATACATAGAGGTAAATATTGATACTTTAGCAAGTTTATATCCAGTAACTAATAAGATGGCTGCTAAAGAAGACAATGGAATTGCATTTAAGATATCTCTGAATAATAGAACACTAAGAATAATGAAAAAGCCATGCAAAATTGCAGACATTTTTGATTTATTGCCAGATTGAATATTTACTGAACTTCTTACTATTACAGATGTTATAGGTATTCCTCCGAATATTCCTGCACATAGATTACCTATTCCTTGAGCTATAAGTTCTTGATTTGGTGGTGTATGTCTTTTCTGAGGATCAAATTTATCAACAGCTTCAATATTTAAGAGCGTTTCTAAAGAAGCAACAAGTGCAATTGTAATTGCCACCGTCCAAATTGATGGCATCATTAAAAATGATGCTTGTGGAATATGTAAATATGAATCTAGTTGATTAAAAGAAATCTGTGGTATGGCTACAAGATGCGAAGATCCAATTGCCATTGAAGGAATGAATTTTGTTAATAAGCTATTAATCAGTACTCCAAAAATCACTACAAAAAGAGATGAAGGAAAAAATTTCATTTTTTTTAATGGTGTTTTGTCCCAATACACTAAAATTAGAATAGAGATTGCACAAATAAATAAAGCTGCGGGAGTAATATTATTTATTGAATTGAGTATTTCTGAAAAAGAATTATTACCATCCATTTGAAAGAATTGAAAATCACCTTCCATATCAGCATCATAACCAATTGCATGAGGTATCTGTTTAAGAATAAGAACAATTCCAATTGCTGATAAAAGCCCTTTAATGACATTTGTTGGAATAAAATCTGCGATAAAGCCTGTTTTTGTAATCCCCATTATCAATTGAATCAGCCCTGCAAGAAACACAGCTGTCAAGAATAATTCAAATGAACCTAATTGATGTATTTAAGCTAAAACAACTGCAGCTAAACCTGCTGCTGGCCCACTAACACTTGTGTCTGACTTGCTTAAAAATCCAACGATAATACCACCAATTATACCGGCAATAATGCCTGACAACATTGGCGCACCCGAAGCAAGTGCTATACCTAAACATAAAGGCAAAGCAACTAAAAATACAACAATACTTGCCGGTATGTCAGATTTTAAATTTTGAATATTCACTATTGTTTCTCTAATAAATAGGTATAGAATTGGGCAAAAATACCATAATAATCTAAAAAAAAAGGTCGAAAAAAATTCGACCTTTAAAATTTATTACTTTTTATTTGATTTAGCAGGGATTGCTAATTCTTTATCTGGTAATGGGTTTTCAGATAATAACTCAATATTATTTTTGGGTTTGGGTAAGACAATAAACACTAAGTCATTTTTTTGAGAATCCAATTCAACATTCACAATCGTGTCTTCTTTTACCACAGACTTAAGTAATTCTTCTGCCAAAGGATCCTCTAAATATTTTTGTATGGCTCTTCTTAAAGGGCGAGCTCCATACTTTTCATCATATCCTTTATCTACAAGAAATTCTTTGGCTTCTATTGTTAAATGAATCTCTATATTCATTGATTGCATACGTTTAAGCAATTTAGAAAGCTGAATATCGATGATTGAAAATATATGTTCTTTCTTTAATTGACGGAATACAATATAATCGTCTATCCTATTTAAAAATTCAGGATTAAACATTTTTTTCATTGATTCTTCAATTGTATTTTTCATATGATCATATTCTGCATCAGGTGCTTTTTCTGAAAAACCAATAGAACCACCAGCTTTAAGATCTCTAACACCTACATTAGATGTCATAATAATGACTGTGTTTTTAAAATCAATTTTTCTGCCTAAACCATCAGTTAATATCCCATCATCAAAAACTTGAAGAAGTATATTAAATATATCAGGATGTGCTTTCTCAATTTCATCAAAAAGTATAATACTATATGGTTTTCTGCGAACTTTCTCTGTAAGCTGTCCACCTTCTTCATAACCTACATAACCTGGGGGTGCTCCAACAAGTCTTGATACAGCAAATTTCTCCATATATTCACTCATATCAACACGGATTAAAGCGTCTTCACTATCAAACATATACTTAGCAAGAACTTTTGCTAATTCAGTTTTACCAACCCCTGTAGGTCCTAAAAACATAAAAGAACCTATTGGCCTTGATGGATCCTTTAATCCTGCTCTAGCGCGCCTAATTGCTCTTGCAAGATTATCAATAGGTTCATCTTGCCCAATGATTTGCTTTTTGAGTTCTTCTGCCATTTTCAATAATTTTACAGTTTCACCCTCGGCAATTTTATTCACAGGAATATTTGTCATCATAGCTACAATATCAGCGATATCTTCTGCAGTTACTGGAAACACTGTATTAGCAGCAGATTTTTCCCATTCTGCTTTGGCGGTTTCTAATTCTAGCTGATGCTTTTTCTCCAAATCACGAAGTTTTGCAGCTTCTTCAAAATTTTGTGCTTTTACAACTCTATTTTTGTCTGCTCTGGCTGCTTCAATCTTTTCTTCTAATTCTGTAATTTCTTTTGGAACATTAATATTAGACAAATGAACTCTTGCCCCAGCCTCATCTAATACATCAAGGGCTTTATCAGGTAAATATCGATCACTGATATACCGTTCAGAAAGTCGAACACATGCTATTATTGCCTCATCAGAATACTTAACTCCATGATGAGTTTCATATCTATCTTTAACATTATTGAGTATTTGAATCGTTTCATCAGAAGATGGTGGATCTACTGTGATTTTTTGGAAACGCCTATCTAATGCACCGTCTTTTTCGATAAACTGTCTATATTCATCTAATGTTGTAGCACCAATACATTGTATCTCACCTCTTGCTAGAGCGGGTTTAAACATATTAGATGCATCCAAGGAACCAGAAGCACCACCAGCGCCAACAATTGTATGTAATTCATCGATAAATAGAATGACATCTTTTGCTTTTTCTAATTCATTCATCACCGCTTTCATGCGTTCTTCGAATTGTCCCCTATATTTTGTTCCAGCAACTAATGCAGCTATATCTAGGGTAACTATTCGTTTATCAAATAGTACTCTTGAAACTTTCTTCTCCATAATTTTTAACGCTAAGCCTTCTACAATTGCTGTTTTACCAACGCCTGGCTCGCCAATTAATACTGGATTATTCTTTTTTCTTCTGGAAAGTATTTGAGAAACTCTTTCAATTTCTTTTTCTCTTCCTATAACGGGGTCAAGTTTCCCTTCTGATGCTAATTTTGTTAAATCTCTTCCAAAATTATCTAATACAGGTGTCTTTTGCTTTTCTTGAACGGCAGGGCCTTTTGATGTAGACTTTAATTTTTCAGTTTTAACAGAAGTGCTTTGACGTCCATTTATAATATTATCTAGTTCTTTTCTTATGCTTTCATAACTTAAAGAGAACTGAGAAAGGATCTGAGCAGCTATATTATCATCATCTCTCAATAAAGCTAAGAGTAAATGTTCTGTTCCAATAACATCCGACTTATAAAGCTTTGCTTCAAGATATGTAATCTTTAATACTTTTTCAGCTTGTTTGGTTAAAGGAATATTACCTATGGTAAGAGTTCCAGAGCTTGATCTAATAGTATCTTCTATTGCCTTCTTTAACTTGAATAAATCAATATCCAAATTTCTTAATACTTTTACCGCAATACCTTCGCCTTCACGTATTATACCTAACAGTAAATGTTCAGTCCCGATATAATCATGCCCTAAACGCAAGGCTTCTTCACGGCTTAAACGTATTACATCTTGAACTCTATTTGAAAAATTTCCTTCCATTTACGTTCTCCAATAATTAAGGAGATTATTTAGATTATGTTATATGTATTCATGCAAATTCTGATTGTAAACATATGCCTTAAAATATAGTTATCATATATACAAATGTGTATAGATAGCTATGAATTGTGTATACCTAAAGCAGTCAACTTTGCATGTTGGTTGGACGTGTTAAACTAAAGATTATTGCATCATATTGGCTTTTCTACAAGATATTATTCTTTGAATATTTTCAAAAATGATATTAAATGATAGATTTGTAGATATTACTTTATATACTTTTCAGAATATATAAATGACTGATACTTTTTCAGATAAAGAATATTCATTAAGGATATTAGCAGAATCAGGCACAAGGTTTATAGTTGCTCATAGGGGATCTTCTGGAACTGCACCTGAGAACACGCTTATATCGTTACAAAAGGCAATTGACGCAGGTGCATCTGTCATTGAAGTAGATGTTCAATTGACTAAAGATAATCAAGTAGTATTACTTCATGATCCTCATCTTGGAAGAACCACATCTGGCAAAGGATTAATAAGTCATTATACTTATTCTGATTTGCACTCAATTGATGCTGGTTCATGGTTTGATACAAAATACTCAGCAGAAAGAATCCCATTATTATTGGAGGCAATCGAGCTTCTAAAAAAGAATAAAATCTTTGTTAATATTGAGATAAAACCTCCGCAGCCTCATGAAGATTTCAAAAAAAGGGTTGATGCAATTACAGATATAGTCATTCAAGCTAATATGTCCGAAGCAACATTATTTGGGTCATTTCATCATCAATCATTAGCATATTTAAAAAAGATATATCATAATCTTTATACTTCAGCTATTAATGTTCCAGGAGATAAAAGACTTCCTTCGGAGATTGCAAAAGAAATTAATTGTGATGCTTTTGTATGCTCTCTTAAAGAATTAAATCATAGACGAGATGATGATGCTTTTGCACATAAACTTATGATGGGTGTTTACAGTATAAATTCAGAGAAAGATTTTAAAAAAATCATGAAATATAAAGCATGCGCCTTGGTATCTAATTTCCCTTCGAAATTGTCGGATTGGTTATCTCATTCACAAAAACAATAATCAGATTCTGTTTACTAGCATTATAGATTGATGATTTTTCCTCATTTTTTGGCATTATTAATTTCATGATTATTATTTCTTTGATAGGATATACAGCTGCTTTTTGCTCTACTTTTGCTTTATTACCTCAAGTAATCAAAGTGTGGAAAACAAAGGAAACAGATCAATTATCTGCTGGCACTTTTACTATGATGTTTGCTGGTGCTATTCTTTGGCTATTATATGGTTTGTTAAGAGAAGATATCATCATCATGTTAGCAAATGGTGTTGCTCTCATTTTTATTGGTTTTATCTCATATATTAAATTGATCTATAATAAATCATCTTAATTCTCAAAAAACAATGAATTATCTCTTTAAGACAACTCTTCTCTTATCGGCGATGTGTATTCTTTGTAGTTCTGGATATGCTGGAGTTTCTGCAGTACATATATTTCCAGATAAACCAGGCCCGAACGATACTATTACCCTTATCTATTATGCAAATACAGGTAATCAGGCTTTAGCACATTATCAATCTGATATTTTTATTCATACTGGCTTAATAACATCTACAAGTAGTTCTGCAACTTCTTGGAAACATATTATTGGTGAATGGGGAACATCAGATCAAAAAGTCAAAATGAATCGAATATCCGAAGACACATTTATGATAAGGATTCATCCTAGAAGTTTTTATTCTGTTCAATCTGATGAAGATATTATAAAAATTGCATGTGTTTTTAGAAATGCCGATGGCTCTATTGTTGGGAAGGATGAAAAAAATCAAGATTTTTTTATTGACTATCCTTCCGAAGAACTTATTGATAATGATAAACAATCTTCAATGAATCTTCTTTATGATACATTACCATTTCCTATTCAGTATCAAAATTTTGAAGGTTATTTTCAAGATAGCAATGGCATAGTAGTACATCTTACAAAAGGGAAAATTTCTATACAAAGACTCCATAATAAGGCATTAAGAGTTAGCTTTTCAGAACAACCTCATCCACCATTACACAATCCTTATGGAATAAAACCTATACCTTCTTCTATTCAATTTATTTCAATTGATTTTGGAGATTTTATGGAGTTTAGATCTTTTGATAATGAAATTATTTGCAAAGTGGATAAAAATCCTGTTCGATTATCTTTTGTACACAAAAAACAATTATTGCTTAGAGAGTTCAATGGTCTATTTGAACACCATCAAAATAAAGCTGTTTCGTTTGAATTAAGTCCTGATGAATCAATTTTTGGTGGTGGATCTAGGGCATTACCATTAGATAAAAGAGGATACTCTTTTCCTTTATATAATACTGCTGTATATGGGTATGCTAATGGGGCTGAACAACTTAATGCAACTATTCCTTTTTTTATCTCAAATAAAAATTATGGACTCTATTTAGATACTTATGCAGCAGGTAGCGCAGATATTGGATTCAAAAATAAATCCATGATGAAATTTACTATAGAATCAGGAAGCTTATCTTATATAGTGTTTTGGGGTGATTCATTTGCTGATATTGTATCATCTTTTGCTGATTTATCAGGACATCAGCCTTTACCACCCATTTGGTCTCTTGGATTTATTCAATCAAAATATGGTTATAAGAATCAAAATGAAGCAATTGACATTGTAAAAAAGTTTAAAAAAGCTAAGATCCCTTTAGATGCCCTGGTATTAGATTTATATTGGTTTGGAAAAAAAGAATTTATGGGGAATTTAGATTGGGATAATGAGCAATGGCCTAATCCGAAAGAAATGATTGCATCTTTTGATTCTATTGGTGTTAAGACAATTCTGATTACAGAACCTTATTTTATTAAAAGTTCTTCTCAATATTCTTATGCTTCTGATCATGATTATTTTGCAAAAAATGAATTTAATCAACCATATATTATCTCAGATTTTTGGGCGGGTCCAGCATCATTATTAGATATTTTCAATAATGATGCAAAAAAGTGGATGAGCTCATTTTATAAAAAACAATTATCTCTTAATGTTGGTGGTTGGTGGAGTGATTTGGGAGAGCCTGAAAATCATCCTAAAGAAATGGTACATACTTTAGGAAAAGCTCGTGAAGTACACAATATATATTCTATGTTTTGGAGTGAAATGCTTTGGGATGTATATAAAGAATATGCACCTAAAACACGGCTATTCAATCTGTGTAGGGCAGGCTATACAGGTATGCAGCGCTATTCTACATTTCCTTCGTCTGGTGATATTCAAAGAAGTAATGAGGGTTTACAGGCGCAAATACCAATTATGCTTACAATGGGACTCAATGGTGTTGGTTATATGCATTCTGATTTAGGTGGATTTACAGGAGGCCCACAAAATGATGATTTGTATATTCGATGGCTACAATTTGGAGCATTTTGTCCAATTATGAGGGCTCATGGCGAAGGCGTTCCATCTGAACCTGTTAATTATCCAGATTCTGTACTTTCTATTGTTAGGGAGTACATTAAACTTAGAACCAGATTTCTTCCATATAATTATACATTAGCATGGGAAAACTCACAAAAAGGTTTTCCTTTAGCAAGGCCAATCTTTTGGAATGATATTGCTTATTCCAATTATACAGAAATTCAAGATGAATATCTGTGGGGTAATAATATACTAATTGCACCTATTTTAGAGGCAGGAAAAAGAAAAAGAAATGTGATTCTTCCACATGGCAATTGGTTTGACTATTGGAGCAATACTAAAATCACTGGGAATAGTTCTTTAGATGTTTTGGCTCCTATTTCTGCTTTGCCAATATTTATTAAAGCAGGTACAATTCTTCCACTTACCAAAAAACTTGAGAATACACAGCAATATAAGGCCGATACTTTCTATGTTTTATACTATAGAGATACGACCCTAAAAGAGAATACTTTTGATTTATTTACCGATAATGGGAAAGATCCGATGTCTATGAAAGACAGCGCATATAGACTGATTGAATTTAAAGCTATTGAGTCTAATTCTTATAAAGAAACTCAATTTTCAATTCAGTATAAGCAAGGGAAAGGATTTACTGGAGAGCCTTCCAAAAGGTCTTTTCACTTAAATCTTATCAATGTAGAGCATGCGCCTATATCTGTTAAAGCTAATAATATATCGATGAAGTTGGCTAAAGATGAAGGTTCATTCTTAAAAAGTAAAGTTCCAATTGCTTGGTATACAACAACTAAGAACAATAATAAAGTTGGAGAATTACACATTCGCTATTCAATGAATGGAGAAAAAGCACCAATCCTATCTATTATTCATTCAAAATAATTTATTCTTTTAATGCTCCAGCTGTTAAACCTTCAATTATTTTTTTACTAAAGAGAATAAACAATAATAATACCGGAATTGCAGAAATACTGGCGCCAGCCATAAGATGTCCCCAATCTATAGATTGACGTCCAATATAATATGCCAAGCCAACAGGCAAAGTGCGCATTTCTGGCGAATTTGTAAATAAAAAGGGATAAAGGAATGAATTCCAACTTCCTAGAAATGTGTAAATAGCTAGCACTGTTAAAACGGGTTTACATAATGGCAATACTATTCTAAAAAAGATATACAGCTCACCAGCTCCATCTATTCTTGCAGCGTCTTCGATATCCGAGGGTAATGATTGTATAAATTGGCGCATAAGAAATACAGCAAAAGGCGCTAAGATACCTGGAACAATTAATGCCCAAAATGTATCAATCCAATCAAAAGCAACCATCATTCTATACAGTGGAATCATTATTACTTGCTGTGGTACCATCATTAAACCCATCACTGATGCAAATAATATATGTTTCCAGGGGAAATCGTATCTAGCAAAAGCATAGCCACATAAAGATGCAAAAAATACATTACCAATCGTAACAATGATTGCTATCATTAATGAATTAACAAAATATCTACCAAATGTATCGGTAATAAAGATATCTGCATAATTCTGAAGGGATGGCGTTTCTTGAAAGAATTGTAAAGGTGAAATGAACGATTCTGGATATTGAAATAAGGAATAAGCTAGCATTATGGTCATTGGAATAATCATAACAATAACTGTTGCTATTAATATTCCATTGATAATCAATGATGATACAATCTTATTATTTACTATGGGTTTCACAATGATTTCAATTATTTAATGACGCCTAATTTTTTTCCAATCTTTTCAAATCCAGCAATTGCTTTATCTAAGTCTTCTTTTGTATGAGCAGCAGAAATCTGAACACGAATTCTGGCTAATCCTTTTGGGACAACAGGAAAAAAGAAACCTACTACATAGATATTTTCTTCTAATAATTCTTTGGCAAATGTTTGTGCTAATACTGCATCATAAAGCATAATAGGTACAATAGGATGCGTACCTGATTTAATATCAAAACCTAATATTTCCATTTTTGAACGAAAATACTGTGTATTCTCTTCTAAAGTGTCTCTTAATTGTGTAGTTGTGCTTAATACATTGAATATTTCAATTGATGCTCCAACTACAGAAGGAGGTAAAGAATTACTGAATAAATATGGACGTGAGCGCTGCCTTAATAAGTCGATGATTTCTTGACGCCCTGTAGTGAATCCACCAATTCCTCCGCCAAGTGCTTTGCCAAGTGTTCCAGTGATGATATCAACGCGTCCGGTGGCATTACATAATTCTGTTACTCCTCTGCCTTTGGCACCCATAAATCCCATAGAATGACATTCATCTGTCATTACTAAAGCTCCATAAGCATCTGCTAAATCACAAATTTTATCTAATGGTGCTATTGTTCCATCCATAGAGAAAACGGCATCTGTGGCAATCATAATAAATCGAGCATTGTCAGCTTTTGCTTGTTGTAATTTTTGTTCTAAATCAGCCATATCCGCACATTTATAGCGATATCTTTTTGCTTTACATAAACGCACTCCATCGATAATAGAAGCATGATTAAGTTCATCTGAAATGATAGCATCTTGTTCGGTAAGTAATGGTTCAAATACTCCCCCATTTGCATCAAAACAAGCAGCATACAGGATAGTATCATCTGTACCACAAAATTCTGCTATCTTCTTTTCTAATTCACGGTGAATATCTTGTGTTCCACAAATAAAGCGCACGCTAGACATCCCATAACCATGAGAATCTAGTGATAGTTTTGCAGCTTCTATCACTTGGGGATGTGAAGATAAACCTAAATAATTATTAGAGCAAAAGTTTAATACTTTAGTATTTCTTCCAGCAACTTCAATTTCCGGACCTTGTTCAGAAACAATAATTCTTTCTGATTTATAAAGTCCGTTATCTTTAATGGTTGCAATTTCATTCTGTAAAAACTGTTGGAAAGTTCCGTACATATACATCACTTATTTGGTTAAAAAGTAAAAAATACATATTAAAATATTAAAAGAGTAGATTTGGCGAACAACTTGATATCTGCAGTATCGGCACACTCTGATAATAACTGTTTAATTGTTTTGTTAAAAATAGGATGAATTCTATCGGGCGATATTTCTGTTAATGGTTGCAATACAAATGATCTCAGATGCATCCTTGGATGAGGAATTGCTATGTCTTCAGAATCCAATATACAATCTTCGAATAAAACTATATCAATATCAATCTCTCTTTCATGCCATTTTGGCCTTGATTGTCTGCCTATTGTATATTCTATACTTTTACAAGTTTCAATAATGTGCTCAGGGCTTTTATCGGTATATCCACAAATAGCACAATTAAGAAAAACCGGCTGATTATTATAACCAACCGGTTCTGTTTCATATACTGATGAACATTGCATATCAGTGATTGATTCTGAAAGTAAAGATATTGCTAATTTCATCGATGATAATCTATCACCAAGATTAGCACCAATAGAAAAAGCTATAAATGAAATTGAATTAGAATCCATCTCTAGACATCGATCTTTCTACTTCTACATAATCTATTATATGTCTAATAGGTACAGTTAACTTTCTTAATCTCACGGATAATTTTTCTATAGCCGAATATTTATCCATCAATTCACTAGCAATTTCATAGCTTAAAGTTTCTATTAAGCTATAAGAATCTCCATTTACTATTTCATTTATTGAATAGATGATTTCTTCATAATTCAATGCATTTTGGACATCATCACTTAGAACAGCAGTTTTATCAGAATAATATAAATCTATATCTACCTGATATCTACCACCCAATGTTTGTTCTTCACTTCTAACACCATGATTAGCATAGAATTGTATATTGTTGAGTGTTAATCGTGTTAAGCTTGATTGTTTGTTCATAAAAATCCAATAAATAAAAAATTAAAATCCCTGCTTTTGAATAAAGACACCTTTATCAACTTTTACAAAGAAATCTTGATAAAATTTAGCATCCTCAACTTGATATACTTCTTTAGGATTTCCTAAATTATCAAGAACTTTTACCTGAAAATTTGCTCGCACTTTGGTTTGCTTACCAAATTCAGAAATATTGACACTTGATTCAACAATTTTAATTTTACTATATGTTAAATCAGTGCTATTTCTTGATCTATTTCTATCTATTCCTTTAAAAAATTCCGACCAAAAATCATTCGAATTACCTCGAGATTGAGATAGGTCTATCTCTTTTTGAGCTGTAAGTAATCCTAGATCCAATTGTGCATTTTTGACAATAAAACCATCATCTTGTAAAACATTGATAACAGCTTTCATTATCAACTTTACATTATTTGTATCAAATTCTCTGGTTTGTACTTGCCTGGTTTGTAATTGCGTTTTTGGTGCATCAGGTGGTTGAAATGTATTAACAATTGTACAGGCCGATATCATGCTGACAATTCCTATCAATGCAAGAAAAAGTAAGGAATTGTTTTGCACTGTTTGGTTCTCTTTTTTTTGAAGGTTATTATTCATAACAGATCTCTTTAATATTGTTATAGATTATACACTTAAAACTTAGAGGCATGATATGAGAATGATTTCACTTTACTATTCGTATCAAATTTTATAACTACTGTTAATGTTTTTTGGGTTACTGCAGCTGCGCCTGATCTGCCACCAGATGCATATAAAATCAGAAACAATCCACTTGAACTTTCTGAATATGATGCTTCTGTTGCTATTTTATCAAAAACCCATGTTTCATCTCCCCCTTCATCTTTCGTAACAATATTAGGAGAACCTAATGCTTCAGCTACTTGTGCGCCGCTCATTCCTACTTTAATTTCTTTTTGAACTTTTCCTACTGTTATTTCTTGTTCTTTAACTGAATGCAAATTTGAACGATGGTCAACTGATGTGCAACCTGATACTATAATGCTGATGATTGCGAGGATAGCTAAACTTTTGATAGTTTTCATGATTGTTCTCCAAGAACTTGTAATAGTGAATGAGATTATTCTATAAAATGTATTAATGATTTTGCAAGGATACCACTATCTTCTGTGCGGAATATTACTGTATAAGCTCCAGAAATAATCGCATGCGGTTTTGATAATGTTATCGTATTTTTTCCAGTCTCGATATTCCACGAACCAAGAGCATGTTTATTACCTATGGCATCAATTAATTCTATATCTGTTGAAATATGATCTTCTGACTCACAATACAATGTAACTGTATTAATTGCTGGATTTGGGTAAATAAGTAATGTCTTTATCTGTTTTCCTGATTGAATAATCATAAGATCTTTACATAGATTAATGATTCTTATTTCACCGGATTTCCACACTATAGGGACAGAAGGACCAACAAATCCATTTGATATAGTAAAATCTAATGCTGATTGTCTTGTTTCTGCTATTCCTGCAGGTCCTTCTAAGGTAACAAAAGCAGAAGAACTTGATAATTTACCAATATATTCTATGCCAATAAATCTGATATCATTTATTATTTGATTTTTAATAAGAGATGCCTTTCCACTTTGTGAAAAAACAGTATCTGGCAGAAATATGCGTGGATTTACTTGTATCTCAATATTTGCCTTTAATTCACCTTTATAAGGAATTGTTTCTTTAATGTCTAAAGCAATAGGAATACGAGCTCTTTCCTTAGGATCAACTTCTATCATTGGTAATTTCAAAGATATTTCGGCTGTATAAGGAATAATTGTTATTGAATTTCCAGAACCACATGGGTCATAATTAGCATCTAATTGTATACCATTTTGAGGGATTACTCCATTGACACCAATATCCAAAAGCAAGGTTTGTCCGGGTGGTATTTGCACAGGTAAAGGTGTATACACTGTAATTGAGCCATTCTTAGTTTGAATATTTGTAAGATTTACTGGATTTTCAGATTTATTTGCTATTGGAATTGTTCTTCTTGGTGAATCCTGCAGAAAAGGTATAATTGAAGGAGCGACAATATTTGCACCAGATCCATAACCTAATAATGTAATAGAAATAGAATACAATGACTGATTTGAATGTTCAATTTTGAGTTCGGCTTGATCAGAACCTAAAGCAGATGGCGTATAGGATACATTAACAGATAATTGCTGTCCTGGTAATAATATCGTGTCTTTAATCACAGTATTAACAAATAAATGTGAGCTTTTAGCATACACTTTATTGATAAGCAAAGGAACTGGATCCTCATTTCTTATTAAAACAATATCTTTGCTTACTGTATCATTAATACATAAAGAATCTAAAAATAGATTATTAGCTAAGTTCTTAATATTTCGAGGCTTAGATAGTACTTCTAAAGGCAAATAAAACTCTTGTGAACAATAACCAAAAAAGACAGTATCAGCAATAATTCCGGTATCTGTAGGCTGTACTTTAAATGACAAATCAATACACTCATTTGGTTTTAATACAATACCATTAGGAAAAGGAGCTGCGAATGTAAAGTCCTTTCCTTTTCTTAGATATGCATATTCAAGTATTATATTTCCAGGACCTTTATTACAAAAGTTCTTAGATAATACAGTATCCTTTTGTTCCATTAAAAACAACTCTGGTATTATCCCATTTGTAATAATTGGTTGCGATGGAACAATTCTGAAAAGATTATCAGTAGTATCTTTTTCTGGATAAGAAAAATTTCTGATTTTTACATTATCAGGAGAATTTGCAGAAGATGCGATGGCTTGTCCATCTGGACTAAACGCGATATCTGTTAAAAATCCATTATGTCCACTTATAGAACCTAAAAATTTATCTAATGGTAATTGCCACATTGAAATTTGTGGGATTCCCGAGAAACCTGTTGCCAAAAACTGATTGGTTGAATTAAAAGTAAGGCCAATAGCATCACTAGAAGCTGTTCTTAAACTTCTTACAATTGTATGTGTGGGTATATGTGCAATATGAACTTCGCTTTCTGCACCAGAAGTTAATGTTGTTTGAGACGTTTTTGTGCCCAAAGCCAATAAAGATCCATCATCAGAAATACCTAAGCGATTGATCAAAGCTAATTCAGGAAAAAACAAAGAATCAATAACACTTAAATTTTTAGAATTAGCTAGCAATACAGTTCCATTCAATAAAGAAATAGCACAAATAGAACCATTTCCTACTGTAAAGCCTGTAATTGGAACATTGAAAGAATAGAATTGTTCGATAATACCATTTAACGATATTTGCTGAATCTGAGGTCCTTTTTGGGGAATAATTAAGAATGATTTTGTTTCTGAATTGAACAGTACATCCTTGGTACCACCCTGCATAGAAATCTCAATTTCTTTTACAGGAATTGGATTACCTTTTACAAATAAAGCTATAATTTCTTTTTTAGTATCCGATAATTGATATGCACCAAATAACAAAGAATCATTAATATAACCTAGTCCTAACCACACAGTATTCACTGTTGGAAAAGTAATTTTTGCGGCCGTATATTCATTAATGACTGTAGTACTTATTTTATCCCAATCACCAATCATTCCATTTTGATAACCAGCTAACAGTGCAGTACCAGAAGCATTCCAAGCAATATTAGAAACTCCCCCTTTTAATTCCGGTTTTAGCAAAGTAAATTCTTCGAATCTTTGTAGTTCTTGTCTGATACGAAGATAACCTGAGTCTGTAAATCTTGCAGGGATTTTCCACATAAAAGTGCTATCCATGCTAAAGCCCAAGGTATCCCAAGATTTACCAGCATCAGGGCTAAAATCGACATATGTTGGAGCACCAACTCGATACCCTTTCCACTTTAATACGATGTCTTCGCATGGTGTATATACATTTGGAGAATTTGGCGAGAGAAGCGTCAAATTTCTGTTTTCCTGCATTGTAAAACCATTTGCTCTCAATTGCAGATATTCAGTTTTCCCGCCTTCATAGTACAAAACAGCATATTCTTTATAGTATATATCTTTTTTTGGAGTAAAAACAATATCGAAAAAATATCCTGTAGAAGGAGCTAATCCGACTGGAGGTGGATTTGTAGAAACATAGCTTCCAATCCATCGTATAGAAAAATCTGGTGAGGAAAATCGAATTGAATCTAAACGAGTTGTCAATTCTTTTTTTGAAGCATCTTTATTAGATGAAACCGCTCTTACCATAATGGTAGAAGCCACTGTTTCACCCGGTTTTACTGTCCCAAAATATAGCTCTCTAATTTGTTCATAGAATGGATCGCAAAAACGTACTTGACATCCATTATCTCTTCTATGTTTACCAAGAATACTAGCAGTTTGATTAGTATAAGTAAACACAAATTCCGTTGTTTCTGCAACATTTTGGGATTTAGTCATCCAGGTAATTATTTGATATCCTAGATTATCAGGCGGTGCGATATTGATAGCCCGAGAGCTTCGGTTATCATCTACAATTAATAATTCGCTGGCAAGGATGATATGCGGCTGGCCATTCACTGTAGCTTTAAGAGAAGCTTTCAATAAGGGAAATGCAGCAGGATTTACCGTCTCCAATATATTTTGTTGTTTTATATCTAATTGAATTTGAGCCTCAGCATCTACGATGAACAGAGTGAATATCAAAAAGAATGAGAAGATTTTGGAGAAAACCATGATACTACGTTTTAACATGAAAGCTTTATAAATGTAATTTAATAACAATAAGAATCAGATTATTGTTGCACAGTTGTAGTATCTTTTAAAAAAAACACCCTAAAAAAAATATAATCAGGTATAAGCACTAAAACCAAAGATCCAGTATCTCTTGTAAACCAAGAAGTATATCCTGCAATAGGAACTAAGATTTTGACGATTTGTCCGGTTAATGTCCACATAATGATAAATACTAAAAAGAAAATAGCTAATGCCATAAAGCCTTCTTTAAACTTTGCTTCTTGCCATCTTTTTGTAAATGCAAAAAGTGCCGCCATTATATGTAGATGAAATACAAAGAGTTCTATCATAATTAGTATTTTAGCTAGTAGAGTTCATGAACTAATTGAGTGCAAAACTATGGAAATAGATGCGAATTTCCGCCTTATGTTTGTAAGTGTTGGAACATATGATCAAGCCAAATGCATTGCTGAAGTTTTAATTTCACATAAACTTGCAGCTTGTTGTTCGATAATTTCAGGAATTGAATCAATCTATAGATGGAATGATTCAATAATGTGTGAGAAGGAATATCTTTTAAAGATTAAGACATTTAATCATGCTATTGAAAACATAGAAAAAATCATAAAAGAAATTCATTCATATACTATACCAGAAATGATAGTAATTCCAATTGAAGGGATACATGGGCCATACCTTCAATGGGCAAAAGAACAAGTAATTAAGGATTAAATACTAGATATTCAAGGGGGATTATGAATAACCAAGATCAAAAAACAGTAGAATATGAAAACAAATCTTCGAGTGAGTCTTTGACGATTAGAGAATGGCGTCAAGACGATAAACCACGAGAAAGGCTTCAATTATTTGGAGCACACTGTTTAAGTGATAGTGAATTATTGGCAATATTAATTAATACGGGTATGCAAAATTTTTCTGCATTAGATATTGCTAGATCTATGTTAAAAACATTCAATTCTATATCTGATTTAGGTTCTCGATCGGTTAAAGAAATATGTACGATAAAAGGCATTGGGATGGCTAAAGCTATTGGTTTAGCCGCCGCTTTTGAATTAGGAAGAAGATATCAACAGGAAGAATTCAATCCATCTCACATATTACACACCCCACATGATGTAGCTAAGTATTTTATTCCACGAATGAGAGGAGCAAGGACAGAAAGTTTTTACATTGCAATGTTGAATACAGCAAATATTGTGATTTCTATAAAAAAAATTAGTGAAGGTTCCTTAAATTCTAGTGTCGTACATCCACGAGAAGTGTTTAGAATTGCTGTTATCGAAAGTGCGGCTTCTATAATTGCATTACATAATCATCCTTCTGGAAATACGGAACCAAGTAAAGAAGACATTTCACTAACAAAGCAAATTGCATTAGCAGGTTCTATGATGTCGATACAATTACTAGATCATATCATTATTGCTGGAGAAACATTTACTAGTTTGCGTGAAAGAGGATACATAGACTAAGGATTCATATTATGGCATTTAGCATTGTTGATACATATTTACAAGGAATCATTATCATTAAACCAGACATATATGGTGATGATCGTGGTTTTTTTATGGAATCATATAGAGAAGATTATTTTAGAGAACTTGGTATTCCAACTAATTTTAGACAAGAAAATCATTCTAAATCATGTAAAAATGTATTGAGAGGTTTACATTTTCAATGGGATGAACCGATGGGAAAACTATTGAGAGTCATTTCAGGAAAAATCATCTTAGCAGAAGTTGATATAAGACATCAATCACCTAGTTTAGGCCAATCGATAATGGTAGAATTATCAGCCGAGAATGCATATATGGCATGGGTTCCACCTGGTTTTGCCAATGGTTTTTTATGTTTAGAAGATGATACACAAGTAGTATATAAATGCACAACAATATATAATCCAAAAGCTGAATCTGGTATTTTTTGGAATGATCCATCATTATCTTTACAATGGGAACTCTATCTTAATGGTAATCAACCAATTATATCGGAAAAAGATCAAAAAGCTCAACTGTTACAAGATTGGTTACAAAAGCCAGAATCATTTTTGTTTTAATCTTGAGTAAGATTTTATTTTGTGAGTTCATGAATAAACCATATTTTCGCCATCTGTTTTATAAGAATCAGTAACTGGTTCGGTAGCTCAGTTGGTAGAGCAGCGGACTGAAAATCCGCGTGTCGGGGGTTCAATTCCCTCCCGAACCACAATAAACATAAAAAAGGTATCCCGGTGGATGCCTTTTGTGTTTTGGGGTAAACTCAGGTATCTTGATGATTGTATGGAATGAATTGTATTTCACCTTGTGTAAACAAAAGTTATGAGTTAAATTCGGAATGTGAATTAAAAAAGAAAGACATTAATGGAAGTACATATATATTATATATTTAATTAAACAATTGAGAGATTCCAATGAAGAGTTTGATGGTTTTTGTTTTTTTGACAATGTTACTGATTGTAGGTTGTAAAGAAAATTCTGTAAATAATCCAAATCCTACTGTTTCTGATTCAGTATTTACAGATATACGGGATGGAAGAAAATACGGAATTGTAAAAATTAACACACAAGTTTGGATGTCTGAAAACTTACATGTTAGTAAATATCGAAATGGAGATACAATTCGTCATGCACGTACTTTTGATGAATGGTTTGATGCTGATAACAAGCAAGAAGGTGCTTGGTGTTATTATGATAATGATCCCAAGAATGGAGAAAAGTATGGTAAGCTGTACAATTGGTATTGTGTAAAAGATGCCAGAGGCCTCGCCCCTGCGGGTTATCATGTACCAAGTGATGCAGAATGGACTGTCCTAACAAACTTTTTAGGAGGAGAAGACCTAGCAGGCCAAAAGATGAAGAGTACAACAGGTTGGTCTAATAATGGTCATGGCACTAATAGTAGCGGATTTAATGGTTTGCCGGGCGGTAGCCGTATTGAAGGTGGAAATTTCTTAAACATTACTGATGGCGGTAGTTGGTGGAGTTCTTCAGAGGAAAGCGACGGTTATGCTTGGAATCGTAATCTGGACTATTATGATGAGACTATGGTGAATAGGAACACCTTTAATAATTACGATGGCTTGTCTGTTCGTTGCTTGAGGGATTAGTCCTTTGCCCATTTGGGGCAAAAACCCCAAAAATATAATAATAAAGTTATAAGGGTTCTGATACTTACTATATCAGAACCCTTTATGTATTTTATCTTATTGATTTTTATATGTGTATCTCAAGTGCATGTAATAGCAAGTCTGCTCGATATGAATCTTGCAATGGGACAATACATCGCAGGCGTGCCTTTTGTGTTTTATATATAATCTACTAAAGCATGAATCTGAGACATTTATTTTATCTTACTATATATGGTCATGCATTATTGATTCTCCCCTTGCAACCAGTGAAGTTCAATACCTTCCTCTGAAATCATGATACTTCCACCACCTTGATATTTACCAGATTCTTCATCATATGACTCAAAGGTTAGCTGTGTAACCGATCCACCGACTATCTAATTTGTTTTATATGTGTATTCCATGCTGTGATAACCTGCTTTTTCTAAAACCTTATTCTTCCCTTTCATAGTCAAAGAAATTGTTTGAGGCAAATTATACGATTCTAATACTTCTGCATTTGTCCCCTGACATGGATTTGTAATTGTATATACTCCGGTAGCCTCAATATTATTGACCTTACTTTTCTAAGCATAAACGCTTGATAATGTTATAAACATCAAAATAGGTAGCACTAAATGTAATCGTTTAATTCTCATTGGAATTTCCTTTAAACAGCTGTTGAAAAACCATTTTTAATTTTTTAAACAAACCACAAATTATACTTGATTAATACAAGAATTTTATTTAATAAATGAGATTTTCTCGGTAAATAGATGATTATTATGTACATATATTATCTGATATATACCAGAAGGAATTTCACTAAAAGAGATATGTGTTATCGTGTTGAGATGTTGTTTTTGAAAAACTTTTTTACCCAAATAATCGATCAGCATTATTTCTCCACCACTGTTATCTGTTAAGAATTCAATTCCATCATTTTTATATGTAAAAGAACATGAGGTGTTTTCATTTTCTTTTATAGATGTAGCCAAAGGCTCAATATTAATATCGAATTTTAGATCATTAATAATCACAGGAATTGACTTAATTCTTGATCCAAATATAGAAAAGGTTATTAATGGTTCAGAACTTGGGAATATCTCGCTACCAGCAAAATGTATAGACTTTGTATTATATGCGATTTCGGAATTATATAAATAAGGGTACACTGATTGAAGACTTATCTTTGTACTATCTTTTAAAGAAAAAGATAAAGGAGAAATGTTCTCATTTTGTGAAAAGACAGCATAAGTTGATGTATATGCCTTTTCATCAATGTGTATTTCTTTGATTCTGATAAGGGGTTGTGAAAGAGTTACTTTACCAAATGAGGGGATGGTATCTAATAACCAAGGTAAAGTAGGAACTCTTCCAGCTAAATAGTGAAGAATTAACGCTGCATCAAAAGGTGATGCTTCAAAATAAACTTTAGATAATGGCCCAGCATCAGGAGGCATATAAGATAGAATATTAGCAGAATCATTTCGTAAACGAATTCCATCTGTACCAATATCAATCATTCTTTTCCACATTAATGTATCGCGCAAATTATCTGGAGTGCGATTACTAAAATAATAACGTCCATTGTGATTAACATCAGCTCTATATGCATTAGAACCAGTCAGACTATCTACTTTTAATGAATCATGAAGTATATTATTATTTACTAACCATTTCATGATAAGTTGAGCATCCGATTGAGTTGTATACCTATTTTGTTGTAAACCAAAATGTTTCTTTCCTGGTAAGCTAGATCCATCTGCATCGGCATTTCCCCAGTCACCTATATTTGGGGAAATTCTATTGTTTACTACTTCATATATAGATATCGTCCCGCTAATTTCATTAGCTACAACAAGATAACTTCTGTTTTTACTGTGTGAAGTAGATGGTATATATGTAATAGTTTCTGCGCCATGATCACCAGAATAAGAAGTTATACTTCTTGAATTGGCATAATCTACAAATTGAACTTTATCTGGATCAGTAATATCATAAGCCATAATCCCACCAATTCTTTCTAAGACGGTAAATGCATAGCTTTTTCCATCAATGGAAGCAATAGTAACTCCCTCTGGCTCTGGCCCTTTGGCCCTACTTCTACTTTTAAAAGTATTATTCTCATTATCAGCATTAAAAATGGGAGATATCCATGCAAGAGATGAAGTTATCATTTCAAAATCATCACCACTATCATAAATTATTTTTTTTGTTGTTGCATCCATAATAGAAAATGAACGGGCTCCAACACAATAAATCTCTTCAAATATGCCATCACCATTTTTATCGCCATTAACATTTGTAACTCTGAATCTACCAAGCATATGGTTTTTCTTTAGTTGATTCCTTTGAGGAAATACAGTAGAATCAAGAAGATATGTAGATGCTCCTACAGTAGTTCTTTCAGTAAATGCACCATATTCTTTTTCATCACCTTCATTAGCAATAACTAATAATTGTTTTCCTTTTGCACTATAATTGGCAATTGCATCTGGAATATAAAATGCTTTGATAGGCCAGTTTGCAATGGCAATCACTTGATTATTATCACTAGCATCAATACCATTGCCAATGATTGAAATATCTTTTGTGCCAATTGGGAATATTGAAGAAATCTGCTGAGTTCTTAAATCAATTACTGCGATAGCATTATTCTCTTGAAGCGTAACCCAAGCAATGTCTGAATTTGGATCAACAGTAATATATTCAGGTTCAAAATCTTGAGAAAGAGTACTTGAAGATTTAATTTTCCTTATACCTTGCCCAATTAGGGTTTGGCTTTGGCTATTAAAAGCAGTAAAGTCAAGAGTTTTTACATCACTTTGTTGTGTATTAGATATCCCTTTACTTATATCAATAATAGAAATAGAACCTTCAGGATCTATAGAATAATCAAGTGAGGGTTGTCCTTCATTGGCAACAATAATTTTTGTACCATCTGGAGTAAATGTAATCATATCCGGCTGGGCACCAACTACAAATTGTCTAATAGGATTACCATCTAATGTTAAAGCAATTACATTTCCAGGAAGATGTGCCTGAACATTTGGGGACGCAACAACAAGCAAACCATTCTTTACAGCAAGAGATGTTACTGAACCAAAAGAATTCATATTTATCGATCTTATCAGCTTAGGCGATGTTGGTTCAGAAAAATCTATAATATCTATATATCCTTCCACACCGCTTGTTGTAAATAGCCTCTGGGTTGCTGCATCATATCCAACTACTTCACATGAATTAGACCTAACAGATGAAGGAGTAAAACTAGCAATATGCTTTATCGATAAATTCCCATTTGCTTTTGGCGCTATCCGGTCATCATCCCGCAAAAATACATTTATCGTTGAATCGCCAAGTAATGCACAATTCTGTAGAGATTTAATTAGGAATGTTGCATATTCAGTGTGCTGTTCCTGGATAGTATCTTGCTTTATAGGTATTGATATTTGTATAGAATTTGTGGTTGGAGTTATGGTAAAAGTAGAAAGAAATGAACCAAAATCATTACTATCAGCAGTGCTAAAAGGTTTTTTCATCAATTGAAATGAAAAACTTCCTTGAGATGGATTTATAATATCAACCGGAATTGTTAATGTCCCAACACCTTCAGAAACTGATAAGAATGCATTTCTAAAGGCAATGGTTGTCCTATAATTAAATGTATATTGATATGGGCAAACCATAGTTTGTCCAAAAGCATTTTTAACTTGTTGAATTGCTAAAGTATACGTTTGATTATTAACAAAAGGTGCAAACATGGTTAATAATACTGTATCTGGTAATATCCCATTGTCTGATACAGAAATAGTCTGAATTGTAGGTAATCCAACATAATTATCTTTGTTTATTACACTTGCAGAATCCATATTGGTGCCATAAATTACTCTAATTACGCTGCTGCTCAATACTGTAATACTTTGTACTCTTGGTGGACCTTGAAATGAATATATTGGCCATATTTGAGGTGATGTTCCAGCTGCTGACACTATCCAATTTTCTGGATTTAATATAGAATTTTTTAATGAAGAAGGACTTCCTGCTTGAGGACCATTATAATATGCATTAACACTATTACCTATTACATTTCCTGGTGCTGATGCCATTGATACGCAATGCTGTCCATCTATAAGTCCCGGAGGTATCATAGAAAATGAACCAGTACATATAGAATTTGATGCAATCCATGAATTAGAAGATAATGCGGTTATATATTTAGGATTCGTATTAGTTCCTGCATAAATAATCACTTGATCACCAGAGGAACTTAAACCAAATCCACTTCCGGATACTAATCCTTTATTTGCAGTTAATGCCTCTGTTTTTATACTAATAAATGAACCAGCAGGTATACATTCGTTCTCAGGAGATATCCATGTTAAACCACCTGGACATTGAACCGGCATTCCTTGTATAACCTTAGCATCCGTCAATTGTAATATTGTCTCAGGTATAATATCTATTAAATTTATTAATCCAATTTCATCATCTGTTGCAATTGCATTCATTCTATAAGCTATTGGTAATAAATCTCCTGCTTGAAAATTTGTTTGCGGTGGTATTATTGTAAATGTATTTCCTATTCGATTCACAATTGGATTATTTGATACATCCTCTAAAGTATTAGGTATAATTCCAATAAAGTATTTTTTGCCTAATTCCAGAGTTGATAATGGAGTAATAGTTACAATATTATTTATATATGAGGCTGTAAATGGAATGATTGCTCCAAGGGTATCCTGTTGTCTTAATTCTATAGCATTTGCAATGTTTAATGATGTTAATGCAGAATTGTCTACTAATCGAACTTGCTCATTAAACGTTAAAGATGGTTGAACCAATGGATCAATATATTTTTTATTGTTTAATGGGATTATAGTCACATTTGGAGAAGATGTATCTATTCCCAATAAGGACAAGCCTTCTATTGTAAAATTATCAAATCGATTATTTCCAGCTGTTCCACCGGCTCCCAGTAAGAAACCTACCTTTATCCTAAAATTTGGATTATTGTTGGCACCATTAATCCTTAAATATGAAAGTGTACAAAGAACTGGATCTGCATCAGCAACGATTATCGTGTCTTTGGAAACATAGTTTGTACCATCTGTAGAATAAGACCAAATCTGAGTTCCTGCACCACTTCCAGATCTTCTAGTAGCAAATTTTATTAATAAATCTTCATACCCTACAGTTGGAAGTGAAAAAATTAATTCTCCACCTATTGGATTATTAAAACGAAGATGTGTTCCAGAAACATCTGCATTCCTTGCATTTTGATTTAATACTGAAAAGTTTTGGCTTGTTCCTCCAGGTGGGTCAATGATACTGGTTCCACCTGGTGAATGAATAATACCTGCATTACCAATAAGAGAAAGTGAAGGTTGTGTAATTGAACTTATCGATGCATTATTATTAAAATTCCAATAATGTATAAGTGTATATGGAGGTATAAGTATACCATCTATAGAAAAGTTATCAAATCGATTATTTCCTGTAGTACTTCCAATACCTGCTGCAAATTGTACTTTTACTTTTGCATTGGGATTATTATCCATCATGGTAATAGACGAAAAATCTATGGTCTTCATAACTGGATCAGCATCCAAAACAGTAATAGTATCTACTGCAGTAAATGTAATCCCATCAGAAGAATATGACCAATACTGCAAACCCGCACCGCTTCCAGATCTTCTTGTTGTAAATCTTATGCTTATATCTTTGTACGCATTTGTTGGAATACTAAAAATTAATTCACTACCTATTGGATTGTTTACCCTAAGATGTGTTCCAGAAACATCAGCATTCCGTGCATTTTGATTTAATACTGAAAAGTTTTGTCCTGTTCCCCCAACCAAATCAATAGCACTTGTTGGACCCGGATTAAAAACTATGGAAGCACCATTAACAATACTTGTATTTGCTGTTAACATAGCAGTTAACGTACTATTATTATTAAAATTCCAATAGTGTAATAATGTTGTAGGGTTACCTAAAACAAACTGAAAATTAAAAATAACCATACAAGTTACTAGTAATTTAAACGATGAGTATTTCATAACAATCTTATAATCTATTAAACATTCGCAAAACAATACGGCAAATTAACTGCTTACATATTATTGAATCATTATTGAATTGTTATGATTTTATTGACACTATCTACATAGAAATACTAAACTATTCATCGTTCTTTATAAAACAAATGCCCCAAAATAATTTTCACTGTTTTGGGGCATTTGTATGCATAGATAGATATTTATCTATTAATTATCACTTTTTCAGTGAGAATATGTTCTCCATTATATAATCTAATCATATACATTCCATTGTTTAAGCCTGATATTGGAATAGAAATGATAAGATCTTGTTTACTATTATTAGAAGACAGTGGAATCCTCATTACTTGATTTCCTAATACATCCAGTAATTCAATACTTGAGTTGTGTTCTGATTGTACATCCAATTTCACAGATAAGATATCTGATTCATGAACTGGATTTGGATAAACTGTCAAGCCGGAATATTCACCCATTGATACATCATTAATATTTGTTGTCCCTTGCCATTTATGTATTTGTATTTCTATTATTGTATCTTGTTCGCATCCCTCTTTAGATACAACTACATTATTTCTTTATCATAGGAATTTTTCTGTCATTTTAAAGAGAAGAATATATTGTGTCTAAAATGTAAAGTGTAGGTTGACATTGTATCATTTTCTTAACACATCATATACAATGTAATTTCTATATTTTTTAAATGGATATAAAAAAAGCAGATATTTCTGTTGAATTATCTGCTTATTGAAAAGGATGTGGAAGACTGTTTACTGTGGTTTCCTTACCATACTACCATATCAAGAATTGATGATAGTCAAGTGGTATAAACACTGTTTCATGTTGGATTAAGAGTGTTTTAGATAAAGCCCCATTAAGATGTATGATTGATACCTTTTTGGGTAATAATTCATGGGGTATTGTTAGCCATATTCCATCTAATGTTCTAGTAGAGCGTATGCTATAATTATAAGATTCGGATGATATAGAAGAGATTTCATCTCCTTCATAGGCACCAATAGACGGTGGATTCTTAAATGGCTTATCTTCAAAATCTACTCCATTATCAGATAAAGGGAAGCCAACACCAATTGCAGGGCTTGAATTCATAAGATGATAATCGCCAAGTTCTATGTTCTTTAATAATGGATCTTTGCCATATATTCCCCCGCTTTCCTTTAATTGAGGCTCTTGTAATATGGAAGATGTAGGAATATCGATATTATACCATAGATTATTTCTTAGCAGAAAACTAGCTGGATCTGTATTACCACCAATATTAACTTGTCTAGATATACTTGATTTAAATACAATAAGATTATTCTGAAACACATTATCGCCACAAGCTAAAAATCTGTTTGGGTCTTCTGTTTCTTGAAGAATTCTAAAAATCCATCGTTCTGGGAAGATAATTGTATTGTGTTGAACTTTTATACGAACAGATCCTACATAAGCAATTGGTGTAGTAGATCGAATAAATATATTTGAAAAAACAAGTATATCTGCAGCTTCAAAAGGTGCATTCAAAGGACGAAAAAACTGCAAACCAGTTGAGCCACCAAGATTCAAAGCTCGCTGCCCACCATCTATAAATGAATTATGCTCAATGCGAATAAATCTGGTACCACCTTTGGCCTGTATACAATTGGAACCCTGACGAATAAATGTATTTTTTCTAAAAATTCCATTATGACATCCAACCATATCTACTCCACTTCCACCAGCAGCACCGTCCTGAAATATACAGTCTTCAATAATAAAATCATCTAAACCTGATAATTTTAATTGATCATTATTTCCACTTGCATTCATTGTAGAAAAAGTAAGATTCCGAAATATAATATGATGTGCTGGTGTATCAAATGTTCCAGCATCATCACAGTTCATTCCATTGCCGGTTTGTCCTTTTATCGTAAAATTCTCAATAATTAGATATGAACAATCAGAAAAATGGAAGGATTCTGAACCTCCAGAAAAGACAACACTATCTCGGTGAATTCCTCTAATAATAATCGGAGTGTTCTGAATACCATTAATATTTTCAATAAAATATGCGCCTTTATATTCTGCAGGATATATTAATACAGTATCGCCAGGTTTTGCCGATAGACATGCTGCTCTTGGATCAGGAAACTGTTTGCCAATTCCTACAGATAACGTATTGGCTGTCATAGAGAAGCACATACAGCACAATACATACAAACAAGAGATAAAAAAAGTATAATTCATACATATTCTGTAATCAGAGTTAACATATTATCTATAAACAAATATTAGACTTTAGAAATAAGTCCTTCTTGCTCTAAACGATCTTTAATTGAAAACACTAAAGTTTCCCAATCATATAATGGGGACATAGTATCACGATGCATATGTGTAGCTAATCCTGGCATTGGTGATAAACCCAAAGCTTTACCAAAAAATGTTAGCCGCCCATAAAGCCCTTTACTCAATTTTCTATCATTTGCACCTTTGGCACATTGCATCAAAAAAGCAAATCGTTTTCTTAAAGTAGAACCTTTCATTAAAAACGTGAATGTTGTATCTGTAATTTGTCGCCAATGACAATCTTCACTATGGAAAATTAGAGAAAATCGACGATACTTTCCTTTATATCGATCTGGATAATCAGTTGGATGAATGATTAAATCTGGTTTCCTTGGATCAATAAATGAACTCCATGTATATATTCTACGAGAATATTCCATCCATTGTTCTGGATTTTGAATAAAATCATATATAAACCTCATAGAATCAGGCCTATGGACATAATCATCCTCGCAGAAATAAACCCAATCATCATCAGAAACATGGGCGCCGGCAAAAAAACTTCTACGAATAGATTCATCATTTCCAAAATCACCATGAATGATATCTATATTTCTTTTTGTAAAAAAATCACATAAAGTTGGGCTTAATTTATCTCCAATCACTTGAATTGTATGCGGAATCCCATGTAAAGAATCTAGTAAACTCTGAAAACTAATCTGAACTAAAGTAGTTTTATCAAGCATAAAAGGTCGTGGATTTTTATTAACTGCCTGTACAATATCGCATGCCCTAAAAACAATATGAACACTTGGTTTGCTCATAATGCATCAATAATTGTATATAATTTTTTCATCATAATATCAGGCTTATATTCTTGAATGTGCTCGAAAGCATAATCACATGCATTTTTAGCAAATCTATCATCATCCATTATTCGGTGTGCCATTTGAACTGCTGTATCAATATCAAATGGATTCTGAACGGTAAGTTCAGGAAAAAGTTTTGGAGCATGGCCAGTACTAATAGTGCTAATAATAGGAACTCCTAAAGCAGCAGCATCTAACACATATCTACCCCAAGTATATCTATCATCTAAATTTAACCATAATAGAGATGAGCTAGCATGAGCATAATATTCTTTAAAAGGTTTTGCATATTCAATAGTTAAATCTGAAGAATGCAAAAGCTTTGAAATATATGTTCTATTGATATCAACATTGAAAAAGCTGCCACAATCTCTCATATTTGACAAAAGATTTCTGAATTTCCTTGTCAATCTTCTTTCATATCCAATTATAGGTAAATGTAACTGTTTAGCTACCTGAAATTCATTCCATCTGGTTTTTAAAAATGGACAAATATGTACTGATCTTGATCGATGTTCACGGCTTATTGCACATGCTCTAATTCCATCAACTGGATAAGGAATTCCTAGGGTAATAACAGGTGATTGTGTTAATGATTGTATAAAATGTTCAGCATGAATATTAATACAATTCACAAAAGAAGAGGCATCAAAAAGTTCTCGCAAATGAGGCATAGGTTTAAGATATGATCTCATATCTCCTTCTAATAATGTCATCCATATAACATGTTTTGGTCGATTCTCTGCAAGTGCCCTTACTTGTTGTAATCGTTTTGAACTGCCTATTGCATTTAAATTCATAATCACGATATCAAAATCCGCAATCATTCTTGGAGTAATATCTAATTCATTACAATAAGTACCATTACTTGCAAAAACCCATGATTCAATACCATTTAACAGATCAGCTTCATATGCTCTATCTTGAGCTTTCCATGTTCCTACATTGCCTCCAACCACCAGCACACGAGGTGATAAATGTCTAAAAGAATGAATCATATACTTTCTGGAAAACTCTTTGTTAAATGTACATCAAATGATATGTATGTAATGGCGATAATATAAGTATTTCATGGACTTAAATCATGTAACAAAATACTGTTTTTGGCACTTTATTTCTATCCTTTACTCATAACTTTTGTTGAGGTTTCAATTTATATCTAAAGAAAAATCTATGACCAATAAAATGATGATTATATACTACTTCTAACTCATTATAATTCAATTACTTATATACTTTTTTTATTACTTGATTCCTTTTCTTATATTGTAGCAGTATTTATTGTAGTCGCAGCATATTACTTTATAATACTTATGTGTACATCCAAGCATCAAGAGAGCAATTCTACTAAGTGAATCTACTATAAAACTAGATATCAACATAGTAAAGAGTATTCTTGCTTGCTTTCGCACATATACTCCTTAAAAATTATCATGTTCCTTTGAACATATTTTATATTCCATTCACATTTGGAGAATGAGTATGAAGATTTTCATACGTGTTTTTTCAATCTCATTATGCATTGTTTTATCAAGCATTGCAACATTTGCTCAAGGCATTCTTAGTGGTCGTATTACTGGTCCAAATGGACAAGCCATACCAGGAGCTTCAATAAAGGTAAGTAACTCTGAATCAACAAAACCTATTGGTGGTTTTTCTGATTCACGAGGGCGTTATTCAATAAAAGGTTTAACAAGTAAAAGCTATACTGTTACTGTTTCTTGTGTTGGTTATCAAAAGAATGTGAAAGAAAATCTTTCTATGAATAATGGTAATGCAACTAATGATGTTCAGTTAGCAGAAACATCTATCGATATGGATGTAACAGTTGTAACAGCATCACGTGTGCAACAAAAAGCATCCGAGGCACCTGCATCAGTATCAGTTATAGAACCTAGAACAATACGTGAAGCTCCTAAAAGTACACCTCTAGAACACATAAGAGGTTTGGCTGGTGTAGATTATTCTCAAACAGGTATTGCTCAACAAAGTGTAAGTGTACGTGGATTTAATAATGTATTTACAGGTTCACTGTTAACATTAACAGATTATCGTCCTGCGGGAGTACCAAGCTTAAGAGTTAATGTTGGTTATTTTGTTCCATCTTCTAATGAAGATATCGAAAGAATAGAATTGGTTCGTGGCCCAGCATCTGCATTGTATGGTCCAAATGCAACACAAGGCGTCTTGAATATTATTACTCGTTCTCCATTTGCTTCAAAAGGGACAACTGTCTTTTTGGCTGGTGGTATGCAAAATCTTATGAATGTTGGATTAAGACATGCTGGAACAGTAAATGATGATATTGGATATAAGATTTCTGGTCAATATTTTTCTGCTAATGATTGGGCATATGTAGACCCAGAAGAGCAGAAGGCCAGAGCTGCTGCCCTAAAACCGGGTGTATCAGAAGATACATTGAAGATTGGAAATCGTCAGAATACCCATGAACGATTTAATGTTGATGCTGGATTATATTATAATCTTGGCGAGAATACAATGTTACAATTGAATACTGGCGTTTCACAAGCCGTAAATACAATCGAAATGACAGGCCTTGGAGCTGCAAATGGAAAAGATTGGAGATATACTTATCTAAATGCACAATTAACTTCAAATGATCTATTTGCCCAGGTTTTTTATAATATGAGTGATGCTGGCAATACCTATTTCTTAAGAACTGGCAATCCAATTATTGATCGTTCTACTTTATTAGGTGCTCGCCTTCAAGATGCTTATAAAGTGAATGATAAAATACGTTTAACCTATGGAGCAGATTTCTTTTCTACTAATCCAGTAACAGATGGTACAATTAACGGTGTGAATGAAGAAAATGATGCATATACGGAAATTGGTGGATATCTACAGGCAGATGCAAAATTTGGTGATAAATTTTCTGTATTAGCCGCACTTCGTGCCGATAGACATTCAGTTATCAATGAACTTGTTTTGTCTCCACGATTAGCATTAATGTATAAATTAGATGATAATTCCTCTGTAAGAGCTACATTTAATAGAGCATTTAGTAATCCTGGAACTAATGATTTATTCTTGGATTTATTAAGTGTTAAAGATGCTTTTGGTTTTAGTGCAGCAAACCCTGCTTATGCTGTTGGTGTATATGGAGCAGCTGCAGGAAGAAATGGATATACATTTAATCGTTCAAATGGTGTGTTAAATTATGTTTCTCAATTTGCACCAAGTAAAGATATTTGGCTTAGTACAGGAAATGTTGCCAATATGTGGCAAGCAGTAACTGCTATCATTACAGCAAATCCTGCACTTGCACCATTAAAAGGATTATTGACATCAATGATCCCAGCACCAACAACTATAAAAGGTAGTTTGGCTTCATTAAATCCTACAAATAGAACTTTTATACCTTTTCAAGACAATGATCACAAAGTTGACAAATTACGTCAATCTAGCACTCAAACAATCGAATTAGGATATCAAGGAAAATTAGCAGATAAATTGAAATTTTCTTTAGATGTGTATCAGTCAACTGTAACAGATTTTGTTTCCCCTTTACAAGTTGTCACCCCAAATGTGTTCATGAATGGAGCAGATGTAACTGCCTATTTAAAACCAATTTTAAAAGGTGCGCTTATGCAATCTGGTATGCCCGAAGCACAAGCTGATGCTACAGCTGCACAAGTTTGTGGTGCTTATGCACAAGTTCCTGTTGGCACAGTATCACCAAATGAAACTCCTCATAAAGGCGATATTCTACTTTCATATCGAAATTATGGTGAACTAACCTATATGGGAAGTGATGCTGCTTTTACTTATGAATTATCACCAAGTTTTACAATTTCAGGTTCAGCTTCTTATGTTAATAAGAATGTATTTTATGGTGAAGATTTAGGAGAAGGAAATACTTCTAAAGATACCATTGCACTTAATGCACCAAAATATAAATCATCGCTTGGCATTATGCATCGCAATGCAGATTTAGGACTTAATATCGGCGTACAATGGCGCTGGGTTGATACTTTCCGTATGAATTCTGGTGTTTATATTGGTGATGTAAATGCTTATCATATGTTAGATTTAACAGCTCAATATAGTATTCCAGGTGCAGAAGGTTTAAGTTTTAATCTCAATGCAACAAACTTATTAGATAATAAGGTACAGCAATTTATCGGAGCTGCTGCTATTGGACGTATGGTTCAAGGTAGATTGGCATATACTTTCTAAATCTTTCAAGCCGTATAAGAACAAAAACCGATATGATATTCATATCGGTTTTTTTCATTTATTGAGATAATAATTCAACCATATCATTATGTTCTACAAAGAACATAACCTGTTTTGTTAATAATCCTTTGTGATTATTCTCGGCTACATTAAGAGTAATGAGATTATGTGTTAAATTATTTTTATCAATCAAAAGAATATTCATTGGGATCTTTTACCTTACAAGATTTGCAACCTTCTGCTATTATTGAACGATTACAATTACAAAAACCTATGTATTATCTCACTTCTCACAATGGGCATTTTGGGAATACATCATTTATAAAAAATGGAATAAAATACTATTCATGGGAAGATATCACCGAATAAATTCAATTATGCCTTATAAAAAACTTCTAGATTTAACTGATTCGGAAGTGCATCTAAAAACATTGTAAATGTATGTTGTTTAGGTAATTGTAATTTTTTTCTAATTCTAAGCCGATGATTTTCTACATTTTTTAACGATGTAGAGCATAATTCTGATATCAATTGAGATGTTAAATCGAGCCTAATTAATTGTAATATCTTTATTTCTGTTTTTGTCAAATCGGGATATAATCTTTGCAGATTTTTTATGATTCCAGGATATTTTTGTTCACACAGACGTAAATATCCTTGTATATCTAATTGTTGCTTTATTATTCCTTGGATTTTATCTAGAAGTTGATGAGCAAAAGCTGATTTTAATTGTCCACGATTTGATGCTATTGCTATATCTTCTTTAATCGTAGAAATAATTTTTTCATAATCTGACAGCTGATTTAAAAGCTTAGTATTTTCAATTTTAGCGTGAGATAATTCTTCTAATATTTTTTTATCTGTTGTCTGTTTTCCATCTATATATAGTTGATGTGATTCTTTTGCAAAACGCATTTCACCAGCTATAAATGGCTGTTGCTGTTGCTCATTGTGCATTTTTAAAAAATATGCAAAATAATTTTCTAGATGTTCTAATGATTCTTCAAAAAGCTTTGCCGTTTTAGCATTTTGATATAGTCCTGTATATACAGCTGTGACAAAATGATAGAATTCATGTTCTTCGCCAATTGCAATTGCTTGTGTTAAAAAAGGTATAGATGCAGAATAATCATATAATGGATTTTCAGGAATTACGTAGAATTCACCAATGATTTTCAATAATTCAGCCTTTCTTAAATGAAAAGATGTGTTAATATAAAATTCATAGCCCTGTTTTAATAATACAATTGCTTCTTCCCATTCTTCCTTTTTTATTAATAATGCAGAACCATGTATAAACATAGCACTGTAATTCGATTCATTTCTATAGTATTTTGTGATTTCTTTGCATATGTCAAAATGATAAGATGCTTTGTCTAAGTCACTATATAACATGTAGTTACGAGTGAGATTAGTATGAATAACAAATTGAGATGCATAATCTAATGATTCATTTAGTTCTATCGTATTACATTGTAATAATGAATTAGTACATTTATCTAAGTCCCTAAGAAACCAATAAATACTTGATTTATTTATAAGTAAATCAACATAGATTCTTGTATTTATTCCTAATCGCTTTATTGCCAATAATTCTGCATCTTGAATAGACCTTAATGATTCTGCATATCTGTGTTTTTTTCTATGATGTAAAGATATTCCGATATGTGCTAAGCATGCTAATTCATAACGCTTATACACTGTGAAGATCTCTAAACATTCCTTATACATTGTAAGTTTATCATCTTCTACAACTCCTTCAATTGTAAAATGTGCATATCCAAATAATAATAGCTTTTGTATAATTGGATGATTTTCTTCAGGACCTTCATTTTTATACTTTTTTATGAATTCATAAATATGAGTTTTATCTTCAACATTGAGCTTTCTATACATGCTAAGTAATTCTTGCTCAGCCTGTAAAAGGTTTTGCTTCTCTAATTTCTTGCTTTTCATAGTTGTTGTACATTAATATTTAACAAGTATAATCTCGATAATAGTATTCTAACTATATATATTTTATATAATACATGTGTGTGTCTTCAATGAATGATTAATATCCATATCAATCCTCATACATTATGCAGAAGTTCTCTTTCTTTATGTATCATAAATCCCTTATCATCATTAACCATTTACCCCCCATAAAACCATAAAATCAAAGTATATACAATGTATTGTTATTTTTATATTTGAGATTTAGGGATCTACAGTATTTATCGTTGTTTCTAAGATATCTTGAGTGGTTTTAGGAATATCTTGAAAAAAGTTATACCCTGTACTTTGTTCTATATGTCTAACAGTAGTTTTATAGTTTTTCCACGTATTTGATAATGAATCTGTTTTACTATTACTCATCATTACTGCAATTACCGGAGTATTTGGCGTAATATCGGCTATTTTTTGACCTCTATTCATTATTACTACAATTTTCCAGCAAGAATCTGGAACTGCAACAATGCCCTTTAATAGTTCAGGAGTTTTTGGAAAACGCCCACCTGCAATGACATATATTTCTTTATTATTTTTTTTACACCAATCTTCGCAAGCATATTCCAAAGAAAGCCATGTTTGTTGATTTAACTTTGGTGTTTGAGGTAAAATACTTGTTAAGATAAAGGTAGATTTATTATCAATATCAGTTGCTGTCCTTTCTTCAGATCTAACCATATGTCCACGATCATATCCTGAATTAGTATAATCTGAATGCTTCACTCTATAAAATGATTCAGGCAAAGATGTATCACTAATAAAACTACCGCTAAATCTTGGAACATCTCCATACCATGAAGCATTTAAGTTCCAGCTCACCCAATTAGGTACATGTAAATTTTTATTATAACTCACTACATATTGTGGACGATTTATAATATAATCATCACTCGAATCTTTATCAGTAGGCAATCCCATCTCTGTATGTATAGAAATAGATGTCTTTATTGGAGAAACTGTCATTGTGTTAACAGTATTATCAGTACAAGAAATTAAGAATAATGAAATTCCTATAAAAAGGAAGGTAAGGGTAGTTTTATGTTTCATGTATATTTAATATTGTTATTTATTTTGTTACAATTATTTGACGACTCAATTGATTATTTCCATATTTCATTGTTAAGGTATAATTTCCAGACGCTAAATCTGATATGTGCAGTATGAATAAACCTGTCTTTTCAAATCCTTCAGATGAATATAATTCTTTCTTTAATTGTTTTATAATTTTTCCGGATGTATCTATCAACATAATATCTCCTATACATGTATTATGTGGTAGTGGATATTCTATTGTAATTGCATCGTGGGCGGGCATTGGATACGTATATATTTGATTCGTATTAAAATCCTCAGATTCATTGATTGTAGTAATAGACACCATTTGTATTAATGTTCTAAGTGTTGGGCCCTGATTAATTGTCATAGAACGATATGCGGGTATAGAATCTATCATACTTATACTTTCAGCATCATTACTATAAATTATTTTATAGATATATGAATTATCTGCCAACCTAAAACCAAGTTCAATAGGAACATTTTTAAAATATCCATATTCTTTGGGTTGTACTTGTTTACATGTTATTTTAATTTTTTTGCTATTATTTTCTATTATTGAAGTAGTGTCAAATGTAAATCTAGGCCAACCTTTTCTTATAATCCACTGATCAAAGAACCAATCTAATTTCTTACCTGATTTATTTTCTAATACTTGTTGAAAGTCTTCAGTTTTTACATTCCCATATTTAAATTGATCAAGATATGATCTAATTCCTGTAAAGAATATATCATCTCCTAATTCATGACGTAACATTCCAAGTACTACTGCTCCTTTTACATAAATAGTAGATGGATAATTGCTTGAGGGACTTTTTCTCTCAAAATTATCTAAACTCAAAACACCTTCTCTTGTTACACTAGAAAAATATGAAGATAGTTTTGCTTGCTGATCAGAAATATATCCCGTGCTCTTTTTAAGTTCATGCGCCCATAATGATTCGCAATATGTGGCAAAAGATTCGGTAAGCCAAGCATAACGAAAATCTATTGGACTCACCATATCTCCAAACCACTGATGTGCTAATTCATGTAAAGAGACACTATTTACTGAGTCTTTTTTTCTTGCAATGGACTGATCTACTGAAATCATTGTTTGATGTTCCATAGATCCTGTAGGAGTAAGAACATAACCTACTTTTTCAAATGGATATGGTCCAAAATATCGTTCTAACATGTCAACCATTTTTGGAAGCAGTTTATATGATGTCTGTAAAACAGAACTATCTGATTTTAAGCCATAAACTATATTTGTTTTAGAGCCAAATTGATATGGAATAAAAGAATCAATAGCAAATGTTAATAAATATGTAGCCGTTGGAATTTTCGTTTCCCAATTAAATCGCAGTGCATTTTCTAATGTGTCAATGGATGTCAATAAACCATTTGAACATACATATTTTCCTTTGCTAACAATGAAAGATCCTTTAAAAGCAGCTTTATCGCTAGGATGGTCATAGCAAGCAAGCCAATGCTGAGTTGTCCCAACATAATTTGCATGAAATCCTACTCCCATAGTATATAAGATTCTATTTGTTCCAAATACTCCTCCCCAACTATTTGGTTCGGCTGGTTCACTACCCATGATGCCGTGATAATAAATGCTTAAAGATACAGTATCATACTTCATTGCTCCAATTGGAGCATCAATAGCATAATGGAAATCAGCAGAATCTATATTTCCTTCTTGATAAAATTGTATTGATTTTCCATTATATAAAACCGAGTCTATCGTTAGATCTCTTAAGTGAAAATAAAATTTCTTTTCTACTGGATTATCTGTCCAAGTAAAAGTAATTGTATTAATAGCTTGTTTTGCAATAGGTTTAGGAGCTTCTGTTAGGTCTACACTAAAGGTATATTTCAGAATATCAAATGGTTGTTTATTATACAAAACCGGACTAGAAATTCTTTGCTGTGCCATAATATTAATACAGCTATAAAACAGCACAATGAAAAACAGCAATGTATGAGTCATATCTTTAAGTGGTGTTGATGAGATAACAATGTACAAAGATAGGAAGTGTGATTGATATACATATTTCTATTATTAGCAATTCATAAAATACGCTTACAAAATCTTAACAGTTAGGTAAAATGTGATAGTATAATTTTACGATGCATAAAGATTCTACCATTATACTTTAACTGTAACATGAACGATATCAAACATCATTCACCGTTTTCTCTATATCCTGCTTTAAAAAAAGATAATATATTCAATCATATGATATACCCATGCATATCATTAGCTGAAAAAATTATTGGTATGCATTCTTTGAATCTTTTATATCAAAGAATTCAACATAAATCAAAAGATTCAGCTGATTTTTACAAAACAATTCTAGAAGAAATGAATTGTTCACTTGAAGTAAAAAATTTGGAATATATTCCAAAATCAGGTGGAGCAATAATCGTTGGCAATCATCCTTTAGGAGGAATCGAAGGTATTGCAATGGGTGAGATTCTACACAGAGTGAGACCAGATGTCAAGATTATGGCTAACTATTTATTAGGAAGAATTCCTGAATTTCATGAAACAATGATATTCGTTGATCCTTTTGGCACAAATGATTCAAAAAAAGCAAATTTGAAGGGCCTAAAAGAAGCAATACAATGGGTTAAGAATGGTGGTATCTTAGGGATATTCCCTGCCGGAGAAGTATCCCATTATCAATCTGAATTCGGAGCTGTTGTCGACCCCGAATGGAGCACCACAGTAGCTCGTATCGCTAAAATTACTCAAGCTCCTGTAATTCCAATGTTCACAAAAGGTCATAATTCAACATTATTCCAAATTGCAGGCTTTATTCATCCTCGATTAAGAACACTTTTACTACCACATGAACTGTTAAAATTACAAGGTACATCATTACATATTTCATTTGGTAAATCAATTCCTCCGCAAACTCTTGCTTCTTTTCATTCCGATGCAGAAGCAACAACATATTGTAGACAAAGAACATATCTTATCGAGCATCAACAATATGATGATCTTGTAAATAATAATAACTCTACATATATGGATATCGAACAATCATTCGATATATCAATATTAAAAGAAGAACTTGATAGTTTGCCCAAGAATCAATGTTTATTAGAATCTGGAGAATATCAAGTATGGTATTCAAAGGCAGATCAGACACCAACTATTTTGAGAGAAATCGGCAGACTAAGAGAAATAACATTTCGAGCAGCTGGAGAAGGAACAGGATTACAGAGTGATTTAGATATGTATGATGCAGAATATATTCATCTATTTATTTGGCATTCTTCGCAACAAATTGTTGGTGCATATAGAATTGGACAAACCGATATACTATTACCTAAATACGGGAATAAAGGATTATACACTTCAACATTATTTAAGTATAAAAAGAAATTTCTAAAAAAAATTACGCCTGCATTAGAATTAGGGCGAGCATTTGTGCGCATTGAATTTCAAAAATCTTATCAGCCTTTATTATTATTATGGAAAGGAATAGGAGCTTTCATAGTAGCTAATCCAAGATATAGATTTTTATTTGGCGGTGTAAGTATTAGTAATGAATATACTCCCCTATCAAAGCAATTAATGATTACACATCTTCGTACATTTGCTTTTAATAAAGATATAGCCCAGTTTGTTAAACCTAGAGATAAGTATAAAACAAAGAATATTCGATCTATTTATGCAAAGCTTATGTTAAGTGATATAATGACAGAGAATTTAGATTCAATCAATTCATTATTAATGCAAATTGAATCAGATGGTAAAGGTATACCAGTTCTTATTAGACAATATTTAAAACTAAATGGTAAAATGATTGGCTTTAATCTAGACAGAAAATTTGGGAATGTAATTGATGGACTCATTTTTGTGGATTTACTTAAAACAGACCCGCTTATTTTAGCCCGATATTTAGGAGATGAAGGACTTGAATCTTATTTAACATATCAATATGCAAATCAGATTGAAGATAATGTTAATGAAAAGGAATTGATGAGTATATAAGAATTAGTTAATTATGATGAGCATCTATGATATGAACTTTGTATTTTTGCCATACTTATTTTATAAAATTATTGGAGATTAATATGTCTTTATCAGTAGGTACAATAGCACCAGATTTTACATTGGTTGATAATACCCTTACAAGTCATACATTAAGTTCATATAAAGGTCAAAACATAGTATTAGCCTTTTTTCCTGCTTCATTTACAGGTGTATGTGAAAAAGAATTATGTACATTTAGAGATAATATTTCTAAGCTATCGGCAGCACATGCTACAGTTTTTGGGATAAGTGTAGATTTACCATTCAGCGCACAAGCATTTGCTCAAAAAAATAATTTGAATTTCCCGATACTTGCCGATTTTAATCGGATTGCAACAAATGCTTATGATGTATTATTTAAGGATCTAGCTAATATTCCAGGAATGGACGTTTCTGCAAGAGCAGTTTATTTGATAAATAAAGATGGTATTATTACTTATGTAGAAGTAACTGCTAATCCAGGTGTAGAGCCAGATTATGAAGCCTTGATTGCTGCAACTGAAGCCGCTTAAGTATTGTAAAAATGTAAAACCCCAACATGGTATAACAATTATACTGTTGGGGTTTTGTATGTTTATGTATTATCAATTTATGAGCTAACTATGAAACTCTATTATATATTTCTAATCGCTTGCCTTGGCTTGTGTCAAATTTCCTGCGAAAAATCAAAAGAAGCAAAAACACAAGCGCAAATTCCAATCCAAGAGAAAAACAATACAGAAAATCCTGCTCCAAATTTTACTATGCAATCTGCAGAAGGAAACTCTATATCACTTAGTCAATTTAAAGGAAAAGTTGTACTGATAGATTTTTGGGCTACTTGGTGTCCTCCATGCGTAAAATCTATACCAGAAGTAAAGAATTTATGGAATAAATATAAAGATAAAGGCCTTGTCATCTTAGGGGTTTCACTCGATAAAGATTTGCAAGCGTGGCATACATATATTAAGAATAATGATATGAATTGGTATCAAGTTGCTGATGGGAAATTTTGGGAAAATGAAGCAGCAATTCTTTATGGAGTTGAATCTATTCCCAATGTATGTATCATTGATCAAAAAGGAAATATTGTAGCCCAAGGATTAAATCCAATGGGGCAATCTGAAGAAATTGAAAATACACTTCTTACCCTTTTAGAGAACAAATAATATACCTAAAACGGTATATTTGCAGAATATATTTTTATGAATCTATTTACTGACATTATATAAGGATGTTCATCTCATGGCAACACATGAATGTGACCTCGTGGTAGTTGGAAGTGGTCCGGGTGGCTATGTAGCAGCAATTCGTGCATCACAGCTTGGCTTAAAGACAATTTGTATTGAACGTGATAAATTAGGCGGAGTCTGTTTAAATATAGGATGCATTCCTAGCAAGGCGCTTCTAAAAAATGCACAATACATGAATTTCTTTAAGCATGCTTCAGATTATGGTTTTCATATTGAAAAAATGAGTGTAGATTTTTCTAGAGCTATTTCTCGAAGTAGAGAAGTTGCCGATAAGATGTCTAATGGTGTTTCATTTTTATTCAAAAAAAATAAAGTAGAACGATTAAATGGTCATGGCACTGTGTTGTCTGGGCAAAAGGTAGAAGTAAGAGATCCTAATTCTGGTGCAATTACAGATACTATATCTTGTAAAAATGTGATTATTGCTACTGGTGCTCGTACAAGAATGTTCCCTTTTATCGAAGTAGATCACAAACATGTTTGGACATCTACCGATGCTATTTTTCAACAAGAAGCGCCTTCCTCATTAATCGTTATTGGTGCTGGTGCAATTGGAGTTGAATTAGCATATTTCTATAATGCTTATGAAACTAAAGTTACCATTGTAGAAATGATGAAGAATATAGTTCCTGTTGAAGATATAGATGTTTCTAAAGAATTAGAGAAGAGTTTCAAGAAACAAGGAATGACTTTGTTAACTGAAACTAAAGTAATTTCTGCAAAACCCACTGCAACAGGTGTTGAAGTATTGGTTGAGAAAAAAGATGGAACTAGAGAAACCTTAATTGCAGATCGTGCTTTAAATGCTGTTGGCGTACAAGGCAATATCGAAAATATTGGATTAGAACAATTAGGTATAGCTATGGAAAGGGGCTGGATAGTTGTAGATAAATATCTGAGAACAAATATCCCGAATGTATATGCAATCGGTGATGTTGCAGGGCCACCATGGCTTGCACATAAAGCCTCTGCGGAAGGTATAGTATGTGCAGAGTTTATTGCTGGACATGAAACCCCAGGTGTTGATTATAAAAATATACCTGGTTGTACATATTGTAATCCACAAGTTGCTAGCCTTGGTTTAACTGAAGCAAAAGCCAAAGAAGCTGGGTATGAGATCAAAGTTGGTAAATTTCCGTTTACCGCAAGTGGCAAGGCACATGGAATTGGAGAAACAACCGGATTTGTCAAATTGGTTTTTGATGCCAAATATGGTGAATTACTCGGGGCTCATATGATTGGACAAGATGTTACAGAAATGATTGCTGAACTTGGTTTAGCTAGAACTCTTGAAGCAACTGGCCCAACAATTTTCCGAACTATTCATGCTCATCCAACTCTTTCTGAAGCTGTTATGGAAGCCGCAGCAGGTGCGTGGGGTGAAGCAGTGAATTTCTAATTGATCTATCTCTTTTTTAGCAAGGTGTCTGATTTTCAGGCACCTTTTTTTTTATGATATCATGAATTTATATTATGTTTATCCCATTAATAGAAACTTCTCTCATGTATTCATTGTGGGGTAATGATGAATAAACAATATGCGCAGAATCTAACCATTCAATCCTTGATTGATTCAATGCCAGTAATTCCTTCCGATATTTCAAGTGAACAAAGAGCATCTTTTATGTATTCTTTACAAGATCTTGTTCATCATGCCCTTAGTATACTCTTGAAAGATGAATTACAGTTATTTGCTTCTGTCTATGCAAGTTGGACATTTCTTATCCAGAAAAACCCGCAATTCATATCTGCAAAAAAAATATATGGACAATTAATATCACTGATAAAAAAACAAGTATATGATGATGAAACTCTGAACTCTGCTATTGAATGCGTGACATTAATACTTCATATTCTACATGGTGATACTGAACAATCAAATGTAGCTATACACAGCAATGAAGATTTTACGAATATATATCAAGAGGATCATCTCTCTTTTTTTAGAGGAATAATCTTATCAATTGACAATTCATCACATCATAAAGAACGTGCAATTTCAGAACTTGTATGTGAAAATATTGATGGAAATATTATCACAATTACCCTTTTTGATTCACTAGCTATACAAAGCATGAATTTTTGGATAGGAGCAACTGTCCATTTGTTCTCATTACATAAGAATCAGAAAAAAGATCATCATTTTTATAGTGGAACTCAGACTTTGATGGTTCTCGAACCAGATATCCTTGTAAGTGTAACAGAGATAGCAGAATGTGTTCAACAAAATGCTCCTAAAGGAATAGTTGCTGTATATTTTTTAAAGAAATTTCTCGATAAATCTTCATCAAAGGCAATGCTTTCTGGGACAATAATTGGCAATTGGCTTGATGCATTACTTGCTAAGTCAGTACCAGATTCACTTTCTAATATATTTTATAAGTCATTAAAATACAAACCTTTACTAACTTTATCTATATTCAATAATGAACAAGAATCACATGACTTATTGAAAGAGATTGAAGATCTTTCTGTGTCTATGCAAGAACAGAAACAATTAATTTCTGCTGATTATATCACAACAGAAGCTGCATTTCTTTCTCCGGCTTTTGGATTGAATGGAAGATTGGATATCCTTTTAGAATATCAAGACAACCCTTTACATAAAACAATCATAGAGCTAAAATCAGGAAGGACACCGTCTATAGATCATAGTGTGATGTATGACAATCATTTTGTTATAAAAACAGGTGCATGGCCTAATCATACAGCGCAAGTAGCATGTTATAATTTACTATTAGATTCTGCTTTTCCTGGAAGAACTGGTGATAGCCGATTATTATATGCTAAAGCAAATGATTTTCCCTTAAGAAATGTACCCAATATTTTTCCAGCAAAACGAGATGTTCTATCAATAAGAAACAGCATCATTGCTATTGAATATGCAATCATGCAAAGACGATTTCAAGTATTTGAACACTTGTTCCATGTAACAACTATAGATTCATTGCCTTCATTTATGCAGGTTGAAGCTGGAGTTTTAAGCAGACAGTATTTCTCATTACAAAAAATAGAAACTTTATATGTATTAGCATTAATATCATTTATAATGAGAGAGCACTTTGTAGCTAGAACTGGTACTCATACTAGGAAAGGTTTTAGTTCTTTATGGCATGAACAATTGAATTTCAAGCAAGAATCTATGATGGCAATTGGATATTTGAACATAAAGCTTGATGATTCTGAATGGGAAACAATGCATCTTGAATTAACACGTACATCTGATTCGGCTGTATTTACTTCAATTAGACAAGGCGATACAGTGATTTTGTATCCTCATAATAAAAAACCAGAATTAGGCGAGGCTGTTAAAGGATATCTTTATAAAGGCATTGTAAAGTCTATTGATGATTATAGCATCAAACTAGGGATGAGAAATAAACAAGCAAGGATAGATCATCTATCAACTACAGATCAATTCTGGGCAATTGAACCTGATAATTCGAATGATTCTCTATATACTGGTTTATTTAGGTCTATAGGTGATTTCATTCGATGTAGTTCTGAAAAAAAGGAATTAATTCTTGGAATAAAAAAACCTGAATTAAAGGAGTTTTCTCTAGAAAATATTCCTGATTACCTTCATGATTCTCAAAGAGTTATTTATACAAAGATATTGCAATCAAACGATTATTTTTTGGTTCAAGGTCCTCCTGGAACCGGCAAAACATCTTCACTCATTAAATCAATAGTTGAAACACTGTATCATCAAACAGAAGAGAACGTATTATTAACAGCATATACAAATCGTGCTGTTGACGAATTATGTCATATGTTGAACGGTGCTCATATACCATTTATCCGTTTAGGAAGTAAAGATTCAACACATTTTCAAGAACACACAGTGTATTCAATTGTTGATGAATATGGAATTGAAGGATTAAGGAATTCAATTCATAATAATAGAGTATGTGTATCAACAGTTTCTTCTTTACAAACCAACAGTGAAATCTTTGATCTTAAAACATTTTCAACTGTCATCATTGATGAAGCTGCACAATTATTAGAGCCCCAAGTTTTAGGAATCATATCCAAAGTAAAGCGATTTATTATGATTGGCGATGAAAAGCAGTTACCAGCAATTGTCCAGCAAGATGCAAGAGGTGCATTTCTTAATAATCCATTATTAGAGTCGATAGAATGTACAGATTTACGCTTATCGCTCTTTGAAAGATTATTAATAATATGTAAAAAAAATGAGTGGAATCATGCTTTTGATATGCTTCACTATCAAGGCAGGATGCATCATGATATTAATACATATATTAGTAAAGAATTTTATGACAATGCTTTATGTATAATGAATAATAGTCAATTAATTCAACATGATGAATCTATACTTACATCATATAATAGGATACATTGGATTGCTAGTGATACAGAAAGCATTCCAAAAATTCATCGAAAAGAAGCAGAAAAAGCTGTTGAATTGGCCATAGAAATTCTAGATAAAACTACACAAAAGAAAACAGATATAGTAGGTATCATTGCTCCTTTCAAAGCTCAGATTGCATTAATTCAACAATTGATACCACATTCATATAAGCAGTGGATTACCGTCGATACTGTCGAACGATTTCAAGGAAGCGAAAGAAATATTATCATTATTAGCTTGGCAATACATAATAGTGCTTCTTTAGCAATGATCGAATCATTGCAAGAAATTGATGGTAAATGGATAGACAGAAAATTAAATGTAGCTATTACCCGTGCTAAAAAACAATGTATTATTATAGGTAATCCCAAAGCACTACGAAAAAGTTCTGCATACTGGGATTTATGGAATTATGCTATTCAATCACATAGTATAAGTTCTATAAGCTAAGTCGTTCACCCAAGATAGCAGTCCCAATTCTAACATGAGTAGCACCTTCTTGAACTGCAATTTTATAATCACTACTCATACCCATAGAAAGATAATTCCCTGAAATCATTGTAGAACAATTATCCCTAATATTTCTTAAAAGTGAGAATTCTGAAGCTAATTGAGAGTGGTTTTCAGTAAAAGTGGGTAAAGTCATAAATCCTTTCACTTTTAGAGTATCATATATCGACAATGCATGGACAAAATCAATAGTTTCAGATGGTGTAAGACCAGATTTAGAGGATTCTCCTGAAGTATTTACTTGTACCAATATTGAAGTAGTAACTTGATGTTTTTTTGAAAGTTTATGTAATTCCTCTGCAAGTTGTACACTTGATACAGAGTGAATTAAACTAGCTTTAGGGATAATATATTTTGCTTTATTTGATTGAAGTGATCCAATAAAATGCCATTCAGGAAAAAAATGTATATGTTCAGCTTCTAGTATTTTATCTCTACATTCTTGTGCATAATTTTCGCCAAAAATTCTAGCTCCTGCGTCATATGCATGAATAATCTGATGAAGTGGATGCTTTTTTGAAACTGTGATAATAGAAATATCGCTAGGATCTCTTCCACAAGAAACTGCTGTCTCAAAAATATCATCTTTGATTCTTAACCAATTCCCCCTAATTGTATCAGCAGTAACCATAACTATTCCACTATTTTTGAAGCTAAGGTTAATACAGCATCTACATAATCTTTGCTATTATTATAATGATACACAGCTTTTTCTTGATCTGCTTTATCATTTCCCCAGCCATTGATTTTTAAATAATTACCAATACTATGTATTGCATCATGCTTACTATATAAATCTCTATCACCATCAATATCTCCATCAACAGACCAACGAATATAACTTGATGGTAAAAATTGACTCCAACCAAATGCACCTGCTGTAGATCCATAAAGATTGCGAAAATCTTCATGATAAATTTTTCTTAAAGTATCTAATGCTAAAATCTCTCTTAAGGCCCAATTCGACTTCTTTTTTGCTCTTTGAATAATTTTATTATCTAATGAATCTAAATCCTTTTCATCCGGAGGTGGGTTCTCATCTCTTAAAGCCTTTTTATTTCTTTCAATATTTTCTGGTTCTGAAGCTAATGCTATTGTAAAAAATACACTTGGTAAATAATGTTTACCTGTATATGTACCAAACTTTGTTTCAATCCATAAAATAGAAGTAATAACATTGGCTGGAACTCCAAACTGAGCTTCTGCCTTTTTAAGAATATCATTATGTTCTTTATAAAATTCTTTGCATTTACTTACTGAACTAGAAGAATAATTGTGCGAATAATCTGCCTTTTTTCTAAATCCAGTGACATTTATCTTAACTAATGATTCTTCAAATCTAAGTTTTGAATCACCTAAAAATACTAAAACAGATGAAGTATCTAATCCCAACTGAAGAAGTGGATCTATAATTGGTGCAAATGGTGATGTTTGAAGATGTGGATGTGCACGTAAAAATGCAGAACGTTCTACAAGTTTTTTTTCTGCTGGAGTTAACTCTTTATTACTTTCATGCACTGTATCAGAACTTCTACAGCCATGATAATACATTGTACCATAGAGTATAGTACAAACAGCCACAGCAGAAAGTAAACGTATATTGATACTTTTCATGATAAGTACACATATAATGGCAAATCGTATATTAATTCACTACAATAGGGATGCCAATCATGATAAAAAATAAAAAAAGGTACTAAAAATTAGCACCTTTTAAAAATCGTGATCCCAACGGGATTCGAACCCGTACTGCCACCTTGAAAGGGTGGTGACCTAACCATTAGTCGATGGGACCATACTACAGAACAGTCTGCAAAAGTAAAGAGTTTAAGTTATTTAACCAAATAACTTTTACAACTATCTTTAATTGGTAAATAGAATAATGTACATTAAATAGATATGATAATATAAATTCATTATGCTAGATTGCAATCCTTAATGTTCATGAGATTAGTTTATGCGTTCTATTGGTGTACAAGAGTTTTTACAATTAGGCAAACATCATGCGATATATGATGTAAGGACACCCACTGAATATGCTCATGCTCATATTCCTGGGGCATATAATCTTCCTATATTTTCTGATACAGAAAGAGCAGAAATTGGAACATTGTATAAGAAATATTCTAGAGAAAAAGCGATAAGACAAGGCTTTGATATTTTTGGTCCCAAAATGACAAGTTTTTTGGATAATTTATTATTACATGGGCATCCTATTGGGGATACTATATTATTCCATTGTTGGCGCGGAGGTATGAGAAGCAATGCAATGGCATGGCTTGCCAATTTTTATGGATTTACTGCATTAACTTTAGATGGTGGTTATAAAGCATATAGAAACTTTACTCTTGAAAGATTAGCAAACACATTGCCATTGATTATTATAGGTGGTTATACAGGCACTGGTAAAACAAATATATTAAATACCTTAAGCAATTTTGGTGAAAGCATTATCGATTTAGAAGATATTGCCCACCATCGTGGCTCTGCATTTGGGTCGATAGGATGTAAAGTTCAAACTTCTCAAGAGGATTTTGAAAATAGATTATCAGCTTCAATTCCAGATACGATTAACAGTTCCATGTGGATTGAAGATGAGAGTAGAAAAATTGGAACGAATGTATTGCCATTATCTTTATATACACAGATACAGAAGTCCCCTGTGATATTTATCGATATTCCTAAAACAATTCGCGTGCAATTCCTTGTTGATCAATACAAGGATACTGACTTGGCGATATTAGAACAATCATTATCTAGAATTAAAAAAAGATTAGGCGGATTAGTATATAGTAAAGCCGAGTATAGTTTACGTGAGGGAGACATAGCTACTTGTTTTTCTTATGCTTTAGAATACTATGATAATACATATACTTTTGGAATATTAAGAAGAGATCAATCCCTTATTCATAGAATTTCATTATCTGCTATTGATCACAAAGAAAATGCTCAGATAATTGTAGATTATGCAAAAAAACATCAACTTATAAAAAAAAGCCTCTAAAGATTAATTTAGAGGCTTCATAATAATATATTATCAACAGCAATTAGGTGCCTTCTTGATAATTGCTTGCATATTCAGTTTGCTCACTAGTTAATTTGTCAATCGTTAAGCCCATAGTACTAAGTTTTAATTCAGCTATAAACTCATCTTGTGAAACAGGTATATCAATAACCTCAACAGGTAATTTTTGACCAGCACGATGACTTTCTACTAATTTAACATGACATAAGAACTGATTTGCAAAAGACATATCCATAACTTCCGAAGGATGTCCTTCGGCTGCTGCTAGATTAACCAAACGGCCTTCTGCTAATACAAAAATACGACGTCCATCTGCTAAAGTATATTCTTGACAATTTTGACGTATTGTACGATTTTTAACAGAGATTTCTTCCAATTCTTTAATATTGATTTCGCAATCATAATGTCCGGTATTACAAACAATTGCACCATCTTTCATAGATTCAAAATGTTGCTTACGTATAATATCTTTCATACCAGTGGCAGTACAGAAAATATCTCCAATTTTTGCTGCTGCGTCCATAGAAAGGACTTCATATCCTTCTAAAACACCTTTAATTGCAGCTGTTGCTTTCACTTCTGTAATGATAACATTAGAACCCATTCCGGCTGCTCTTTTTGCTACGCCAGATCCACAATGGCCATGCCCAGCAACAACAAAATTCTTTCCAGCAAGCATAACACTAGTAGAGCGAAGAATTCCATCTAGAGTGGATTGTCCTGTTCCATACACATTATCAAAATCCCATTTAGTTTCTGCATCATTCACAGCAAAAACAGGATAGAATAGTTTTCCATCTGCAGAACGGGCGCGTAAACGATGAACTCCAGTAGTTGTTTCTTCTGTGCCACCGATGACATCATTTTTAGCATATTCAATATGATGTTCATGAACTGTATTTATTAAATCACATCCATCATCTAATGTTAAATGTGGGCGATTATCAATAGTTCTATCGATACACCAATAGAAATCTTCGTGATTGCCGTGCCAAGCATAAATTGATATATCATTTGCAGCTAAAGCAGCGGCAACTGGATCACTTGTTGACAAAGGGTTACAACCAGACCAAAAAACTTCAGCACCTGCTGCTTTAAATGTTTCTATCAAAACAGCAGTTTCTTTTGTTACATGTAAGCAACCAGCTAAACGATAGCCTGCAAAAGGCTTTGTTTTGCTATATTTTTCACGCAAGTATGTCATAACGGGCATATTAGCTTCTGCCCAATCAATTAATTTTCTACCTTCTTCGGCTTGATTAATATCGCGAACGCAATATTTGCCTATTTCTTCACTAAAAGAACCTTGCTCTTTTCTGGAAGGTAATTGAGTTCCTGTAGAACCTTTATCAGAATGTGTTTCAGCAGACATGTGTTTACTGATCTAAGTAGTGGATAATAATTTTATTTATTAGTATTAGGATATAGTTGAAAAAACATCAACCAAATCTAATTGCTCCCAAGGGAATTGTGTTCGTCCAAAGTGGCCATAAGCAGCAGTCTCTTGATAAATTGGCCTTCTTAAGTCAAGACGATTTATGATACCTAAAGGAGTCATATCAACATTATTCATAATGAATTCACTTATAACATTTCCAGGAACAGAACTGGTTCCATGTGTATCAACATATAATGATACTGGATTAGCTACGCCGATAGCATAAGAAACTTGTATTGTACATTCTTTAGCAAGGCCAGCAGCGACAATATTTTTTGCTAGATGTCGGGCAGCATAGGCGGCAGATCTATCAACTTTTGTGGGATCTTTTCCAGAAAAGGCTCCACCACCATGTGGTGCTTTTCCGCCATAGGTATCAACGATAATTTTACGTCCAGTTAAACCCGTATCGCCATGTGGTCCACCAATCTCAAAATTACCGGTAGGATTTATATGAAACTTTGTTTGGGAATCTATTAAATGAGAAGGAATAACTTGTTTAATAATATGTTCCATTACATCATTATGAATAATAGATTGACTATTAATTGGGTCATGTTGTGTAGATACTACTATTGCATCAACTCTTGTAATTTCACCAGAATCGCTATATGCTACGGTTACCTGTGCTTTTGCATCAGGCCTTAGATATGGCATTAAAGAGGAATATTGTTTACGGATATCTGCTAATTTTTTTACTAAAGCATGAGAATACATTAAAGCTGCTGGCATTAATTCTTTGGTTTCTGTACAAGCATATCCAAACATCATACCTTGATCGCCTGCCCCACCGGTATTAACGCCCATAGCAATATCTGGAGATTGACGATTTATCACATTTAATACAGCACAAGAATCAGCATCAAATCGATATTCAGCTTTTGTATAGCCAATATTTCTAATTACTTCCCTTACAATATCTGGAAGATCAATATATGTTTCGGTTGTAATTTCTCCACCAACCATAATTAAACCGGTAGAAGCAAAGCACTCACAAGCAACTCGACTTGTGGGATCTTCTTTTAAGACAGCATCCAAAACAGCATCCGAAACTTGATCACAAATCTTATCGGGATGTCCTTCAGATACGGATTCAGACGTAAATAAATATGACATAAAATATCTAGTAAAAATAAAAAATGATGTTTAAGGTATTAACTACGGTCAATTTCACTTGAATCACCAACATTTAATCGCGAAAACTTACCTTTCACAATCGCATTATTACCTATGATAGACTGCTCTAATGTAGAGGCAGTAACTGTAGCGCCATCACTAATGATTGAGTCTCTGACAACGCTATCAATAACAGTAGCACCTGATGCAACAGTAGTATAAGGCCCAATTACAGAACGCTCAATAATTGCATTTTCAGCTACGAAAGCAGGTGGAATAATGACTACTCCTTCAGGAGTTTTATATGTTGATTTTCCATCTAATAAATATCGATTTGTAGAAAGTAATGTTTCTGGTTTCCCACAATCATACCAACCTTCTACTGGAAATGTTGTAAACTTTTCACCTTTATCTATCATCATTTGCAAGGCATCTGTTAATTGATATTCATCACGAGTACGAATATTATTATCAATTAATGTTTGCAAAGAATCAACTAATAATGTTGGATTATTAATAAAGTATAAACCTACCAATGCTAAATTTGTTGTTGGATTTTCTGGTTTTTCAATTAACCTAGAAATAAATCCTTTCTCTAATTCAACTACTCCAAATCGTCTTGGATCATCTACAGATTTAACACCTAATGTACTAAATCTAGAATTTGTTGCAAGGCTTAAATCAACATCAAAGATTGTATCACCAAGAATAATCAGTAAAGGTTCATTGTCTGTGATATGTTCTCTTGCTATCCAGATGGAATGTCCTAAACCAAGCCTTTCTTCTTGATAGATAAATGTTACATTCATGGAATAATTTCGGCGAACATAGTCTTCTACCAAATCACCCATATAGCCAACAATTATTGTTGCTTCATCAATATTATGTTGCTGTAAAGCATCAAGGATATGACCCAGAATTGGTTTTCCAGCAACATTTAACAATACTTTAGGCAAAGTATATGTATGAGGTCTTAATCTGGTGCCTACACCAGCAACTGGAATAATTGCCTTCATAAGTTTATGAATCCTATGTACATGCTAAACACAAATATTATCATTTAACTAATTAATCCGCGGCCACTTTTAGACAATTTGTTTTCCGCAATTAACTCTACTAAAACAGCATCTAATACACCATTAATAAAAACATTGCTTTTATCTGTAGAATATCTTTTAGCTAATTCAATAATTTCATTAATTGTCACTTTTGTTGGTATTGTCTCAAAATGAATAAGTTCAGCTGTTGCCATTCTTAAGAGAACTCTATCCATTAATGCTATTCTTTCTAATTCCCAATTTTGAGCAAATCTTTCTAATAATCCATCAGTAAATTCTGTTTCTGCAAGTGTATACTGTGTTAATTCTTTGATGAAATCTAATTCGCTCTCTTCCCAATGAATTCTCGTATCTGATTCTAATTCATTGATCTCTTCGGTGGTTAACAGCTTTTGGGGTTCTGCTTCATGTTCCAGAAAACTAAAATTCCTAAAAACTATATGTGGAAATATCTCCTCCCATGAAATATCAGAAGAAGAACATGAAACAAGCAATTGCATCACTTTTTCGCGAGCCATTCTGCGTGTTCCATTGATTTGCCTAAATTGGCTAATAGGAAATTCAGATACCACTTTATACTTGTTTTAATGAATTAATAATTAACTATATATCAACGATTTATGATTGTTTGACCATTGAATGTTCTATGAACATGTGCAACACTTGCTATTCTTTGTTCAGCAAGTGCATTTGATGCTTGAATCGTTAAAATATTTTGTGCTTCGCTTAAAGAAAATATAGTTAGCAATGTATCATATATTCCTTCTGCTTTGCGTAATACGGATTCTTTATTATATCCATCAACTTCAGAGGCAACATTCATCAAACCACCAGCATTAATAACATAATCTGGAGCATATAATATACCTCTTGCTTTCAACATTTCGCCATGCTTTAATTCATCTTCTAATTGATTATTTGCCCCACCAGCAATTATCGAGCATTTAAGCTCAGAAATTGATGTGTCATTTAATATTGCTCCTAATGCATTGGGAGATACAATATCACAATCAATTGATAAAATTGATTCTGGAGAAACAAAATGCGACCCAGTATCTGCTGCTAATTTCTTGGCTTTATCTTCGTAAATATCTGTTACATACACTATTGCGCCATCTTTGGTTAAATGTTGTACAACATATGATGCAACATTTCCCGCACCTTGAACAGCCACTTTTAGTCCAGAAATAGAATCTTTACCTAATTGTTTTTTCGCACAAGCTTTAATACCACAATACACACCATATGCTGTAAAAGGAGATGGATCGCCACTTCCGCCAATACCACCAACTCCAGTTACATATTCAGTTTCAGTATGTATCCAATCCATATCTCTAACATTTGTATTTACATCTTCTGCGGTAATATATCTACCACCTAAAGATTCAACAGCACGTCCATATGCTCTAAAAAGGCCTTCGGTTTTCTGCGTTTTGGCATCACCAATAATAACAGCCTTACCTCCACCAAGATTTAAACCTGCTACTGCGGCTTTATATGTCATACCTTTAGATAATCGAAGTACATCGGTGATAGCTTCTTGATCATTTGTATAATTCCACATACGGGTTCCACCTAATGCAGGCCCTAATACCGTAGAATGTACACCTATTATAGCTCTTAGGCCAGTTTTCGGATCAGAATAAAAAAGAACTTCTTCGTGTCCAAACTGGGCAAGTGATTCAAACAATTGCATAATTAACTCTTTGTATCATGGTTGATATGATCATTTTATATAATTATTCTTAAGCAAAGAATGCAAAAATAGAAAAACGAGACGAATAAGAATGCTATTAGATCAAATTTCAATGCATTTATATGAATATATAAGTTTAATAAAGATCTTTGTTGAATAACATTGTATGAGTTATTAACTTACTAATAAATTTATCTAAGCTGTTCAGGAAATATATATGAATAAGATATTCCAATGGGTGATGTTGTTAGGGCTTGCATATACTATTATGGGCTGTGAAGGCACAACATATCCTTCTATTAATATGCCTTCAAAACCAAGTAATTTAATGGCAACTTCTATTAATCAGAATTCTGTAAGAATCAAGTGGACACCCCCAAAAAGTACTGTAATTGGTTATACAATTTCTTTATTAGATCCAATGCTTAGCATTATTAGAACAGAACAGATTGGAACTGACTCGGTATTTCAGTTTAATGATTTAAACGAGGGTATTGTTTTTACATTTAGAGTTCAATCAAGATCGGCAGACACTGTAAGTAATCCAATTGACATTAAATGGGCTGCAGCTAGAAGAGTTGAAGGGACATTATATTTTAATGAATCACTTAGTTGTGGATATAACTTTCTAAATGGCTCTGCTTTATCGATACAAAATGCATCCCAGTGGGATATTTGTGTAGTCGCAGATTCTTCTGTTAATCCAATTTCTTATTCTCTATCAACCCCAAGAGCGAGTTCTTTTGTAGATAATGATGGAACAATTATTAGGGGCATCCAAGCGGGTATCTCGGCCAGAAAAACATATATTTTTAACTTTGGCATTAATCCTTTTGTATATCAAAATATTGATAGTTTAAGTCAGATTTTTGATACTTCTCCAATTGGTACTGCATTAAATCCTTTGGAAAACATAGCTTCTGATATTCAAGAAAAAGACAAAGGATTTATCTTATTATTAAAAACTGCTTCTAGAAACTATGTTAAGATGTTTGTAAAAGAAAAGAATGGATCGGTTATTCAAAAAGATAATAAAGGGGTATTTATTCAATTTGAAGCGTCGGTTCAAAGCGTTCCGGATATTGCTTTTGCCAAAAGAAATTAATGTTTTACTAATCTTGCGGCAAATGCTCCGTCTGTAGCACAAGTTCCAGGTATTGTTTTCATATACCCATCAAAACAAATCTCTGATGGTAAATACTTATGTGCTTCATCAAGATAGAATTCAGGATGCTGTTCAAGAAACCATTCGATATTCTCTTGATTTTCTTTTGGTTCTATAGTACAAGTAGAGTATACTAATACTCCTCCAGGCTTAACAAGAGATGCTGCATGATTCAATATTTCTCTTTGCAAGGGAATTAATTTAGCGATATCAGCCTGATCTCTTTTCCATTTGATATCAGGTTTTTTGGACAATGTACCAAAACCTGAACAAGGAACATCTGCCATTACAATATCAACTTGTTCATGTTCAAAACTTGTTGCATCAGCAATAATTGGTTGTATAATATCTATGCCCAATCTTTGGGCCCCCTCAGAGAGAAAACGCATTTTTGCTTCATACTTATCTAAAGCAAGTACTGTTCCTTTATTATTCATTTGTTCAGCAACATAAAAGGATTTACCTCCAGGTGCAGCGCAAAGATCTATAACTGTCATACCAGGTTGTGCATGTGTTAACAGTGCTGCCATAGAAGCACTTGAATCCTGTACAGTAACTAATCCTTCCTTAAAAATATCACTTGATGATATATCTCTTAAAGAACTTACAAAAATCGAGTTTTTATGTAATTCTGATAATGTAAAGGATATAGAATGTTCTTCTAACCAATCACTAATGGTGGCTACTGAGGATTTTAATGTATTTACTCTTAATGTTAATATTGGGCGTGCAATATTAGCTTGTAAAAAAAGTTCTAATTGTTCTTCAGTCATTATATCCATCCAATGTTTAACCAACCATTTGGGATGAGAATATATAACTGAGTAATACCATATTTTATCTTCTTCAGGATTTGGATATCTAATATTATCTAAGTTTCTGGTAATATTTCTTAAAACGCCATTAACTATTCCAGCAGATTTATCACCTTTTATTCTTTTGATGATTTCTACGCTTTCATTAATTGCAGCTGCATGTGGAATTTTATTAAGAAACATAATTTGATACAGTGCTATTCTCATGGCATTTTTAATTGGGGTTAAGCATTTATCAAATTCTCCATGATAAAAACCAGTTAAAACCCAATCTAATTTCCCCATCCATCGTATAGTACCATTTACTAATTCTGTCAGAAGTGCTTTGTCTTGTACACATAATTCTCCAACTCTTAATTCATATTCTAATAATTTGTCAAGATATGAATCACTTCTTTCAAAACGACTTAATATTCTGATTGCTGCTCCTCTGGCACCTTTATAGAGAAATGATTCATCAGGTATTTTCATACCTTTTGATGTATGGAGTATTTCAGAAGTATTCATAAAAAGAAAAAGTAAGCATTAAAAAAAACATAATCAAAAATACCAACATGATAAATAGAAATCTAAGTTCCATAAAAATTATTTGCCGACACATCCGTTAAATTAAAACCTTTGCTTAACAAGTATTAAAGCTGTAAATTTTACACTTCAGGTTACACTCACATTTTCATTTAATCTTCATCGCCTACAACTTTACATGAATCAATTACATTATTTTCTGATTATTCCTTTATTCATTCTGAGCTTGCATTCTGTTCAAGGACAATCTACTGTATCAGACCCAAGAAGCCCTTCCTTTTGGTCTAAGCCTGAACAGATAGGTGGATGGATTGGCTTTGGTTCTGCAATGCAAAATAATTCTCTAATCACTGATGCCTGTAATTGCAGTTTTGAAGGAGGCAGAGGGCTAACTTTTTCACTAGGCCTTAGTTATGAAAATGAATTAACTTCAAAAGTGGTATGGGGTGCTGGACTAGATTATAGATATATTGGAATGGATGCAAGATATCAAGAAACAGAGCAGATGACGATTGAAAAAACTGCTGCAGGAACTAAAGCTAACATTATGGTTCCATTTAGACATAATGCCGAATTTACTACATCTTATATTGGTATTACGCCGTATATAAAATATTTTGTTGGGACTAGGTTTTTCGGAAGAGTTGGAATAAATGCAGGTTTGCTCATTACACCAACATTAACTCACACAAAACAATTATTAATTAGAAGTACTATTTTATCTTCTGGTGAAACTGTAATAATTAGCTTAGATCCATCTACCGACCCACGAATTGTGTCCGAAGAATTAGCTATTATTCAAGATGGGCCATTAGCTCAGGCTAATTCAATTTATATTGGCCTACAATCAGGCTTAGGTGCTGAATTTCGTGTTGGAAATAGAGCAATAATTGGCCCAACAGTACTGTATACAATTCCATTTACAGGCATGTCATCTTATCCTAATAGTAATTTTACTATAGCTAATCTTCAGGTTTTGGCAGAACTCAGAATTGCATTAGACTAGAGTATCTTAATCATCTATAGATAGTACTGCAAGAAATGCTTCTTGAGGTACTTCAACTCTGCCAATTTGTTTCATTCGTTTTTTTCCTTCCTTCTGTTTCTCAATGAGTTTTCTTTTACGAGAAATATCTCCACCATAACATTTAGCAAGAACATTTTTTCTCATTGCACTTATAGTATCTCTTGCTACTATTTTAGCTCCAATTGCTGCTTGAATAGCAACTTCAAACATTTGTCTAGGAATCAATTCTCTTAATTTAGAGCATAATTTCCTTCCCCATTCATATGATTTTGAGCGATGAACTATACTAGAAAGTGCATCTACTGGATCTCCATTTAATAAGATATCTAATCGTACTAAATCACCAACTCTATAATCGGCATAATCATAATCTAAAGAAGCATATCCCTTAGTTGAGGATTTCAATTTATCATAAAAATCAAAAATTACTTCTCCCAAAGGCAATTCAAAACTCAAATCAACCCTTGTTTGCGATAAATAATGCTGTCCTAATAATGTCCCTCTTCTTTCCATACACAATTTCATAATAGCACCTACATAATCAGTAGGAGAAATGATTTGAGCTTTTATGAATGGTTCATGAATTTCTTTGATATTTCCAACAGGTGGCATTTGGGCTGGATTATCTACCCATAATTCTTCACCATTTGTTTTCAGAACTTTATATCGTACATTGGGAACTGTTGTCACAATTACTTGATTAAATTCTCTTTCTAAGCGTTCTTGCACTATTTCCATATGGAGCAAACCAAGAAATCCGCATCTAAATCCAAAACCTAAAGCAATAGAAGATTCAGGTTCATAAATAATGGCAGCATCATTAAGTGATAATTTGCCTAAAGCTTCACGCAGGGCTTCAAATCCATCATTGTCTACCGGGTAAATTCCACTAAAAACCATTGGCTTTACCTCTCTAAACCCATCAATCATCTTTTCGCAGGGATTATTGAGCAAAGTAACGGTATCACCAACTTTTGTGTCTTGAAGTTGTCTTATACTTGCATTTATATAACCCACATCACCTGCAGAGAGAACTCCAGTTCTATGACGTTTCATATATAAAACGCCTGCTTCATCTACCTCGTATACTTGATTTGTAGCCATAAATAGCACATTGTCTTTTTCTCTTAAAGTACCATCAAAAACTCTTAAGTAAACAATTACACCACGATATGCATCAAAAACTGAATCATAAATGAGTGCTCTTAAGGGCTTATTTGGGTCTCCTTTTGGGGCTGGAATTCTTTCTATAACTGCTTCAAGTACATCTTCTATTCCAATACCTGCTTTTGCAGAAGTTAAAACTATGTCTGATTCTTTACATCCGATTAAATCAATGATCTGCTGTTTAACGGATTCCAATGTGGTAGCAGCGCTTGGCAAATCGATTTTATTAATAACGGGAATAATTTCTAATCCGGCTTCTATTGCAAGATATAGATTACTAATTGTTTGTGCTTCAACTCCTTGAGTTGCATCTACAACTAATAATGCACCTTCGCAAGCTGATAAAGATCTAGAAACTTCATAAGAAAAATCTACATGTCCTGGTGTATCAATCAAATTCAACGTATATGATTTACCATCATTAGCAACATATTGCATTTGAATAGCATGTAGCTTAATGGTAATTCCCCTTTCTTGTTCTAAAGGATTATCATCCAATATTTGATTCATTACCATTTCTCTGCTGGAAACCCTTCCTGTTTTTTCCAGAAGCCTATCTGCTAGAGTAGATTTTCCATGATCTATATGAGCTATAATACAGAAATTTCGATATTGTTCCATTGTAGGATTTTTTACCATTTAATAATGAAAATGTTGATATCAATCAAGAAATAGATGTTTTACTTTTTATGTTTTGCGCTATTTTGAAGATTTTTTATCTCGGATAAATCATGTGCTAAGTCTACAATATTACGTAATGTTCCTTGCGACATAGTTAAATAAATCTCCTCAATTCTTGATTGTTCTTCTTTAGTATATCCAATACTTTGTTGACATATACTGTTTCTTAATGTATGCACGGATTCCATGAACTGTTTTTCTAATAGGTCATATCCTTCATCACTTTGATTTCTTTTCTTTAATGCTGAATATGTATTCCAAACAATCTTTCCAGTAAAAATAAGATCGTTAATTTGATCGGAATTATTATGAAGAGCAGCATAATCAAAAATCAATCCAATATCTGTCCTTTTTCTAAGGCCTATTCCTGCAGATTCTACATGCGATAGAAATACTTCGATATCAGGGGATAATTGTTTCATGCAAAATATTAATATTGAATTGCAGTAATAAATGATCTAAATAACTTGTCAGAAACTTCTTCTGAAGGTGCAGTTTTTCCAGTTACTGGTACAGGCACTAAAGAAATCTCATAGATATTACCTAAAGATGATAAACAGACGACAGATCTGGTTTTATGCGTTTGCTGTGAACCTATAAATTCAAAATATCCAAACTTTTTTGGCCCAAGAATCAATTCATAGCCTTTACCTAACTGCCTAACTTTTCCACTAGATTTAGCAATATGTTTTGCTATACCTATTCTAATCAATTCTTTATTATCAAATGGTAATGTTTCTTTTTTTTCTGAAAATGGAATTTTAGTGAATACTAAACTGGAGTTATATTCCGGATTAACTGCAATTGCAAAGATATCAGATAATTGCAAAGACGTTTTTTCTATGAATGTCCAATTTTTTGGTAATAAAGCCAAAAAGTCGCCATCAACAGATGTAACAACAATATCAGATAATTCAAGTTCAGTTTTAGGACTTAAAGCCACCGAAGGTGCAAAATCATCTTCACGAACAAAAAGGCATCCAATTCCATATAATGACATTGTTATATAAAGACAGCCAAATACACATCTAATATATAATCTCGATAGCATCAGTTCTGATGTCCTTTTTCAGGATATGGTGGCAATGGCATAGACCCAGGAATGCCCATAACTGGAAAATCTTTTCTTAATGGATATAATGGTTCTCCGGTTGCTGGATCTGCAAAATCTTCTGGCATATAAAATCTTCTTAAGTCTGGATGTCCTTCGAATATAACTCCATACATATCATATGCTTCGCGTTCATACCAATTGGCAGATTCCCATATCTCTGTTAATGATGGACAGATTGGACTTCTTTCTTGTATAATTGTTTTTATGCGAACCCTAGCATTCAAAGGTAATGATCTTAGAAAATAAATTGCTTCAAATCTATCTTTTCTGGTAGCTCTATCTGTAACCGTTACGTCTACAAGCATAGAAAATTGAGTATGCTCATCATCTCTCAAATTAAGGCATACAGCCAATAGATCTTCTACAGGAACAAGGATAGTAATCTGTGATTGATGTTCATGCAAGGTAGCAACTGGGCTAATTGCTTGAACTATTCCAAGTATGGTTTCTTTGGATACAGGCATATATAATCCTGAAATAAAAATTGAAATTGAATAATTCTATGTATCAAATGTATCGTGTAATTCTTTTTTCTTCTTGTGGGGATATGTTGAAAAAACTATATCCCAAAGTGGACTTGAAACACCATAATAATTACTATCATCCAAAAAATGATGTTTAAGATGATATTGCTGAATAAATCTTCCTATCTTACTTTTCATTTGCATATGATGAGCGGCATAATGTATTCCATCATAGCACACATAACCAAAAAGGAAACCTGCAAAGAGAGAAAATCCAATATATCCCAAAAATAAAAATGTTGGAATAAACAATATTGTAGCTAATGGTAAACTTAATAGTAAAGGCATTACCAGTCTAGTACTATCGCGTGGATAATCATGATGGATACCATGAGACATAAAATGCAGTTTTTTTCCCCATTCAGTTTTAGGTTTATAATGGAATATATATCTGTGAAGAACATATTCAAATAATGTCCAAATCACTAAACCAAGTATAGGAAAAAGAACTTGTTGTGATAATACAAGATATTGCAAAGCACTTATGTGTAATATCAATACTAAAGGGATATACACTATAAATGGAGTAATTGGATGAATATGTGTACAATATTCCAGTATTGGATTATCGAACAGGCGCAGGGTTTCGTCCTTATTAGATACGAATTTCACACCCATATTATAAAAACCTTTACAGAGTACAGAGAAAGTGTATAAATAGTACTAAACATATTTTTATTGAAAACAAATATCTAAAAGTGCTAGTGAATAATATTTGCAAAAATACAGTTTAATAGCCAAAAGAACGCAAATAAGTAGTTTTTGATCGCCAATCTTCTCTAACCTTAACAAATAATTCTAAAAAAACTGGGAATTCAAGGTGCTCTTCTACTTTATCTCTTGATAATAACCCAATTTGTTTGATTTTAGATCCTTTCTCACCAATAAGAATTGCCTTTTGTGATTCTTTTTCAATGATGATATCTGCGGCTATATACCATTTGCCCTTTTCTCTTTCTTTGAATTCTGAAATTGTAACTTCAGTAGAATAAGGAATTTCTTCTTTGAATAATTCAAAAACGGTTTCTCTTATCAATTCAGAAACAAAAAATCTTTGTGGCATTGTACTTAAAATTTCAGGATCATGAAAGAATTCTCCCTCTGGAAGTAATGATTCTAGAATATTAACCAGTGTATCTGTATTATCTTTTTGTAAGGCAGAAATTGGAATAAATTCTGTGAATACTCCTAATTCTTCAAGTGCAGAGATAAAAGGTAATGCTTGGGTTTTATCAGACAATGCATCCATTTTATTTAAGATAGCGATGCAGGGTTTTTTTAATGTTTTTAGTGCTTCTATAAAAGGAGGTGTTAACACCCTTGTAGCAGTTTCTGGCCTGGTAACGTCTGCTATTACTATAATAATGTCAGCACCACTTAAGGACTCCTCTACAAAATTCATCATGGACTTATGTAATTCATACCGTGGTTTAAGGACGCCAGGTGTATCAATAAATACCATTTGAGTTTCTTTTTGTGTATATATACCTAATACATTACGCCTAGTTGTTTGTGGCTTAGGTGTTACAATAGAAAGTTTTGAGCCAATGATAGCATTCATTAGCGTTGATTTACCAACATTTGGCTTACCAATTATTGCGATATAGCCTGATTTAGGCATAAAAAGATCTCCATATATTCATATTATTGCTGTTTAGCCCAAGTACATAATCCAATATCGGCATTATCTGTCAATAAAGTATGTGTAGGTAATACTCGAACTGTACAACCTTGTTGTCCACCAAATTCACTCAAAAATTGTCCTTCAAACCATGCTTTTCCATCTGTATACCCTTGAAAAGTCAATCTTTGTTTTGACACATGTTGCAGATCGCCTTGTGCATTTATTTTTCCATACACTGCTTCTACTAAAAAATCTTTTTCAGATAGATTGCCGGTATACACTTCTGCATATACTGTAATGTGTTTTCCTATTTCAGCATGCGAAATACCCTGAATTGAGATTGTTCCAAATGAAACAATTTCCCAATTATGATAGATATGTTTTTTCCAGTTTCTTAATTCTTTTGCACCTTGTAAATTATTTTTTTGCAAAACAGAATATCTCTGTAATGCAGGTAAATAAAATTTTCTAGTATAATCTCTAACCATTCTGGCAGTAGAAAATTCAGGTGCAATCGTCATAATAGAAGATTTCATCTTCTCTACCCATTGTTCTGGGATACCTTGCTTATTTCTGTTGTAGAAAGTAGGAATGATCTCTTGTTCTAAGATCTCATAAAGTGATAAAGATTCTGCTCTGTCTTGATCTTCTGTTGATGCATATTGCTCTGTAGATCCGATTGAAAATCCATTATCGCCATTATATGATTCATCCCACCATCCATCCATAATACTGCAGTGTAAACATCCATTCATTGCAGCTTTCATTCCACTGGTTCCACTGGCTTCATGTGGACGTCTTGGTGTATTTAGCCAAATATCACATCCTTTTACCATTGCTGAAGCAATAGCCATGCTATAATCCTCTAGAAATATTATATGATCTTCTAATCCATGCTCTTTAATTGCATGGATTATAGACTGTATGATTTCTTTACCAGCATTATCATGTGGATGCGCCTTTCCTGCAAGGATTATTTGAACAGGCAGATCAGGATTAGTTAACATTTTTTTAAGTCTGCCCATATCTCTGAACAATAAATTTGCTCTTTTGTATGTAGCAAATCTGCGAGCAAATCCAATTGTTAAAGCTTGTGGATTAAGGAATCGATTTATATAAGCTTTTTGTCTATTAGAAAGAATTGTACCTTTCCTATTTTGCAAATAGGTTCTTGCAAAGTCTACTAATTCTGATTTATAAAATTCATGCACTTTCCATAATCGATCTGAAGGAATATCCCCTATTGATTTCCACATTTCTTTATTATGTGTTTCTTTTCGCCACATTGATCCAAGATATGTATCAAATAACTCTGCAAGTTTGCCGGCCACCCAAGTAGATGTATGAATTCCATTGGTTATATGATGAATAGGTATTTCTTCTTCGAGAAAATCTTGCCATAATGGTTGCCACATTGATCGTGCAACTTTACCATGTAATGCACTTACACCATTTCTATATGATGACATTCTTAAGGCGAGTACTGTCATTGAGAATAATTCTGGATCATTTGAATTTACTTGTCCTAATTGCAAAAATTCTTCTCTACTAATCCCTAATTTCAGCCAATACGCAGAAAAATATGTATCTATTAATGATACAGGGAATACTTCATTTCCTGCTGGCACTGGCGTATGGGTAGTAAAAATCATTCCAGCATGCGCTAATTCCATTGCTGTATAGAAATCAGTTTGAAAATCATGCATGATATTATGGGCTCTTTCTAAAGTAGCAAATGCTGCATGACCTTCATTAATATGGATTATGCTTGGATGTATTCCTAATAATCGTAATGCTTTAATGCCACCTATTCCTAATACAATTTCTTGCTGAATCCTTGTTTCTGTATTTCCTCCATATAGTTGATCAGTGATATCTCTATATTCAGGAATTTCAGCATTTTCGATAATATTTGTATCTAATAAATACAATGCGGTTTTACCTATCATTGCACGCCAGATATGTGCATATACAGGTGAATTAGGCATTGCAATTTCTACTACATATGGTATTGCCTCAGAACTTTTCAGTAATTCTAATGGCATAGAATAAAAATCATTTTCAAAAAAACTTTCTGTTTGCCAGCCACTAGACGAAATATGTTGTCTGAAATAACCCATTTGATATAATAATCCAACAGCTACTAAAGGCAATCCTAAATCACTTGCTGATTTAAGATGATCTCCTGCTAAGATTCCTAATCCACCGGAATAATTGGGAAAGCTTTCATTTATTCCAAATTCCAATGAGAAGTAAGCAATCTTTCCATGCTGTGCTGAAGAAACCGACTCCTGAAACCATGAAGTACTATTGATATACGATATAAAAGACGCATGCACAGATTGTAATTTTTCAATAAATCCTTTATCATTTTCCAGATATTCTAATCTAGATATTGGAATGTGATTGAGTAATGCGACTGGATTTCTATGTAATTCTAACCATAAATTACTATCTATAGCACCAAATAGAGATGCAGCTTCATCATTCCAGCACCACCAAAAATTATAGGCTAATTCTTTCAATGCTATAAGTGATGATGGTAAAGAAGCCGATACTGTATATATTGATAATGGTTTCATGATTGATATGGTATAAGAAAATGAATGCCTGCATCCGTTAAAAACAGGTGCAGGCTTTCTGATATTCTAAGATGATAACTATTTTTTTACAGGTTTGGTTGAGATAGACTGAATAATCACTGGATCTTTTGGAGTACTTCCATTTAAAGGAACTGCTGCAATTTTATCGACGATATCCATTCCTACCATTACTTTTCCAAACATTGTATAGCTTTTTGGCAAGCCTAAGTCTCCAAGGCATATAAAAAACTGACTTGTATTTGTATGTTGACCTCTATTAGCCATTGCTAATACTCCACGTGCATATCCAATTTTCCAACTTGCGGTTGTTTGTATTAATTCATCTTCAAATTCACCGCCATAAATACTTTCTCCACCAGTTCCCCATTGTGATTTTAGGGATTCATCCTTAGTTTTTGGATCACCTGCTTGAATAACAAAACCTGGAACAACTCGGTGGAACAATACTCCATTATACACATCTTTTTCTGCCAAACCGATAAAGTTAGCTACTGTTTTGGGGGCATCATTGCCATAAAGCCCAATAACGATATTTCCGTAATTGGTTTTCATAGTAACTGTATTTGTTACTGTAGGTTCAGGATTTGTAAGCACGATTTGTTGAGCTCCTGCAAAAGGTATAAAAAATATAGACAAAACAAACATTGTAAACATATGTAAAAGTGCATATGATTTTTTCATAACTTCTCCTTAAATATCTTTATATGAATCGAAACTATTTTATTTTTTAACTATTTTCATTGTTATTTTTTTTAATGGTCTCTCGGTGGCTTTATCTCTTGGAGATTCAGCAATTTTATCAACTATTTCCATTCCTTGTAGTACTTTTCCATAAGCGGTATATTCTCCATCTAAAAATTCTGAATCTTTTACACATATAAAAAACTGAGAATCTGCACTATTGATATTTTCACCTCGTGCAGCAGATACTATTCCACGTTTATGAGATATACTATTAAATTCAGCCGGAATTTTCTTTTGAGATTCATCTCCAAAACCCCAAGTAGAGGGATCTTTTGTCGGGTTTTTGCTATTGGGATCTCCACCTTGAATCATAAAATCGGGGTCTATTCTATGAAATGCAGTCCCATCATAAAAACCAACTTTAACTAAACTATCAAAATTCACACAGTGATTCTGAGCAGTTTCAGGAAACAATTCAATTGTAATATCACCTAAAATGACATCCAGTTCTTGAACAGTAATTGTATATACTGGGTGATTATTGTTTTTATCTTGAGCAAGAACTGCTATAGAAGTAATGCCACAAAGAAGAAAGTTTAATAGTATGATTTTCATGTATATACTCTATGATATTCTATTGTTTTATTTGACGCAAAGATAAGAGTTTTCGTCTGTTGGATGACTGAAATACATTTGCTCCACAATAAAAAAACCGCTGCTAGAGCGGCTATTTTTCTATATTTTTTAATGGGTGATAAGTCCAAGTTCAAGACCTACTATTTTAAATATCTCTAAAATCTTATCTAAATGTTCTTTTTTATGAGAAGCCATGTAGCTTGTGCGCATCATACTCATATTTGGTGGCACTCCAGGTGGAACAAAGGCATTTACAAATACACCTTTATCATATAATTTTCTCCAAAAAACTAATGCTATATCTACATCACCAACAATAACTGGTACAATGCCAGTTGGACTATTATATACATTAAATCCAAGATCTGCAAAGCCCTTACGCATATAATCTGCATTTGCAATTAACTTATCTACTAATTCTGGCTGCTCTTGTAAGATTTCTAATGCTGCTAAAGCAGCTGCACAAGAAGCTGGAGTTGGGCTTGCACTAAAAATAAGTGCTGGTGAATGATGTTTAAGAAAATTGATAACTCTTTCGGGGCCAGCTACAAATCCACCAAGTGATGCAAATGTTTTAGAGAAAGTGCCCATTGTCATATCTGTTCTTGAAGTTAAATCATACAGGCTAGCTGTTCCCCTACCACCTTTCCCAATTACTCCGGTAGCATGAGCATCATCTACTAATACTCTAGCACCATATTTTTCTGCCATTTCGATTATACCAGGTAAGTCCACTACTTCTCCAGAAACAGAAAATACGCCATCTGTTACTATTAATTTTCCTGCGCTATCTGGTATTCTTTTAAGTGTTTTTTCTAGATCTTCCATATCATTATGTTTATATCTAACAAATTCTGCAAATCCACCCTTGGCAAGCATAGCTCCATTGATGATACAAGCATGATTCTCTTTGTCAGAAATTACATAATCTCCTTTGGATACTAAACCACTTATCACACCTAAAGCTGTTTGATAGCCAGTACTAAATAATAGAACAGATTCATAGCCTAAATATTCTGCTAGCTTTTCTTCTAATTGAATATGTAAATCAATAGTTCCTGTTAAATATCGAGAGCCAGAACAACCTGTTCCATATTGATGTATTGCTTTAATAGCAGCTTCACGAACCCGTGGATGAGCTGTTAATCCAAGATAATTATTAGAGCCTGCCATAATAATTTTTCGGCCTTCCATAGAAACAACAGGTCCTTCATTTTCTTCTATTGTACGGAAATATGGATATAATCCCATTGCCTTTACTTCGTCAGCTCGGGTAAATGAATAACAACGTTCGAACAAATCCATATCATTGCCTTTTTATATCTAATATTATATTTATGTTAATTAATTGTCAAATTAATGAATTTTATATCAATGGATCAATTTTGATCAGTTATCGGGATCTATAATTATTGTTTTATTGGGAGAGTTCTTCCCAAAATCATCTATTGCTTTTACTGTGATTTTCATAGGCTTTGACGGATCTTTTGGCATAAATTTGAATTGCTGAACTCTTATTAGCTTTTTTTCATCTTGCTTTATATTGCCAAATAATTCTTGTGGCCCAATACAATTAGAATTAGAGCCATCTATAACCAATAATTTTGATCTATTTAATTTTCCATTATTAATTCCCATTGTTTTAATTTCAATCAAGGCATATCCATTAGCCTTAGATTCTTTGATGATTTCTGGGACTGGATATGGTACAATATTGATTGTAAACAGCTGGCCATAGGTTGCTCCATTATATTGTCTTTCAAATGTTAATGTTTGCCCTATATCAGACTGTTCGGGTGTGAAATCAAAATCACTTCCATTTGGACTAGATAAAAGTACTGAATTACCATTCTTTAATAATGACCTTACTTCTCGCATAAATGGCAAGCCGGATTTAAACTGATAGGTTAATCCGGGATACATATACAGAGGATATATTGGTTTTTTTGCTTCTTGTGAAGTAACAACAAATTCTGCTGATAATTCCTTATTATCAACTTTTCTTTGTGCTGTAACAATTACTTTCATTGAAGAATTCTTCGGGGCATATCCTTTAACAATTAATGCATCTATTTTTATTTCTGATATTTCTGCAGTTCCATCAGAAATTGTTCCTATTCTTATACTAGGTTTTTTTTCATAATCATTCAGATTAGTAATGCCAGTTATTACTATTTTATTTGACCACGGTTGGAATGACAAATTACTTAGTTTAGAATTTATCGGCAATAAAGAGAACTCTTGAACTGAGGATTGTCCTTTACGATTTTGATCTTCTGGATTTTGTATATTTTGTAATGGAGAAACAACTGTTACCTTGCTATAAGTAGTTTCAGCTGGCATTTGAACTATCTTTGTTTGTTCTTCATTTCCAAGGCCTTCAGCAAGAATAGAAATGCTAAATTTAGCTTCTGTTCTTAATACCGATCCCACGCCTTCAATAATTTTGTTCATAGTACTATTATCGCCAATATCAGGCCTTGCAAAGGCTCGAATTGTTACCAAGTAACTTCTAGAACTATTTGTAGTTTCAAATAATGATTCTGGGGGATGCCAATAGAAAAAAACTAATTTTTTTATTGAATCATATTGCAAACCAAATGTTTGGCCGATTGAATTATCTACTTTTATTACTTCATGTCTATCTTGGTCTTCTACCGAACATTCTAAAGAAACGTCCTTTACATTGCCCGTAATAAGTAATACATTAGAAGAATCGCATTCAATAATCTTCATACCTTTAGTATCTGTATACATTCTACAAAGCAAGGTATTTTTTTCTGGAAGTAAAGAGAAAGATTGTTGGAATACAGCAATGATCTGGTCTAAAGGACTATCACCCTTCTTTTCATTTTTTCCAGGCAATAGCATGATAAGTGCTGCCAAATAGAGCACAAAATATATTTCTGAAACCCTTCTGCGTTTATGTTCAGTTTTTTTTAACATAGCCAGAGGTTACGGTATCTGCAATAATTTTTTCAAGTTCCCTACGCACGGCAAATTCAATTTCTTCTCTTCTTAAGGCTTCAGTTGATATATTTAATTGAGATACAACATTAGAGAACAATCGTAATTGATGAGAAGTATCCTGCATTGATTGTAATAATTCTGAATTTGGAGATACTGCTTGAGATGCTATTAATACTGCATCTTTAGTTGTACTAATAAGAGCTTCTTGTCTGATTCCCATATCATGCAAAGCATCAGTAATTTGTTCTAATCGTACGGCAACAGAAGCATAATCTCTAGATATTTCGCCAACTTCTCTGATTAAATCTCTTAGTTCTCTACTTTGTTCTTTCTCTGCTTGTTCATCTACACTATCTTCGTCAATTGGAGAAAAATACATGATAAAGAACATAATACTTAAAAGAAAAGCTTCTAAACATATACTAGAAATTACTATCCAATCGGGTACAACATCGTAAATTCTTCTTAAGCCTATCGTTACTAGTAATATTGCAGCTCCGATGTATACAAATGAATTAATCGTTGAGAAAAAGAATCTATTAACGATTTCTTCAAGCCACAAAGAAGTACCTGAGATTGTTCCTAATACATGTAAAACTCTGATAGGTTCTTTACCGTATTTATGTAAATCTCTTTCCCTGATGCAAATACGCCATGTTAATGCAAGAATTTTTGCAGTTCCCATTTGTCTTTCAAAACGTAATTCTCGGAAAACATCCCTAAGAATTGAACGGCCTTCTAAAGAAGATAAAGTAGAGATTTCACGCATTTTTAACTCTGATTAAACGATACTATGTATATGTTTTATTCTCGAGGGAATGGTTTAAACCACTGTTCACCTGCACTAATAGAAAATCCAAATCGCAAGAACTGTTCTTCTACTATAGCAGATTTTCCTCTAATGCCTGCTTGTAATGCAAAATCTATCATAGCAGAACCTGCAATTGGTATATTCATGCCAATAGATCCAAAATACTCATCTATGTTTTGGCCACCATAAGAATAATACAATTCTTGATATCCTGCTCCAAAATTAAATTGTATACGCTCATCAAATGGAAGCCCTAATTGATATGATGGTAATCTGGCTATTCCTACTGAAAATTTCTTAGAAGATCTAAATGTAGATTTTCCTTGTGAATATGCAATCGTACTAAAGTCTTGCAATGAGCCATCAATTGCAAACATCCATCTATATACTTGATAACTTATTCCTAATCCATAATATGAAGGTAAATCTATAGTTCCTTTACCATTAAAAATTGTATCATAAGCTATTCCACCAGAATTCAGTGTGCTTTGTCTAAAATCAGATGTATAATTTAAAACTGAGTATAGTGCAGAACTAAATCCAATTGTAAGATTATCTTGTGGTTGCCATGCTAATCCAAATTTAATTCCTGATCCTGAGAATCTATCTGTTTTTTGATTTACTGATATAAATGGTTGTGAATACAATTCAGTTTGAACAACTTTATTGATTGTTCCAAATAATCCTAATCCAGCAATTCCTATAGAAAGTGAAGGTGTCGGTTTACATGAAGCTCCAAAAAAAGCTGCCGATAAACCTCCTTGACCATATGACAATGTATTTCCACTTAATTCAGTTAGGCCAGGAAAACTTGGTATAACAGGGACGCTCACAGAATATTGGACAATACTATAGGGGTGGATACCACCACTTATTGTTAATCCCATGGATGTATCAACTTGAAACGTTGCTGCCATTCCGTCTAATTTTCCAAAATTCTGAGCAGATGATAATGATAACTGATTAATTGCTGTTTGAGTAAATCGAAATCCAATTTGTAATCTTGTCAGTTTTGCAGCAGACCACATCGCTGGATTGGCAAGGTTTACAGCATGATATGAATGAACTGCTTGCTGAGTTCCTGCTAAGCCATCATAACCAGCACCTATTGATTGTCTTATATCACCAATTCCAAACATAGAATAATTAGACCCACCTTGTTGCGCGTAGAGATCTATATAGGAAGCAAAAACAATACAAATGAACGTGAGTATATTTTTCATAGTTGATTTATGTCTTCATCAATTGAAGTGTGAACTGTTTTAGCTGCATTTTGCACATCCATGCCAATGATGTCATATTCTTTAGACTCGCGTTTTATGATTCCCCATAAATGCTCTCTTCCTAAACCTGTTTCAACAGAATACGTAAGTACATCAACACAATATTCACAATATTGCACTAAATCTTTGATTTGATCCTTGCGCTCGTCTTCTGCTCCTGATTTAAGCTTATCACATTTTGTTAGTAGAATTGTATATTTAATATGATGATTTTCAAGCCATTCGATTAAACCTATATCAGTTTGTGATGGGTCATGTCTACTATCAATCAACATACATACCATTCTTAATTGTTCTCTTGATTCAAGATATGAATAGTTTAGCTTACTGAATTCTAGTCTTTTTACCTTACCAACAGAAGCATAACCAAATCCAGGCAAATCAACAAGAATCCATAAATTTTCAACTAAAAAAAAGTTGATTTGTTGTGTTTTTCCAGGAGTAGAACTTGTTAATGCCAATTGTTTTCTTCTTACTATGCTATTGATAAGTGATGACTTACCAACATTAGATCTTCCAATAAAGGCAATTTCAGGCGATTCTGTTTTAGGAAAATGAATCGGTGCTGATGCTCCGGTAAAAAACTCTGCATGTACTTGTTTCATTGTTTCCTAAATATTTGGTCCAAGCATATCCTCTGGCTTAACCCATTGGTCGAATTCTTCTGCACTTAATAATCCTAATTCGATAGATGCTTGTTTTAAAGTACTGCCTGTTTTATGAGCATGCTTTGCAATTTTTGCAGCATTGTCATATCCAATATGAGTATTCAATGCAGTTACCAGCATTAATGTATTTTGATTATAAAATTCTAATTTTTGATGATTTGCTTCAATGCCTTTTGCACAATGTTCATTAAACATTGTACATCCATCTGCTAATAAGCGAACACTTTGTAGGAAATTATAAATAATAACTGGCTTAAATACATTTAATTCAAAATTGCCTGATGAGCCTCCAACATTAATTGACGTATCATTTCCAATTACTTGGGCCGCTATCATCGTAATCGCTTCTGATTGAGTAGGATTAACTTTGCCTGGCATAATTGAACTTCCAGGTTCATTTTCTGGAATTGATAATTCACCTAATCCGCAACGTGGCCCGGATGCCATCCACCTAATATCATTTGCAATTTTCATTAATGAACATGCTAGTGTTTTTAATGCTCCATGGGCAAATACTAAAGCATCATGTGCCGCTAATGCTTCAAATTTATTTGGCGCTGTAACAAAAGGAAGGTCTGTTAATGCAGATATCGTAGCTGCACCTCTGATAGCAAATTCAGGATGAGTATTTAATCCAGTTCCTACAGCAGTTCCCCCAAGGGCTAATTCATAAATACCTTGTAAACAATATTCCATTCTAGCATAATCATTTGATAATTGCTGTACATAAGCAGAAAACTCTTGTCCTAATGTTATTGGAGTTGCATCCATCAAATGCGTTCTTCCACTTTTAATGATAGAAGAGAACTCATCGGATTTTAACTGAAATGTATCTTTTAATTTTTGAATTGATGGCAATAAATGATGAACAATTTGTTCAGCAGCTGCTATATGCATAGCAGTTGGAAATGTATCATTTGAACTTTGAGATTTATTGACATCATCATTTGGATGTATTGGTTTTTTGGATCCCAATTCTCCACCGGCAATTTCTATTGCTCTATTAGAAATCACTTCATTAGTGTTCATATTTGTTTGTGTTCCACTACCAGTTTGCCAAATTGATAAAGGAAAATGAGCATCAAGCTTACCTGAAATTACTTCATCTGCTGCTTGAAGAATCAGATTTTTTTTCTCATCAGATAATATTCCTACTTCATTATTTACAATTGCTGCAGCTTTCTTTAATATACCAAGAGCACGAATTAATTCGCGAGGCATTTTTTCTATACCTATAGCAAAATGATGAAGGGATCTTGCTGTTTGTGCGCCATAATATACTGAAGATGGTACCTCTATAGGGCCCATGGAATCTGTTTCTATACGTATTATCATAAAAGAATTCTATGGATCTATTAGTGAAGTAATTCTACTGTTACTGTAGTTTGTATTTTTTGTGATACTGCTTGGATTATTCCTGAAGCTAATTCTTTCATTGTAGCAGAGATCATCGTAAATACTTCGTTTTTCTTATAGAGGGTTGAGCCAGTTTGTACATCTACAATGGTAATCCCTTTTCCTTCAAATTTGGAATCATTCAAAGTAAACTGTAGTCCTTTAGGCATTTCTTTTGATTTTGAAATTTCTGCTGTCAAATTAGCATCAACAATAGCTACTTTTTTACCATTCATTTCTTTAATTGAACCCATTGTATAATTGACTGTATTCTTAACAGTTAATATTCCAGACATAGGCAAAACATCAATTCTACTCCATTTTTTCGAGGCATCTAGAACTCCTTTTTCGGGATAGGTTTGAAATTCTTGTTGTAATGGTAATTGAAAAAATTGTGTCTTTATTTGTTGCGCTAAATTTTCTTTTAACTTATCAGGTACTGAGTCTTTTTTACTTCCAAGAATTGCATTTATGATTGGTGTTAATCCTATAATTTCTTCGATACGACCTAATTTACTTGCAAGTATTTGTACTTGAGCTCCTACAATTGCATAGTACTGCTTATACTCAGGTTTACCTTTTGAGGCACTATCTTCAGAATTAAATTGTAAGGATACTGTTTTTCCAGGTTGAGTTTGATCGGGGCCTTTTTCAGAAATTCTCATTGAATCTATTTTTACACTCATTTCTATACTAGAATCTGGTTTAATTGATATAATAGATTTAGTATAATACTGTGTAATTGATTGTTCCATTTGCACAGAATTTCTTTCTACTTTACTTATTTGCACTAGTTTATAACTACTTTTATCTCCAACTTTTGGAGCATAGTATAAACTTTTAACAGAAATGCCTTCTGCTTTTGGAGCAACTTTTACATTTTCGATTGTATACGGAACAAATTCTTTTACATCACTTTTTTTTGTATCAGAACATGATTCTATCAAACCTGCAATTACTAATAATACGATAATCCCTATCCCGAATGATTGCTTTACCATTTGTAACGTCCTAATAATGTCCACACTGAATTAGTTTCTATTTTTTGTGTAAAAGGCTCTCTTTTATACAGAGATTCTATCTCTATATTATAATCAAAAGCAACCTTTCTCACCCACCCGGAGGAAGAAATTTCTAAAAGTATTTTTCCAGTTCCTTTCCCTGTTTTTATTTGTACTGGCGCTGGAACACCAAAAAATCTGGCATCATGGCTATAATCAGGAGTTAATGCTTTTGAAATTGCTTCTAATACATACTCACCCTTTGCATATGATATTACTCTGATTTCAACAGTATCGAAGCAATCAATTCCATCTAATCGTAATCTAATTGGTCTTTTCCATACAGAATCTGGAGATATCAGCATTTTACCTGCAATCAATGATTTAGATACATCACCAATATATATTGCTTGCTCATCGGCTATTGCATGTAACCATGTGAATTTCTGAGCAGTATCTAAGGCTTCCCCATTATCTTCATTAATATAATTTCTTAGCCATTTTATATCGCCTGGCTGATCTACTCCATCTACTTTTACTACTTCAGTTTTTGGATTATACATCAATGCAAATTGATGATTTAATAAGCCCATATTGGATATTGCATCAGGAAACTCTGTATTAACAGTTGCCGCTTTGGGATTTTGTGAATCGTAAATAAGCTCTGTGGGGCCTTCTTTAAAAGCATATTTCATTGAATCAATATTTGTAATCAAAGGCAAAGTTTCATCATCAGGTGATTTTGGAGATTGTGTAAAGTTATAGCTAAGAATTCTTTGATAGTTCTTGGTTATACTATCTCTGTATAATCTTTGAACTTTTGTTTTTTCATCCATTTTATAAGATGAATATACTCCTTGCTTAAAATCAACTCTAAGTGCATATTTCAATTCAGGTTCTTTTGTTCCTTTTGCACTTTGTTGAGCATATATTGTACTCAAAAAACTACTTAGCATCAAAGAAGCCACAATAACATATTTGTTGATCATACTATCCATTTTTTATAATTGAAAGAATAATGTCCATGCAGCTAATGTCATACCATCCCATATTTCACCTTTCTTAATTGCATGTACGATTTCATCTCGATGTAATATTGTTGTGCGAATATCTTCAGTTTTTTCGGGATCAGATGAATATGCTTGTAAATTTTTAGCTACAAAAACATAGCACAGTTCATTTGTTACCCCTTTATACGGATTAAAGGTACCAATATGTTCCATATATTCGGCTACATATCCGGTTTCTTCCTTTAATTCTTTACTTGCATTTTGTTGCGGTAGTACTCCTTGTGGAATTCCACCACCAGGAAATTCAAGACTATATTTTTGATTCAGATATCTGTATTGATGTACAAGAACAAAATGTTGTTCATCAATACATGGGATTATGATTGTAGAACCTAACGAATTCACATAAAAGTAATCTGCTTTGTGCTGATTATCTTGTAATGAATATGTATCATGCATATAAGACCAATACGGATTTTCATGTAAAATCTCAGATGTTAGTCTTTTATAACCTTTTATCATATTGATATATTCTTATATAGTGAAAAAAGGCGACGTGCTGGAATTAGCTCGCCGCCTGAATCTTAGCTATAAAAAAGATATTAAGATCTATTGGCTACAATTTCACTTTCTGCAAAGAAAAATGCAATTTCATTTGCTGCATTTTCTGCTGAATCTGATCCATGAATTGCATTCTCGCCTTTAGAACTAGCAAAGCTACGTCGTATTGTACCTTCTGCTGCTTCGGCAGGATCTGTACTACCAATTAATGCTCTAAAATCAGCAATTGCATTTTCTTTTTCTAATGCTATAGGAACAATTGCTCCGCTTGCCATGAATTCGCATAATTCTCCATAAAAGCCTCTTTCTTTGTGTACTTCGTAGAAATTACCAGCTTGAGCAGGTGAAAGACGAGTCATTTTTACATTCAATACTGTAAATCCTGCTTGAGTAATTGCGGCTATAATTTCACCGACAACATTCTTTTTTACTGCATCTGGTTTTATGATTGCTAATGTACGTTGTTTCATTTTTCTTAATAAAAGTTAAAAATATAAAGTTTGGTGATTTATGCTTGTTTTTTTGGTCTACCACGTTTTCCAGCTACTTTTTCTGGCTTTTCTACAATACTTTTAGGGCGCCCTGGGGGCTTAAGATAACCTGGCTTATTTTTAGTACCAGGTTTTCTACCCCTTTTTTGGGGGCCTTCGCTTGCAGACATATCTTTGCTGTTCAAGTCAATTTTTTTTGTTTTGGCACCCGTCTTGATCTTTGAAATTTTGATGTCTTTTGCTGAAGATTTACCAGATTTCTTGGAACCTTTAGATGCCTTAACTCCTAGAGCCTCTGCAACAGTGCGTCCAATATGAGCTGGTGAATCAGCAACCAATATGCCAGCTGCTCTCATTGCATCAACTTTAGCACCTGCAGTTCCTTTACCACCAGAAATAATAGCACCTGCATGCCCCATTCTTCTACCTGGAGGTGCAGTTCTACCAGCAATAAATCCAATCACTGGTTTCTTTACATATGTACCAATATATTCTGCGGCTTCTTCTTCTGCTGTTCCACCAATCTCTCCAATCATAATGATAGCTTCAGTTCCTGGATCATCATTAAATAATTGAATTGCATCTATGAATTGAGTTCCAATAATTGGATCACCACCAATGCCGATGCAAGTTGATTGTCCTAATCCAACATCAGTTAATTGTTTTACCGCTTCATATGTAAGTGTACCGCTTCTTGAAACTACACCAACTGTACCTTTATTATGAATAAAACCTGGCATAATTCCAAGTTTACATTCTCCAGGAGTTATAATACCTGGACAATTAGGACCAATTAATCTACTTTGAGAATTATTTAAAGCAGTTTTCACTTTAATCATGTCTCTAATAGGAATTCCCTCTGTAATACAAACAACAAGTGGGATGCCTGCTTCAATTGCTTCTAAAACTGCATCAGCAGCCATATTTGCAGGTACAAAAATAATACTTGCATTTGCTCCAGACGCTTTAGCTGCTTCACTTACAGTATTATATACTGGCACAGCGCGAGAGAAAGTATCTTCTCCTTTGCCTGTATACAATAGTCCTTGTTTACCAGGTGTTACTCCAGCAACCACATTGGTGCCATATTTAAGCATCTGAGAAGTGTGGAAAGTTCCTTCTGCACCTGTAATACCTTGCACAATTACTTTGGTGTGTTTATTTACTAATACACTCATGTTGTTTTTTCATATAAAGAAAATGAATAGAAATCAATTACAAAAATATGAAAAAAATACTTTGTGAATAGCATACAAAAGCCCACTTTTCTGAATGAAATATGGGCTATATATAATATGAGGATTTATCTTTCATTTTTCGTTAGGAGGAGAAGAAATAAATAAGATTTCTTCATTGGGTTTTATCATTCCATATCGTTCTCTGGCAAGGCGTTCGATTTCAATAGTATCTTTTCTAAGTCTTTTAATAGCATCATGTAGAGAGTCAGAAAGTAAGTGCTGTTTATTCACTTGCATCACTAAATCTAATTTTTCTTGTTCTAAGGTCCATCTTTGTATAAGGCCATATTTTCCCCAAAGAATACATGAAAGCGAAATCAATAATATTCCGATTGCAATATATACTGTCTTTTGTTGCAATCCCTTCTTTTGAATTTCTGTTTGTGATGGTTTAGATTGCTTTTTAGGACTTACCATTGTGTATTATGATAGATTAAAGAGTTTTTTGATACATTCTATATGTTTTATAAATAGTTCCATGCATAGTAGTTGTTAATGCCTTTTTCATTGGTTCATTATCTTCTAAAATCCATGATGCCTCGCCATACTGTATTCCTCTGGGCAAACCTCTGGAACCTATCTCTTGGTACAATACAGCATCTACTCCGTTTTTTTGGTATTCAGGTAATACACCAAGTACAATGATTCTTAAAAGATTGATTTTCTTTTTCTTGGTGAGTAAATGCCAAGCGGCACCAAGTATTCCACCAGACTTATTATGGATAAGTGATTGATTTATATCTGGAATCGCTAATGCAAATCCAGCTACTTTTCCTTTTACTTCTGCTATTAATGTATATACTGGGTCTGCAATTTGTTTTAAATCTAAGGCAAGAAAATCAAATTCTTCATCAGTCATTTTTACAAAGCCCCAATTTGGTTGCCAAGCAGCATTATAGATTTCTTTCAGAGTTTTTACATCTCTTTTAAAGTTTTCTTTATTCTTAAAATCTACTTCTCTGATTGTAACTTGTGATCTTTGCCTAATAATCTCGACAGTTCTGCGCATTTTATCAGAAACAAAAGTATTCTGATCTAATATATAGGCATGTAGATCTTTAACTTTACCGAATCCATAATTTTCTACTAATTTTTCATAATACTTTGGATTATATGTCATCAGAATTACTGGTGGAGAATCAAATCCGTCTATGAGTAATCCACATTCATCATTCATACTAGGATTTACTGGACCTCTAATCTCAGATTTCCCCTTGCTTTTAAGCCATTCTTCTGCTGCATGGAACAATGCATTAGCTGTTTCTTGATTATCTTCACACTCAAAAAAACCAAAAAATCCGATATTATCATTATGGATAATATTATGATTATCATTAATTATTGCTGCTATTCTTCCAATGATTTGTCCATTTTTCTCTGCAAGAAATAATTGAATAGCAGAATGTTTATAAAATGGATTTTTTTTCTCGTCTAATAATTTTTCCCTATCCATTATAATAGGTGGAACAAAGGAATTATCGCCTTTATAAAAATTCCATTGTGATTTAATAAAGCGTAATTTATCTGCTTTATTTGTAACAGGTATAATGATAGGTGTACTCATAAAATTATCTTTATTATGATAAATAACTGAGTGCAAAATACATGAAATACTAATATAAAATTACCATGTAATGTATTAATTGATGAAACTTGGTAATTTTGTAATAAATCATTGTACACCCATACTTGAATTACTTATACCAAATATTATGATTCTCATTATACCCTCTATAGATTTAGAGCATGGCCATTGTCAACGATGTATTCAAGGATTGCCTGGTACAGAATCTCTTTATTCTCAGATATCCAATCATCCATATGAATTAGCCCGTTTATGGCGCAGAGAAAATGCTAAGTCATTACATATTACAGATCATGATGCTATGGATGAGCATAATCCTACTTCTAATACTGATACAATCTTAGAAATGGTTAAATCTGTAGATATACCTATTCAATTATTATCTTCTTTCCCTACAATTGAACAATGTGAATTTTGGTTAGAACATGGTGTATATCGAATCATTTTAAATGAAGTATTACTATCTGATTTGGAAGGTGTAAAAAATCTTGTTAAGAAATATACACCAAGCAGAGTTGTTATTGGTATTAGGTCCAATCAAGGGAAAGCTCTGTTTCCAGATATTGAAGTAGATATTACCGATAGTGAACTTGCAGAATTGGCAAAATCTGCTGGAATTACAAGAATGGTATATTCTGATATTGCATGGGAAGGGTCTCTTCAAGGACCTGACTTTACTGTTTTAAAAAATATTGGAACACTTACTAATATGAGAATAACCGTTGGGGGAGGTGTTGGTGGGCCAAAACAACTTTGGGATTTACAACAGTTAACCTCCATTGGATTGGATTCTGTAATAGTTGGAAGAGCTTTATACGAGAATCGTTTTCCTTGTCAAAGGATATGGAGAGCTATCGAAGCTAAATTAGAGCCATCAATTGTAGCGAATGAAATTTAGGATGAGAATGATTTTTATACATAATTCGATATTATATATGTTAAGACTAACATTTATTCTTTTACTTATCATAATAGTACCTGCAATGTCTCAGCAGGATACTATAAAAATACATACCGAATCTTTAGCTCCTGGATCTCAAAAAAAGGATACCACGCTTGCACGTATTATGATTGCAGAAATAATACATGGAAAAGATATTCCTAATTCGATTATCCGTAAAACCGATGCTGCAATGGCTATTGCATTAGGAGCAGCAGATAAATTTATATATGTATCGCTAAAAGAACGTGATTCTATTGCTAAGAAACTTAAAGATGCTAATATCGACCCTACTGCTTTTTCTGTAGGACAACAGCTAAAAGCAGAAGCTTTGTTTTTTTTAAGAGTGGATAAGTTAGGCAATCTTTTAAGAGTAGAAATTTCTGCTAAAGCCGGCAAAGATTATAATCAATCTGTAAGTGGCATTGGTTTGGCTATGTTACGATATAGAGATTCTCTTGGTACAATTGTGTATGATCCAACTTTAGTGGAGGCAATACAAAGGGCAATGTGTCAGGTGACAGGTGACTCTTTATTATATCAAAAAGCTGAGTCTCCAGAATATCAAGTAGCACCAGCAGAACCACTTTGTTTTGTTAGCTTCCAATTAGAAGATACACAGATTAAATCACTTTGGCCTATCTTTCAGGGTAAAGAAGTTAATTCTTTTTATGCCCTTGAAGTTCTTTTTGAAGCGGCGTCTTTACAACAAACAAAGTATTTACCAATTGATCAAGTTACCAGAGATTCTGTATATGTTTTAAAAGGTTTAAGGGGGACAGAAAATTTTAATCTTCCAAATAAAGAAGAATTATCTTTGTTATATAGTGTTGGATTTGCCTATTGTATAAATGGTAAATGTAAAAAAACATTAGAAGGTGCAGATATCAGCCTGACTTTACAACAAATAAAGCCAGATGGCACTTTGATAAAAATCAAGAAATTGACGGCAGGTTTAAGTGAAGATACCTTAGAGGCATTTAAAAAAACCACTACAGCTTTAGTCAAAAAATTGTTGCAATGATAACTTTTAATTCTAAATAGAATATGATTGATTCACGAAGGATTTATTTAGTTTCTGCAGATGGTGATATTCAGCAGGCTGATGATTATTGTGCTATACATAATCAAGGCTCATGCTTAGTGTATTGGATGAGTAGAGATCAAAGGATTCAAGATAATTGGGGATTACTATGTGCTCAATATTCTGCTTTGCAACATAAATTACCCTTGGTAATTGTATGTACAATCGTACCTAATTGTTTTGAAGTAAGTTTAAGACAATATTTATTTATGTTAGATGGGCTGAAAGAGATCCAACAAAAAGCTCATACTTTACATATTCCATTTTTTTCTGTTCTAAGTGACGAGCCTTCAATAGCTATTTCCACCTTTGCTCAGCAGTATAATGCAGCCGCAATATTTACTGATTTCGATCCATTATCACAATCTGTATTTAATAGGGTGAAAGTTGCTTCCATGGTTGAATGTCCCGTATACGAAGTAGATAGTCACAATATAGTTCCTGCCAGATTTATTTCTCAAAAAGTTGAATTTGGAGCTTATACCTTAAGACCAAAGATCAAAAGAGTTTTGAACGAATTCTTGGTAGATATTCCCTCTCCAATTGTTCATCCTTTCCCTTTTTTACATGATTCACCCCTCACAGATTTTGATGCAATTCAATCCCAGCTGAAAGTTAATATTGATATTCAACCGGTTTTAGGAATTTCTGGCGGAGAATATCATGCTCAAGAAGCTTTTTCATTATTTGTTAAGAATACACTCTCTACTTATCATTTAAGAAATGATCCAAATGCAAAAGCAGTTTCTGGATTATCACCTTGGTTACATGTTGGTAATATTTCTTCTCAAAGAATTGCATATGAAGTAAAAGACATTCAAAGCGAACAGTCTTTGTCCTTTTTGGAAGAGTTAATTGTCAGAAAAGAGCTTGCTGATAATTATTGTCTGTATGCTGACAGTTATACAGATTCCAAAGGCTTTCCTAATTGGGCAAAAACAACACATTCAATTCATAGCTACGATAAAAGAGAATATTTATATACTTTAGAACAATTTAAAAATGCTGAAACGCATGATGAATTATGGAATGCTGCGCAATGTGAATTAGTATACACAGGTAGAATGCATGGCTATATGCGAATGTATTGGGCAAAAAAAATTCTTGAATGGACACATTCACCTGAAGAAGCCCAATCAATTGCTATTTATTTAAATGATGCATATCAATTAGATGGTAGAGATCCAAATGGCTATACAGGAATAGCATGGAGTATTGGTGGCGTGCATGACAGAGCTTGGTTTGAAAGACCAATCTTTGGAAAAATTAGATATATGAACGCAAATGGGTGTAAATCTAAGTTTGATACTAAACTTTATATAAAGCATCATCTTCATTCACAACAAAATACAGATACTTTATTTTGAGTACTTTTTTTTGAATAAGTAATCTTGAAATACTATCTTTGTAACTGTAACAGCAATCAAATTGCTTTACATTAATGGCGAGTGTAGCTCAGTGGTAGAGCAGCGGTTTGTGGTTCCGCTGGCCGTGGGTTCAATTCCCATCATTCGCCCAAGGTGCTCATAGAAATATGAAGCACCTTTTTTTATATATGTAATAAGTAACTTAAGTATCAGCGATAATGTCTTCTTTGCAATCAAATACCGTACATAGTTAAGGTTGAACTATTACAATATCACAAGTAATAGAATTGGGATTTATATCTGTTGATGTTGCATTTACGAATTTGATTCTAATAATATTTGCTTCTGACACTCTTGAAGAAGCGATAATGACTCCATTTTCCATATCTGATCTTGGTGAAACTGACACAATATCTCCAATATTAGCATTTGAAATAGTGATTTCAAAAAATGCAGTTCCTCCATTTGCTGCTAAGTTCCCACAATCTACATTAGAAATAGATTGAGTGATTAAGGCTTGTCCCCAATTCATTTGACCATTTGTATTAACCGTTAATATTTGATGTGCTTTATTACTTGCAGTTAAAGGCAAAGTATATTCAATATTATTTGATTGTTGTCCAGCCTTAATAGAAGTATAATTAGAAGCGCCTGGGAATGAATTGATATTATAATTTGACTCAAAAAAGCGTATATCCTTTGCGGTGCTATCATTGCTAGTTAGCCATAAACTAATATTTCCCAACATCATTATATTTGGTGTTGATAATGTCATATCTCTGTTGCCACTTGCATTATTTCCTACCATTCCTATGGAATAACTTGCCGTGTTTTGCAATGTCAAGCCTCTTCCAGATAATATCGAAGAATTTTCAGAGAGTACCATATTTTTCATTCCACCAGTAATCGAGCTATTAGCACCATATGCATAATTATCTGCACCTCCTCCAGTAAAACTTGATTTTCCATATGCAGTATTTCCTGAACCTCCAATTGTAGCAGCGAACATTGATTGAGCTTGATTTGAACTACCACCAATACATGTTGAATAAGCTCCGGAAGCCATATTATTATATCCCATAACAAATGAATTATTACCTGTCACTGTATTTCCAGACCCTCCGATAATTACAGAACTAGAACCTATTGTGGTATTATTAAATCCCCCTATTGATGCTGAAAAATTACCATCAACTACATTTAATTTTCCTCCTGCAGTCATTGCATACTCTCCTTGAACTCGATTAGCATATCCGCCAATAATTGCAGAATAAAGTCCACTTGCAACCTGATCAGCAGCATTTCTTCCCATCTGAAAATCTATGCTAGAATATCCTCTTTTATTTCCACCAGAGATAGTATTATCTGGAATGGACATCATGATGCTTCCATTTCCTTTAGACATTATTGCAAAATCTACAGTTGATTCATTACCTTTTGGCTGCAATATATGAACTGGCCTACTTGTATTTGGCACAGCAATATTGCGATCTTCTTTCAAATACTTTAAACTATCTGTAATATCATTTCCAGATTGCCAATAATTTCCTTGCCATTTTAAAACTTGACCAGTAGTTGCTCCCATTTGAGAAATTTTACTTCCAGTTATAGTACCAATACCAATTGTCGGATTTGGATAACTCCCCGTCAAATCTCCACCCGCAGAACCACTTGGAGGTAATGTCGTCGGTATTATTCCTGATGCTATTTTTCCAATAGTTATCGAACTGTCTTTTATCTGACTTGTACCAACTGAACTTGCTGATATTTTTGACGATGTAATTGCATTAGATGCGATTTTAGATTCAGTAATGACTCCGATACCAATCGTTGGATTCGGATAGTTTCCCGTCAAATCTCCACCAGCTGAACCGCTCGGTGGTAATGTCGTGGGAATCACACCCGATGCGATTTTACTAATCGTTATCGAACTGTCTTTTATTTGTGATGTACCGATCACAGATGTACCAATTGTTGGATTTGGATAATTACCCATCAAATCACCACCTGCTAATCCGTTTGGAGGCAATGTCGTGGGAATCACACCGGATGCGATTTTACTAATCGTTACCGAACTATCTTTTAACTGGCTTGTACCAACTGAACTTGGTGATATTTTTGATGAAGTAATTGCATTAGATGCGATTTTAGATTCTGTAACAACTCCAACACCTATCGTGGGATTCGGATAATTTCCCATTAAATCGCCACCCGCAGATCCACTTGGGGGCAATGAGACTGGGAGTACCCCTGATGATAACTTTGAAAGTGTTATTGAACTATCTTTTAACTGGCTAGTACCAACGGAACTTGGTGATATTTTTGACGATGTAATTGCATTTGATGCGATTTTGGATTCAGTAA